>Ga0187772_10001296_pt1 | contig 11779 bp, 10 predicted proteins | sample 0116_SJ02_MP15_2_FD_133137 | JGI IMG/M metagenome (GOLD analysis project Ga0187772, IMG submission 133137) | Tropical peat soil microbial communities from peatlands in Department of Meta, Colombia - 0116_SJ02_MP15_20_MG | ecosystem: Environmental > Terrestrial > Soil > Wetlands > Peat | place... | reverse complement strand
TGGTCCTGCCACAACGACAGCGAAAGGGTCCCCGCTCCCGAGCACCTCCGACGCGAAGCGCGATGATGAGACCTAGAACCAGCTGACCAGTGATGAATGATGGGCGAGCTGAGCGCACGTCAGGGACCGGCCCCGTCGACATGGTGGTAGCGCCCCACCGCGACGGGCGCGGGGTGGGGCGTCTGGGGGGCCGAGAACCTCTCGCCAGCTAGCCCATTCTGCCAGGGGCCTCCCCGAGGGCGGGGGGTCACCCGGGACGTCTCGTGGCCTAAGGGCGCTCGAGGGCATGGGGTCCTTCGAGCATGGCGGGGAGAAGGGCCGTGATCGACCGTCGGTTCGTAGGCAGGTTAGGGCATCAGCGTGAGACAGAGAACAATGAACAGCAGGAGGGTCATCACGCCGAACCCCAGAGTGAGGCCGATCCAGTGCCGGAGCTCTCGGGCGACGGCGTCCTGGCGTTCGGACAGGGCGTCGCGGTTGCGTACCATCTCTTGAAGGTCGGGCACTCCCATGCCGGGTCCGGACGAGCTCGCCACCCATCGTGCAAACTAGTCCCTCCGAGAAGCAACCTCCGTCGGAAGGCGGCCTCCGAGCCGCGCTCTAGGACTGGCCTGCCGGCCGTGTCGGAGTTGGTATGAAACGTCGATTGGTGACGGCCCGACGCGAGGGCCCCGGGGGCCAGATGACGTTCGAGTTCCGCCAGTGGGGTGTGCTGTCCGACGGTGTCCTAGACATGACCGTTGAGGCCGAGGAGCCGGCCGATCCGGTCAAGGGGTACGTCCCGTGTTACCGGTTCAAGGTGGCTCGTCATGGCGACCCCCAGAAGGTGGGTGAAGTTCGGCTCCGCGTCGGAAGCTCGCAGGCGACCCCGTCGTTGATGACATCCGGGCACATCGGGTACGAAATCAACGAGGACGCCCGAGGCCACGGTTTCGCGGCCCGAGCGTGCGTCCTCATCGGCGAGGTCGCCGTCGCGCACGGTCTGCGACCCGTCCTGATAACCTGCGATCCGACCAACCTCGCCTCGAAGCGTACCTGCGAACGGATCGGCGCGGTCCTTGTGGGGACGTATGACGTCCCGCCGGACCACCCGATGTACCTGAAGGGGCGACGAACGGTACTTCGGTACGAGTGGCGCCCGTCTTGAGCTACCGTGACGAACTCTGATGCCAAGGCGGCAAAGGTCTGTGCCGGCCGGACGAGGGGCGGCGCCAGGGCTGACGTTCTGCCCCCCTGCCGTGCCGCGGCGGCGAGGGCCGCTCCCGCCCCTGGGCAAGATTGAAAATGACCCGGACACGGCCCTCCTCAGACCGCATCTTACCCCGGACCTGCGGTACTTCGTTGGCTGGATGGGGGTGATGCACGACCGACCGTCCGGCAGGATGGCCGGGGGATGGCACCAAACCATCCGACGGTAGGCCTGGCCCGCGTCCGCTCCTCCCGTGCCCGCATCAGTTCATGTAGTCGCCGGCACTAGGTGGGTCCCAGGGAAGATGCCAGAGCAGATCGAGCGGGAACCGACCCTGAAAGGACGGCGACCGAAGGCGGGCCGATTCCCCGATTGGTTGGAGCCGAACATCCCCTACCGCATCGAGGAGTGGAGCAAGAGCGCGGCCTACGTCGTGCCCAAAGGCTGGCGGCCTTTGCCCGAGGGAGGGAACCTGCCGACCGTCCGGAGACTGGAACGTCCGGGGGCCGGGACGATCGCCGTGTACGTCGGCGGTACCGAGACGGCGCCGCGACCGGAGTTCCTGCCGAAGGAGTATCGCGTGGTGAAGGAGGGGTACGCGTACTCGGAGCGTCAGGCCCATGCGCGCGCCAGGGCGTGGGTCCGGGCTCACCTGCTCGATAGCGGGAGCAAGGCCCGTCGGCGATCCCGGGTGGGATAGATACTCGGGCCTCGGCCGGCGGCCCGTCCTCCGACCTCTCCTGCGGGTCCGGCCCCAGCGGAACATCGCGCGCAGTCCAGCCTCTCTGGCCTCCCCGCCGTGCAGGAGGGTGCACCGCTAGGGTTTTCCCTGCTCGCCGGTCGCTCGCTCCACCGCCGATGCCGAGTGAGGAAACCCTCGAGCTCGTTCTGCCGGACGGGCAGAAGCTCTCGGTGCCGGAAGGGACCTCCCTCGGGGAGCTGCTCCACAAATGGTCCCCGACCGAGGCGCCCAGGTTTCTCGCCGCGTTGTTCGATGGACAGGCCGTCGACCTCGCCTTCCGGCCTCCCCGCTCGGGGAAGGTCGCCCCGCTCTCGTTTGCCGACCGGCAGGGTCGCGACATCCTCCAGCACTCCTCGGCCCACCTGGTCGCCAAAGCGTTGGTCGAAACGATCCCCGAGGCGCTCCCCACGGTGGGACCGCCGACCGACGACGGGTTCTACTACGATTTCGACGTTCGCCCGCTGACCCCGGTCGACCTGGACGCGATCCGGGCCGCGATGGCGAGGTCGATCGAGGCGCGCGAGCCGTTCGTCCGCCGAGAGCTCGCCCGGGCGGCCGCCCAGGCGATGTTCGCGCGGAACGACTACAAGCTCCGCTACATCGCCGAGGCCCCTGCGGAGGAGGTCATCTCGGTCTACGATACCGGGACGTTCACCGACCTCTGCCGTGGGCCCCACGTCCCCGATACGCGCTGGCTCGCCGGGGTCCACGTGCTCGGCTTCTCCGCGATCGAGGCCGGCGAGGCGGGGCACCGTCCCCTCCAGCGGGTGCGAGGGGTCGGCTTCCCGACCCGCGAGGAGCTCGCGGTCTACCTCAAGATGCGGGAGGAGGCGGCCGCCCGGGACCACCGGACGATCGGCCAACGGCAGGAACTGTTCATGTTCACCGATCAGACCCCCGGGTTTCCGTTCTGGCTCCCGAATGGGATGGTGATCGTCCGCGAGCTCGAGCGGTTCGTCACCGAGCACCTTCGAAGGGCGGGCTACGTCGAGGTCCGTACCCCCTTGCTGTTCGCCAAGTCGGTCTACGAGACCAGCGGCCATTGGACCCACTACCGCGAGAACATGTTCCTGAGCGAGGTCGACAAGCAGGAGTTCGGCTGGAAGCCGATGAACTGCCCAGGGGCGATGCTCATCTTCGGCTCCCGACCCCGCAGCTACCGGGAGCTTCCCCTGCGCCTCGCGGAGTTCGCCCCGCTCCATCGGTTGGAGGCGAGCGGGACCCTCCACGGCCTGATGCGGGTGAGGGAGCTCGAACAGGACGACGCGCACATCTTCGTGACCGACGAGCAGATCGAGCCCGAGATCCGGGCCCTCCTCGACTGGGTCCGAGAGACGTACGCCACGTTCCGCCTCAACTACACCTTCGAGCTGTCGACCCGCCCGGCGTCGTCCCTCGGCGAGCCGGGCGAGTGGGAGCGAGCGGAGGCGCTCCTCCGACGGCTGCTGGAGAGCTCCGGGGTCGAGTTCCGATCCTCTCCGGGTGAGGGAGCCTTCTACGGACCGAAGATCGACATCCATATCCGGGACAGCCTGGGACGGCCCTGGCAGACCGGGACGATCCAGCTCGACTACCAGCTCCCCCGGCGGTTCCATCTCGAGTACCAAGGGCCGGACGGCGCGCTCCACACCCCGGCGGTCGTCCACCGCACGATCCTGGGCACCTGGGAGCGGTTCATTGGCGTCCTGACCGAGCACGTCGCCGGTCGCTGGCCGCCCTGGCTCGCGCCGGTCCAGGTGAAGGTCCTGCCGGTCACCGACCGCCAGGTCGACGCCTGCCGGGCGGTCGTCGCCGAGCTGCGGGTGGGGGGGATCCGGGCGAACCTGAGCGCGAGCGACGCGACCCTGCCGAAGCGCGTCCGCGAGGCGGAGCTCGAACGCGTGCCGTACGTCGTCGTGGTCGGGGACCGCGAGGTCGCCGACGGCTCGCTTTCGGTCCGGGTCCGGGGGACGCGCGAGGCGAAGTCGTTCTCCAGGGCCGAGTTCCTCGGCAGGCTCACCGAGAAGTTGCACCGTCGGGAGTTCGACCCGTAACCCACCCCGGGGGCGGCCCGCACGCCCCTGCTAGGTCCTGCCGCGACGGGCGCGGCGGACCTCCATGAGCGCGGCCAGATAGGCCGACTCGACGGCCGTCGAGTCGAGGCTGTGGCTCGACCTGAGGTGCTCGCGCATCCGCGCGATCTCCACCGACGCGCCGCAGTACTTGCAGGGGACCTTGGACCGCCGGGTCCCCGACTCCGGTAGGTCCGTGAAGTCGACCGCGGCCACGGCGCTCTCACCCCGATGCCCCGTCATAATCCCTGCGCCGCGGTGGAAATCCTCTCCTCGAGGCCCGGCGAGCGGCCTGGTAAGAGTTAAGAGTCCATCGCCGTGGAACGGCCTCGTTTCCGTGAGGTCTTCATGGGGTTGACCAACGGCCAGCTAGAGCTGCTGATCCTGCTGAGCTCCGTCCTCGCCCTCGCCTACGCGGGGGTCCAGACCCTCCTGCTCCTCCGGGAGGACGAAGGGGACGAGAAGATGCGCTCCATCTCGGGCGCCATCCGGGAAGGAGCGCTCGCCTTCCTGCGACGGGAATACACGGCGGTCTTCTCGGTCGCTGTCGTCCTTGCCGTCATCATCGCGGTCGCCTTCGGGATCACGGGGGACGGGCCGCGCCTCGCCGTCGGGTTCCTCTTCGGCGCCGCAGGCAGCGCCCTCGCCGGGGCCGTCGGGATGCTCGTCAGCGTTCGGGCGAACGTCCGCACCGCCGCCAAGGCCCGCGCCGGGGACCTCCCGGCGACCATGAGCTACGCGTTCCGGGGCGGGAGCGTCACCGGCCTCTCGGTCGCCGGCCTCGCCCTCTTGGAACTGGTCGGGTTCTACGCCGCCTTCGGCGGCAATGTCCTCGAGATGGTCGGCCTCTTGTTCGGCGCGTCGTTGATGAGCCTCTTCGCGCGGGTCGGGGGCGGGATCTACACCAAGGGCGCGGACGTCGGTGCCGACCTCGTCGGGAAGGTCGAGGCCGGGATCCCCGAGGACGACCCCCGCAACCCGGCGGTCATCGCCGACAACGTCGGGGACAACGTCGGCGACTGCGCGGGGATGGCGGCCGACCTGTTCGAGACGTACGTCGTGACCGCGGTCGGCACGATGCTCCTGGCCTACCTCATCCAATCCGGGAGCCACGGGACACCGTACGTGGCGAACTTCGCCGGGATGTTCCCCAACGCCGTGCTCTACCCGCTCGTCATCAGTGCCTGGGCGATCGTCGCGACGCTGGTCGGCGCGGCGTTCGTCCGGATGCGGCCCGGCGGGACGATCATGGGGGCCCTCTACCAGGGCCTCGCCGCGACGACCGGCGTCGGCGTCGTTGGCCTCTACTTCCTCGACCATTACCTCATGAACGGCAACACCGGCGTCTTCGTTGCCACCGTCGCCGGGCTCCTCGTGATGGTGTTCATCGTGGTCCTGACCGACTACTACACGAGCGCGAAGTACCGGCCGGTCCACCGGATCGCCGAGTCCGCCCAGGCCGGGGCTGGCCCGACCGTGATCACCGGGCTCTCCGTGGGCCTCGAGTCGGTGTTCGTCTCTGGGCTCGTCATCGTCGCCGCGACCCTGATCAGCTACCTGGCGGTCGGCTGGCAGGGCTGGTGGGTCTTCCCGAACAAGTTCCTCGGACTGTACGGGATCGGCCTCGCGGCCGCGAGCATGCTCGCGGTGACCGGGATGATCATCTCGATCGACGCGTTCGGGCCGATCACCGACAACGCCGGCGGGATCGCCGAGATGGCGAACCTGCCGAAGGTCGCCCGGGACGTCACGGACCCGCTCGACGCCGTCGGGAACACGACGAAGGCCGTCACGAAGGGCTACGCCATCGGCTCCGCGGTCCTCGCGGCGCTCGCCCTGTTCGCGGCGTACACGTTCGCGGCGGCGAACAACGCCAACACCCCGTGGCTCACCTTCACCTCCAACCTGACGGTCGACAACCCCCTCGTGGTCGCCGGCCTCATCGTCGGGGCGATCCTGCCGTTCTTCTTCACGTCGTTCCTGATGAACGCCGTCGGCGTCGCCGCCCAGTCGATCGTCTTCGAGGTGCGGCGGCAGTTCAAGGAGATCGCCGGGATCCTCGAGGGCACCGGTAAGCCGGAGTACGGCCGCTGCGTCGATCTCGTCACCGTCACCGCGCTCCGCCAGCTCGCGGTCCCCGCGTTCATCGCGGTCGCGACGCCGCTGGCGGTCGGCTTCCTGCTGGGGCCTCTCGCGCTCGCCGGGCTGCTGCTCGGCGTGATCCTCGCCGGCTTCCCGCTCGCGATCATGATGACCGTCGGCGGTGGGGCGTGGGACAACGGCAAGAAGTACATCGAGAGCGGGCACTTCGGCGGCAAGCACTCGGACGCCCACAAGGCGGCGGTCGTCGGCGACACTGTCGGCGACGCGACGAAGGACACCGCCGGTCCGGCGATCAACCCGCTCATCAAGGTCGTCAACACGATCTCGATCCTGTTCGTCGCGCTGATCGTCGCGCACTCGGTGATCCACTTCTGAGCGGGATCGCTGCCGGGCGGCGCCGGACGCGACGGCCCCGCGCGGAGGGGCCGGGTCGACGCCTGGGCGCGTTAGACCGACCGGGACGAGACCCCGGCGAGCTCGACGCCCCCGACGATCCGGAGGGCTTCGCTCACCCGGTAGACCTTCGAGAGCGAGCTCGACCGACCTAGGGAAGTGCCCACGGCCTGGGGGTCACCCGAATCCCCAACGACCCCGGGCCTGAGCTCTGGAGCGTCCCGACCGCCGTCTCGCTTCCCGGGAGCCTCACAGGGGAACCGGCGGCCGCGAACGTAAGGTTCACGGGGACCGCTGCCCCGCTAACGTTGAGGGTGCCGGTCAGCGACGCGTACGCCTTTCCGGCCCGCGCGGTGTAGCTGTATGTCCCGTTCCGCAGCGAGAGGGCGAGAGAGCTCCCCATCGTCCGGTGGGTCGAGGTGGAGCGATGGCCCCCGCTGGACGTGACCAGCCGGACCGACCACACCGTGCCGGGCGGAAGCCCCGTCTCGTTGAAGGTGACGGAGTAAAGCAACCGCGCGTAGGCGACGGCGATCGTGCCGCTGTGGGTCAAGGTATCCACGACACCGGTAAGGCCGGCGGCGGCCCCATCGAGCCGGACGGTCGCGGCGAAGCCGGTGACGCCGGCGACGGCGTACGGATAGCTCGCCGGCGTGAGGTTGCGGAGCGTCACCCCCGAGCGGATCGGACAGTCCTTCCACCCCGAGAGAGTGACACACCAGGGCGTGCGGGACGGAAGGCCGTGCTCGTGGAACGACACGGAGGTCGTCCGACCCCGGGCGAACGAGACATCCACCGTGACGTTCTTGCCGGCGACGCTGACCGTGCCGGACGGTGCGCCGCCGGCGACCACGGTCCCGGCGGGGCCACGGACGAGGTAGGGGTACGAGCCGTTCGGCTCGTAGAAGACGATCGTGCCGTTCTTGGACGAGGTGCTCAGACCCCCGAGGCTCGCGCTCCACCCTTTGGCGGGGGGGGTCCCCGAGGCCTGGAACGTGACGGTCCAGGGCTGGAGACCGTAGGCGGTCATCTCGCCGGAGCTCCCGTAGTCGCCGCTTGCGACGAACACCATTCCGTCCTCGACCACGGGCTCGGTCACGGTCGACTGGCCGGGGGCGAGCGACGCGTTCCAGAGCACGCTCCCGTTCGCGGCGTCGATCGCCTCGACCTCGGAGCCCCCGCCGGCGTAGACGAGGCCGTTGGCCCAGCTGAGCGAGCCGGTGATGTAACCCCCGCCGGCCATCGGGGCGTTCCAGAGCGGCGTTCCGTTGGCAGGATTGACGGCGTAGACGCTGCCCCCGGCGAGGTAGACCGTGCTCCCGTCAAAGGCACCCCCGGAGAAGCCGCCGCCGGTCGAGATGTTCCAGACCGGCCCCCACGTCCCGTTCACGGAGACATTGCGCCGGTCCAGGGCGTAGGCGATCCCGTTCTTGTTCGAGGCGACGACCATCGGGGTCCCCGATGCGGTGTGGAAGAGGACAGGGGTCGAGCCGAAGTCCGAGTCCTGACCCTCCACGTTCGGCACCTGCCAGGAGCCGAGCGGCTGGAGCGTCGTCGCGTTCACGCCGATGATCGCGTTCGCGTACGGCGGGTAGCCCGGTGGGTTCTCGTTGCCGGTGCTGACCCAGATCGTGTTGGTCGCCGGGTCAAGCGCCGGGGTCGACCAGATCGATTCCCCGATCTCCCCGGGAGGGGTCGTGTTGAACTGCGCGATCACGTGGTGCGAGCCGGTGAGGCTGACCTCGATGAGGCCCGCGGGGACGAGCGGGTTATCGAAGCAGCTCGACGTCCCGATGTAGAGAGAGGAGCCGTAGACGAGCGCGCTCGCCCAATCGTAGTAGTTCTCCGTCAACGAGCCGGGGAGGAAGCTCCAGTCGATCGCCCCGGTCGAGGCGTTCAGGGCGTACCAGTATCCGTCCCCCCCTCCGAGATAGAGCGTCCCGTTGGCGTAGGCCGGCGTCGACGAGATCCCCATCGGCACGTACCCACAAGTGTTGTCGGTGCCCAGGTACGTCTGCCACAGGACCGTTCCGGTGCTCGCGTTGACAGCGTACTCGTCGCCGTTCCAGGACCCGTAGTAGACCGTGCCGTTGACCACGATCGGTGCGCTGAAGTCCGAGCCGTTAGAGGGGACCGACCAGATCGGCTCCAAGGTCGCGACATTGCCGACCCCGATCGTGTGCTCGAGCGTGTTGGCGCCCGTGCGCTCGACGTCGTACATGTAGGTCGACCAGGACGCCGACCCCGACTCCGGGGCAACCTCGAGGCTGTTGGCGAGTGGGGCTACCGGCGCCGTCGCGCCGGCCGAGTGCCCGACAGCGCTCGCCAGGGTCGCCGAGGGAACAGCCGCCAAGATCGCGATCGCCGCGATGAGGAGGATACGCACGCGCCGCACGGGGGTCGGTACGCGTCGGGGTTCATGAAACATCCGAATTCAAGGAACGGCCTGTCGGCGCCCGAGCAGGCTGCGCTGCCTGGAGCGGGTCCTGGGCGAGTTCATCCCCTCGGCCGGTGCGGTTGATATACCCTGGCGCGATGGTCGTTGAGAGGCGACGATGTGCGACACCTGCGGGTGCAAGTCGAAGAAGCCGTAGTCGGTGCCTAACCGACCGACCCCACCGGCGCTCGCCGCTATCACGGGCATCCTTGCCGGGTCCGAGGCGAACCGGCAGGGTGATACCTAAGACGCCGAGGCGCGCGGGCCCCCTGATCGCAGGGTCGAGGGGGTCCCGAGCTCAGGCGTAGTGCGGCAGGCTGGAGCGCTCCTTGCGAGCCGCCTCGCGCTGCTCGCCACGCTCTTCCCGCTTGCGTTCCTTCTCGCACTCTTCCTCGGTGACCCAGCCGAACTCGAGATCCTCGGGATGCTCGTGGGAGATGAACGCCCCAGCCTCGAACGCGCTCGAAAGGAGCTCTTCGAGGTTCTCGGCCTCGTTCCCCTCGAGACGACCGGCGGTCCGCCAGTACCAGTCCGCGGTCTTCCCCGCGGCGTGGAGGTACTCGGTGATGAAGTCGAAGATCGAGCTCCGCTCGTCGGTCAAGCGGATATGGAGATGGCGATCCTTCTCTTCCTCGCTGTTCGACGCTTCGGCGGGTTCCGGGTCAGCCATGAGGTCCGGCGGAGCACAGTCCGACCTATAACGAGGCGGAGGGCGCCACGGCGTAGGGAGCTCTTCAGGCTCCATAGCGACCCGACGGTTGAATAGGGCGTGAGGCGTGGGCGGGTCGATGGCCGCCATGCCCCCCGAGGGAATGGAGCCGCCTCCCGCTCCTCCCCCCGCCGCGCCGCCCGGCTCGCCCGAGACCCAGCGCCAGGCCCGCTACAACCATCTCGTCGGGCGCCTCCGGAGCCGCCAGATCACCATGGAGGAGGCGACCGAGCTGTTCGCGCTGATGCAGGCAATGCTGCGGGCGAGCGAGCTTGCGGCTCGACGCGCCGTGGTCGTCCCTGCCGGGCAGGGTGCCCCCATGACGCCCGCCGGGGCGCGACGGGGCGCGCCGGCCGCACCGTCGGCCCCCGACGACATGTTCCTGGTCGGGCTCCTCGCGATGGGGGCCGGGGCCGGGCTCCTCGCGGCGATGGCGCGTAGGCTTGCCGATGCCGCTCCTCCAAGGGCGGAGCCGGTCCCGAGCTCGACAGATCGACGCGACGCGTAGGGGGCCGCCGGCCATGTCCCGCTGGGTCTTCGCCCACCTCGCCGACGCGCACGTCGGCGCCTGGCCCCGTTCGGCCGCCTTCCGCGGCGCGCTCCGGGAGAGCGTGCTGAAGGCGCTCGAGGTGGTCGAGGAGCGCGGGGCGGAGTTCCTCCTCGTCTCCGGGGACCTGTTCCACACCCCCGTCCCGGACCCCGCAGAGGTCGCTCCTGTCGCCTCCGCTCTGAAGCGCCTGGTCGACCGGGGCCGCCGGATCTACGTGATCTACGGCTCCCACGACTACGTCGCCCACCGGACGAGCTGGCTCGACGTCCTCGCGGCGGCCGGGGTGTTCGTCAAGGTCGCCCCAGAGGCGGTACGGACCGAAGGGACCCGCTGGACCCTCCCGTTCCTCGTCGACGCCCCCACCGGCGCCCGGATCGCCGGCATCTCCGGCCGCTCCCACGGCCTGGACCGCGAGTACTTCCGCGCCGTCGATGCGGAGGCGTTCCGGGCCGAGCCGGGGTTCAAGGTCTTCCAGTTCCACGCCGCGGTCGAGGACTACCTCCCTCCCCACCTCCGCGAGCACATCCGCGGGATCCGGCGGGCCGACCTGCCCGCCGGGTGCGACTACTACGCCGGGGGCCACATCCACTACACGTACACCGGCGAGGGACCGGAGGGAGGGATCCTGGTCAATCCCGGTGCCGTGTTCGGGACGAGCCGGACCGATCTCGAGAACGCGGCGGCCGGCCGGACCCACCAGGGTGTCGCGATCGTCACCGTGGAGGACGGGGTCCCGAGCGTGGAGCTCGTCGATACCGCTCCACCGGACGCCGTTCGACTGGTCGACGTCGACGTCTCCGGGCAGAGCCCGGGGGAAGCTCAGGAGGCGATCACCCGAAAGGTCCAGGAGGCGTCGGCCGCCGGGGGCCTCGTCTATCCCCGGCTCCGGGGCGAGCTCGCGAGCGGCTCGGCCGCCGAGATCGACCTCGCCGCGATCGCGCGGTCGGTGAGCGGCTCGACCGACACGGTCCTCTGGGAGACCCGCGACCTCGTCGGGCCCGGGGCGGAGGGCCCCGCTTCCGTCGACGAGGCCGACGTCGAGACGGCCGGAGTCGCCGCGCTCGTGCACGCGAGCCGGGCGAGCGGACCGTGGCTCGAGGGGGCGGGCGGGGAGAGGCTCGTTCGCGAGCTGCTGCGCGAGCTCGGGGTCGCAAAGGCCGACGGGGAGTCGCGGGTCGACTACGAGACGGCCCGGATCGAGGGGGCCCGGCGACTGCTGGGGCTTCGACCGGAGCGGGGCGGATAGGGAGAACGACCGATGCAGCTCCGCCGTCTGGACGTGACGAACATCCGCAGTTTCGAGACGGGCCGTCTCGACCTCGGGCCGGGCACCACGCTGATCGTCGGGGACGTCGGGGCGGGGAAGTCGAGCCTCCTCTACGCCGTGGAGATGGCGCTCTTCGGGGTCGCCGAGGTCGACGCGGCGTTCCTGGTCCGTCACGGTACCGCCCACGCGGAGGTCGCGGTCACCCTCGAGGACCTCGAGCACCGCTACGCGGTCCGCCGCCGGTTCCGCAAGGTGCGCCGGCGCGGACGCGAGACGTTCGAGCCCGAACGGCTCACGTTCGCCGAGGACGGACGGCCAACGGCGTACTCCGCGACCGA
>Ga0187772_10001295_pt1 | contig 11780 bp, 9 predicted proteins | sample 0116_SJ02_MP15_2_FD_133137 | JGI IMG/M metagenome (GOLD analysis project Ga0187772, IMG submission 133137) | Tropical peat soil microbial communities from peatlands in Department of Meta, Colombia - 0116_SJ02_MP15_20_MG | ecosystem: Environmental > Terrestrial > Soil > Wetlands > Peat | place... | reverse complement strand
GATTGCCCTTGAGAACTCGACTGGAGAGTACGTGATCGCTAACCTCGACCTGGATGATATCTTCCTGCCCGTCCTGCAGGGATTGGTGGCTGGATACCACCGGAGGGCCGAAGGAAAGCTCATGGCTGCGTTCAACTCCCCTCCGACTCCAGGAGGAAAGGCAGGTTGGTCGCAGAACGTCACCATTGGTCCACGCGAACTTATCAAATCAATCGGCGGCTGGCGAGACCTGAACATCTACGAAGACTGGGACATTTGGAGCCGGGCAGCCAGAGCCGACGGCTACCGTTGGACTTCGCTCAGATTTGCACGGAACGATTCCCTTCCTTCGGAGGCAAAGGGGGCTCTCAACAGGCTTCGCAGGAGGATCGAACGGTACCGCAACAGGATTCGGCTTGGATTGGTTGTCTTCACGCCGGGGGAAAAGGTCGGCCTTTCACAGAGGGTTGCGTATGCCACAGCCCGGATAACCTCCCCGTTCCATCCTCCTCTGTCCGGCCAAGACCCGGGATTCAACTCCTTTGATCAAGGGCTCTACGTCGACTTGGTCGAAACTCGTGGGGTCCCTGACCTGGCCAGCGGCCAGTTAGGCTAACGGGGAGGAGAACAGGAGTGGCAGGCAGGAGGGTCGCATTCGTCTTCGGTCGGTCCGTCTCCTATCCTCCTAACATTCACAACTTGAAATCCTACTACATAACCAAGGAGCTGGTCTCAAGGGGGGACCGAGTCGTCTGGGTGAGGCTCGGAGGGAAGGGCAAGACGCACTTCGCCGAAGGAATCGAATTCACGAGGATCTCGCTTTCCCCCACCAACCCCCTGTTCACGGCCTTCTCACTTCTAAAACTGGTCCTCTTCTGCGTCGCCAGGAGGATCCAGATCGCCTACCTGGACGAATGGCTCTTCTTCCGGCACAGACCAATCAGCCGATTGGCGGCGGTGATCGGACTAAGGATCTCTGGGGCGAAGGTCGTTCTTGACGAAAGGGACCCGCTGGTTGATTTCGAGACGGCGACTCGAGAGTTGTCAAGAACCTCGAAAGGCATTCAACGTACAATCAGAGCAGCCGGCCTCGGTGAAAGGCTGTCCAGCCTCGTCATTCTGACTTCCATGTCCTACGAGCAGCTGTACATCTCCGATGGCTTCCCTGCCAAGAAGGTGTTCGGGACCATCCGAGGTGTGGACACCAAGCTCTTCAACCCGTTGGCCAATCCCGATTCTGTCAGGTCGAAGCTAGGGCTAGGCGACAAATTTGTGATCGGCTGGTTCGGCTTGATGCACCCGTACAGGCAGATCAAAGAGATTCTAGTCCCAATCGCCCGGGGGATCGACAATGGCATCCCCGGCGCCCACGTCCTCATCGGCGGGGAGGGGCCGCTGTTCAGCGAGTTCCAGTCACTGTCGAAAGAAGAAGATGTTCCCGCAACCGTACTCGGCTTGATCCCATATCCAGAACTCCCCACGTACATCGCCGCCTGTGACGTATTACTGTGTCCCGTCGACGCAAGGTTCAGGTTCACCCAGAATTCAGCCTGGCTGAAGATCATCGAAGCACTCGCCGTCGGGAGGCCAGTCATAGCGGCGAGAACGAAGATATCCGAACTGGACTACAGAGATCTAAGAGGGGTCATCTGGGTCGAGTCTGACCTTGAAAACTTCACAAAGGCTCTCCTGGAGCTCAAGGGCAACTACTCAAAGTATCTCTCGCAGGCGCAGGACCAAGCCCACCATTTTGAGAACTTCTCTGTCTCCAAAACCATCGTCAGGATTGTCGACAGGGTCGAACTTCTTGTAGGGGGCTCGACCGGTTGAAGATCGCTTTCCTCAGCACATTCAAGTCCATGGGAGGTGTGAGCATACACACTCGTGAACTCTTCAGGCAGTTCAGGAAGCGGGCCCACGAAGTCACCGTCATTCCGGAGGCCGACCTCCCACCCCTCGTCGCAGTCGAACACTACCTGTCGAGCCTGAACCACGGTTTCGACGTAGTGAATGTACAGGGAACCTCCAACATGGCCATGATCATGGCAGGGCTTCTTGCTTCCGAAGGTATGAACCAGGGCTGTGTGTGCACCTCGCACGGCTTCAGCCCGCCACGATGGTATTCCAGGGGACTAACAAGGAAGCTGATGCGGGGGACCCTTAGGCATTATGGCGCTATCATCTCGATCTCGGGGTACGTCGACCGGAGGCTATCGGACTTCTTCGGGGCCCACCCGCCGAGGCTGTGGACCATCCACGATGGAGTCGACGAGGCCCTCTTCAACCCCGGGGTGGAATCGGCCAGTCTGAGACAGAGAATGGGGCTGACAGGCAAGAGGGTAGTCCTTTATTCAGGGCGCATGACGGAGAAGAAAGGGGTCCAACACCTCCTCGAGGCATTCGTCCTTGCCTCTCGCAAGTCACCCGAACTGGCACTGGTCTATTGCGGCGGCGGAGAATTAGAGCCCGAGCTCAGGACGGCGACGCGGGAGATGGGGCTCGGAGGGAGGGTCTTCTTCACAGGCCCGATTCCACACTTGGAGCTGCCAGAGTACTACGCAATGTGCGATGTCCTCGCGGTACCGAGCACTTATGAGAACCTGGGGCTGGCGCCACTTGAGGCCATGAGCACCGGAAGGCCCGTCGTTGCTTCGGATACCGGGGGCCTTCCAGAGGTCGTTGAGGACATGAAAACAGGCATCCTGGTTCCGCCAGGTGACCCCCAAGCCCTAGCCGAGGCGCTCTTGACGGTCACCCGTGACGATGGTCTTGCCTCCAGTCTGGGTAGCGCAGGCCGAAAGGCAGTCTTGGAACGGTTTACCCTTGATAGGTGCGCCGAAGCGACGATCGGAGTCTACAGGTCTGTCATCAAGCATGCGGCGTAGAGTCTTGCCATCACCGAACTCGCGGCCCGACGCGGGGGCCGTCCTTGCGGAATCGTCTCTCCGCTCCCGGAGGGCACGACAATGACCAGCGTGGCCGAACCGCACAGGTACTACGACGTCCACGGGCTGGTGAGCATAGACATCCGGGGCCCCAATACACCTCTTTGCCAGGTGCTGGACCGGTCCCTGGCCCCCTTCAGGGCGGACGGAGACAACGCCGACTTCTCGTTCAATCTTGGATCACTCCCTTCCAGGGAATGGGAGCCGAGCGGTTCGACCGTCGGGGATAGAATGCTTTACGACCCCATAGGCAAGCAAACGACAGTCTTCAACAGAGAAATGGGGACCGTCCTCAAGAGGTCCGAGGTACAGTACGTCATAAGTGGGGAACCCAGGATGGGATCCCTTCCTGTCGATGTCAGCGTACCTTACAATCCTCGGAATGTGAGTCGATTGAGACAGGCGGCGCTTGAAACGTCGAAGCTCGAAGGTCGTCGAGCATTGCTCGCAATCGCCGGGGACCCCATCTTCAAGGAGGAGAGAACAGAGCTGGACGCCGAAGGGATACTTCAGACGCTTCTGGAGCCGTTCCTCTACTACAGGCTCGTGACTCGGGAGTGTACCCTCGTCCACGGGTCTGGCCTTTCCTTTGACGGATCTGGTCTGCTGATTGTGGGATTGGCCAGCGTTGGGAAGACGTCCCTGGCGCTTCAGCTCGTGAAGGAGGGGTACGTCTACTATGGAGACGACCTGCCCATAGTGAGCAAGGCAGGCGACCTCCTTTCAAACCCCAAGCCAATCAAGCTCAGGCCCCAGCACATCGCGCTCTTCCCAGAACTGGTAAACTCCCTTACGCGGAAAATGAACAGAATGGAGAGGCTCCTCCTGACCCGCCAGGTCAGGAAGCACGAGTATGCTTTCACGAGGCGCCTCCCTCGCCTCAGCCTTGGGGACATTTTTGAAGGGGCGAAGCTCGGCGTTCGTGCTCCCCTGAGGAACGTGATCTTCCTCAAGCGCGTCGCCGAAAAGGAGTTCTTTGTGGACGAGCTTGACCGAGAGAGCCTGATCAATGGGGTTGGGGCGGACCTCTTCTTCCAATTCCCATGCGCTCCGTGGAGGCATACGATGTACTACTTCTGTCCCTCAGTGGCGCTCGGGAACGACTTCATGGCGGAGGAGGACGCGCACCACAGAAGAATAAAGGAAATCCTGGATGGCGCCTTCTCAAAGGCCAGGATCATAAGACTAAACGCTCCCATGGGTTACACTTCAGAAGAGCTCGAGAAACAGATCCTGAAGTCTCTCTCGTAGGAAGGTCACATGGACGCTCCCGTCTATAGCCTGTGCATCACTCTCTACAACAACGCGGCCACAGTGAAAAGGGCTCTCGACAGCATCCTGGCCCAGATAGACGATCGGTTCGAAGTGGTAGTAGTCGACAACTACAGCGACGACGGGTCCAGAGAGATTCTCGAAGATTACGCCAAGAGGGGCAAGATCAACACCCTGGTCGAGAAGCACTGCAGCCGGGGCCTCGGCTGGCAGACAGCGGTCGACAAATCTAAGGGAGAGTACGTCGTAGTCGATCTCGACATGGACGACGAGTTCAAGCCGGAGCTCGGCTCGCTCCTGAGATTCTACCATGAGAAGTGCGAGGGGTACCTCCTGGCGGCTGTCGCTGATCTGCAGTCAGCCTGGTCCAAGAACGTGACCATCGGTCCGCGGGCTCTAGTCGAAGGTCTTGGGGGATGGCCCGATGTTCAGCTATACGAGCATTCGAACGTCTGGGGGAAGGCTGCTCTGAAGGATCGATATGTGTGGACCAACTTCTCACTGGTGACCAGCGTCGGGGAACACCCAGAAAGGAAGACCACCTTCGGGAGGTTCAAGTTCACCTACATGCGCTACAGGGAACTACTCAGGCAGGGAAGGAGGCCCTTCATGCCTGGCGAGAGGAAGGGACCCATGCAGTATGCAGCCTACTTCCTGGCTCGGGTTTCTGCGCCCTTCATGAAGTCTTTCAAGAAAGGGACAAACAGGGATTTCAACCCCAGAGACAAGCGATACTTCGTGAAGTTCGAGGTTTGAGGGACTCCCGGAGAGATTGACGAGCTCCAGCCTGTCCCGGCTGACAAGCTTCTCCCTGAATCCGAGGGTGAAGATGGCGCTGATCGTCGTCATCATCGCCGCTTTCGCCTTGGAGTCCTTCAGGATCTTGCTTGAGGCGTACCCGGTCATGACAAATGGGTACCAAGCCCCGAACAACTACGGCCTCGATTTCGGTGTCTACTACAACTCCGCATGGAGATTGGTCCACAACCCCGGGGCTATCTACACCCAGACCTCCGTGAGCGGAGACTATCTCAACGGCGCCCTAGCAACCGATTTCAAGTATCTCCCCTTCTTCTTGTTCTTCATACTGCCCTTCCTGGTTCTCAACTACACCAGCGCACTGATCTCGTGGGACGTCTTCCAGCTACTGCTCATGCCCGTCATCGGCTTTCTCATATACAGATCACTGAGGAATTACAACGTCTTGGTGATCGTTGCAGTTATCTGGGTCGCTCTGCTGCAGCCAATTCCTTTCCCTCCTCATTACAGCCTGAGCTTCTACGACCTCTACCATTCCCAGAGCTACTATTGGCAGTGGGCCGAAGGCAATGCAAAGGTCTTCCTGACTTTCCTGATAGTCGGCGCGTGGTACCTTTCCAAGAGCAAGAAACCATACCTGGCAGGGCTCGCATATGGCCTTGCGTTTTTCGACCCCCGCTTCCCACTCTATGCTATTCCACTCTTCCTGATCGTGAACAGAGGGCAGTACCGGAAATTCGCTCTGGCGGTCCTGGCGACCCTGGCCGTCGGCGATGCCATACTCCTCTACGATGGGCTAGCCTCATCCTTCTTGGGAACGATACAGTCAATAGGCGTAGAGACTCCCTTCTTCCAGTACACGTGGATACCATTCTACACGATTGTGGCTCTCACGGTGGTCGAGGGGTCCAACTACGTCTACCGTACCTGGCTCTCCCGTTCTAGATCGGAGGGTCAGGGACCCATGTCGACCGACGTCTCGGGCATTCAAACCGAAAGTGAAGACAGCGTCTCCGGACATTGAAGGAATGGCGACTTCATTGATAACGGCGTGACGGCGTTAGGAAGCCACTGCATGTTCGGGCGTGCGGTTCGACAGGAGGGCGAGCTCTTCTCTGACCGCGGTTTCCCACGATAGTGTCTCAGCGAACTGGCGCGCCTTCCTTCCGAGGTCGAGCCTTTCGTCTTCAGCGTGCACAAGCTGGGTTATTCTCTTTGCCAGTGCATCGGGCTGGTCGACGGGGACGAACGTGGCGGCATCGCCGTAGACTCCCCTGAGCGATGGGATATCGGAAAGGATGCAACAAAGCCCGCACCCCATTGCCTGAGAAACCGCCTGCGCAAATCCCTCTTTTCTTGAGGGGAACACGAAGACCTTCGAGGCGCCCATCAACCTCACGATCTCATCGTCTGAGACGAACCCGGTGAACTTCACGTTTCCTTCGAGCCCCAAGTCCTTCGCCATCTTTCTATAGAGGGCTACGTCATTTGCCTCCCCCCCGCCCACCAGGACGAGTCGGGACCCTGGGTCGGTCTGTATCACCTCTTTCCATGCCCGGAGCAAGACATCGACCCCCTTCTGGGGAGCTAGGCGCCCGAGGAAGACCCCATCAAATTCCTTCTGCAGGTACAGGGGCCGAAATTTTCTGATGTCCAGGCCGTTCCCTATGACAACACAACCCTTGACACCCACGTACTTCTCGACATCATCCCTTGTGGCGGCTGACAGGGCGATCTGGACATCGGCGTGTCTAGCGGCAAAGGTGTTGAGGGCTGGCAAGATGCTCTTTGAAACAGCCTTGATTGGATGGAAACCCCTGCTCATCCTGTCAGCGACCCCGCTCCTGAAAGTGGTAAAGGAAGCCGGTCTCAGATGATGGTAGACCACGACCAGGGGCGCGCCAAGCAGGATCTTCAGCACGTACCCCACCCAGACGTTCTCGATGTCTTGATTGTAGGCGTACACCGCCATCGGTCTAGGGTCGTACCTTCGCAGCGCGGTCTTCAGCGAAGAGAATGTAAGGAGCACCAGCTGGCTGATGCTCTCTGGGATCGGACATGGGGAAACCTTCAGGGAAGTGTAGGCTCTTACTCCCATCCCGTCCTGCAGTGACGGTTCCCTCTCGAGGGTAAGGAAATCCACTCCCAACTCCTTGTATCTCATCACCTTCTCGATGTATCCTCTCTCGTCCCCCCGAATCTGTCGACCCCAACCGTAGGCATGAATGAAGATTCCAACCATTGTGCGCCTCGCGGACGCCTTTCTTGAGGTCGGAGACTTGGATTCCAAGGACTGGATGGCTTGCCGCGGTTGTCTTAAAAAGCAAGACAGCGTCGGCCGAAATTCTATTGTTGTGCTAAGGTGCACCCCTTTCAACGACTTTGGCATGAATCTCGCCAATCAGAAGTAGGAGAAAGGGTGGACCGCACTTGAGCGCAGCAAGACGGAGAATGCTCTAGGCTTTGGATCTCACCAAAGGCACTCCAGTCGGTCGCACTCGAGTGAAACCTGGACCATTTATCGAGCTGGAGAACGCCGAGATCCACAGGGACACGCTGCTCTTCAGAATCTCATATCACGAGCTGCTCGACCCCTTCCTCACTTCAGGGGTCTTCTACGCGAAATACGACTTCCCTGTCGAGGGAATACCTCTGTCGGTACTTTCGATCCCACTGCTTGGGTTCCTCGCTCCCTTGGGCTGGCTAACGGGAGCCGAGATCAGAATCCTCGATGTCGACGAAGCCTACCTGAATTCACTACCCTTGGTCGCAGGGGAGTTCAAGAAGATGTTCCCACAAATCCCCTTCACAGGGGCGATCAAGGCCAATCCGGTGCGGAGTCCCCGCACTTGGGACCGGGACAGGTCTTGCGTCCTGTACAGCGGCGGAGTGGACTCGACCTGTTCCCTGCTACGAAACATCGGAAAGAGGCCGTCTACCATGACCGTGAGGGGGGCACCTGACCTTCCGCTCCAGGATGGTCGCTACTGGGCCCGCGTTCAGGCTCAGACTCAGCGTTTCCTCAATGACCTGGGAGTGGAATCTCACGTCGCCGAGACAAACGTGCTGGGGATGGTCAATCAACAGGCGATAAACGCCCACTTCAGAGGTCAGTTGCAGACCGGCTGGTGGGAGGAACTCGCCTTCGGATTGTTCCTTCTCAGCATGAGCGCCCCATACACCTACCGAGATCAGATAGGCAACGTCATCATAGGGTCTTCAAACACGGCTAGTACCCAGGTCCCATGGGGCTCAAGCCCGATGACCGACGAAAAGGTCAGATGGGGGGAGGTGAAGGTGATCCACGACTCATACGACCTCGAGAGAGGAGACAAGATTCGCCAGATCATCGTCCCCTACGCGAAAAGCCACGGGGGCGCGATTCCACTAAGGGTCTGCATCGGAAGGAGGTCCATCATGGCGGAGGGAAGCCATGTCAACTGCGGGAGGTGTGCAAAATGCATGGTCGTCGAGCTCCTGCTGATCCTTTCTGGTGTGGATGCGGCCGACTTCGGCTTCAACATCTCTCCCCAAGCACTTACGGGACTGAGGCGGAACCTGGAGGAGGGGGAATTCGGGCGAGGGTACGATGAGACAAGCTGGAGATTCATCAAAGAGTACGCGAAGTCTGCTCCTTCAGAAATCCTATCGAAGCATCCTGGGCTTGTCGAATTCCTCCACTGGTTTGCCACATGGAATGAGCGGCCAACAAAGAAGAAGCACTTTCTGGACCGGGTGGCACCCCCCGGCAGCCGGCGAAGGGACATGGCGAAGGCGGGATTCGGCAGAAGGGAGGACAGGGTCTGACCAAAGAGAACGGCTAGTTCGAGGGCAGCCTCTGAGTTGTTACAATCACGGAGTCTTAGACCCGCGAGCTTGTTGGGAGTCCGTCCGCCTGGCGAGTATGAGCCCAGCTTCATAGTTCGGGCTCGTGCTGCTCGCGTTGAAGCTGAAGTGAAGGTCCCACCTTCTCACTATGGTGAACCCAGCGCTAACGAGTTTCTTCACAATCCGCTCGCCTCCGTAGTGGTATTTCATCGCAATCTGGGGAAAATGAGCAAGCTCTTCGGGAGTCGCCTGCTCGAAGAATTCATACTCAGATCCCTCACCGTGGTACTTCAGTACGGCCGTTTCGATCCCGAACCTCGTGATGATGCTCTTTAGGGAACTGAACCTGACCTTCTCGCCGTCAGCTGACGGCGCGGCGTTCGCCCAGAGGTTCATTTCAGAGCGGGAGAGCCTCATCCAGCCTTCGCTTCCCGCCCCCTCGTTCAGAAGAGTCACTCTGTCGTCAAAGCCGTTCAGGGAGATGTTTTGCTTCGCTCGCGCATATGTCGCGGGGTAGGGCTCGAACGCGATTACCTTCTTGGCCCCCTTCACACAGAAGTAGACCGGCGTGTCTCCGAAGCACGCCCCCACGTCCACAACGTCAGCTCCGGCAACATCGAGCCCTGCGAAGTATTCGTCAACAAAACACTCTCTCAGCACAATAGAAGTGCCGAACCTGTCTCCCCCGTAGTCGAAAGCGAGGTCCTTGCCAGAGAAATTCAACCTGAAGATACCTCTGTGCTCCCCTGTCACCCCCTCCTCGAAGGGGAAAGGTTCGAACGACTTCCTGAGCAGCCGGGAGAGTTCAGCTCTTTGGCTCCCATTATTGACGGTAAACTCCTTGCCTCCGAAGGATGCCGAGAAGGGGACCCTTAACCCTAGCCTCCAGAGCAGGAGCCTCGGCCAGCCTCGAACGTGAGTCATGACCCAACTCTCGTAGGAGAGCCTCTTCTTCGCCTTCCGGGTCCAGGAGTCAGGTCCGATCAGCCTATGGCCGAAGGCCCACTTGAGCTTGTAGAACGCCCAGGCAAGGCTCCCCATTTCCGAGACCGGTGTCTTAAACGGACTTGTGAGGAGCAGGTCCTCCGGAGACCTAGGCTGAGCAATCTCCTCCTTCGTCACACTGACCATGATTACGGTGACAAAGAACCGGTTGTATGCAGATAAGCTAATTTGCCCTAACAGCATGATTGGGGTTCAGCGGCGCCGAACCCCGGCAAGCATACGACTACGAAGAGGATGGGCCGCCATGGCCGATGGCCTGTTCAAGCTCTGAGATGGTCTTGCTCTCTAGATGCAGGCTGAGAACGCTGCAGTCTTCGGCAAGCTGGTCAGCCGTGGACGCGCCAGTTATGGGGGCGGCAATCTCAGGATGGATGAGTATCCAGGCAAGGGATAGCTCCCTGAGAGAAATCCCGGCCCCATCGGCCACCGCGCGCAGGCGCTCGAGCAACCGAAAGTCTCCTTCAGTCACTATTCTGTCCCAATACCTCCGATTTGCCTCGCCCCTTGACCCTTGCGGGGGGGCTTCGCCAACTCTGTACTTGCCCGTCAGAAACCCTCCCCACAGCGGGCTATATGTGAAGACGCAGGTTCTGTTGGCGGCGGAGTAGGGAAAGAGGTCCTTCTCTGCATCTCTGACGAGGAGATTGTACTGTGTCTGGACCGCAATCGGCTTTTCAAAACCTCGGTTCTCGCAGATCTTCATTACGCTGTCGAGCTGCTGCACCGTGAAGTTAGAGACACCCGAGTATCTCACCTTTCCCTTTCTTACCAGCTCGTTGAGTACCTCGAGAGTTTCTTCGAGCCGCGTGAGGGGGTCGAACCTGTGCAAGTAATACAAATCGATGCAGTCCGTCCTGAGGCGCTCTAGGCTCTTCTTGACCTGCCGCTCGATGTACCTGCGAGATAGGTCTGTCGTTCTGGGTCCTCCGTCCACGACAATGCCGACCTTCGTTGCGACAATGACCTGACTCCGATTCCCCTTGACTGCTTTTCCAATTATCTCCTCCGAACGGCCATCGTTGTACACGTCCGCAGTATCCACCACATTGATCCCCAGGTCGAGAGCCCTGGCTATGACGGCCTTTGACCTGGTCTCATCCAGCTGTTTACCGAAGTTGTTCGATCCCAAACACAACCGAGAGATTCTGGGCCCTCCGGGCCCCAGGGTCTTGTAGTCCACGTAGGCTCTTCGATACCTAGAGTATTTACGAATGCGACGGAGTCTGGCGGTTCTATTGCGGCCTCTTTTCGGGGAAGACGATTATCTGCTGTTGCCCAAGAAGTTGACTGCAGGCACGCGAATTCTTGGTTTGTGCCGTTCCACCTTAAGTAATTGAAGCAACGCTTCCAGATGAAAAAGAACGTGGTTAGCAAAGAGTCAGTGGACTCCTATGAAGGTTGGGAAAGACAAGCCCGTGCATCATTGGACGACGAGCGCTTCAGATACATCACCTCCAGCGCCGGGTATGGGGAAACCGCTCGGGCCAATCTTGAGGCTTTCAAGCGGTGGAGAATTGTCCCCAGAGTCCTCAGGGATGTGGGGAAGCGGGGAACCTCCATCACCTTGCTTGGGACGAAAGCCTCAGCTCCGCTCCTCCTTTCGCCGGCGAGGGGACTTGGCTACGTTCGCCGCGACGGGGACCGTGCAGTCGCAAGGGTCGCCACTGAGCTGGGGGTCCCTCTTGTAGTGAGCACCTTCGCCACGGCCTCCATCGAAAAAACTGCTCAGGCGATGGGTGGGAGCCCAAGATGGTTCCAGCTTTATCCTGGGAAGGATCAAGAGATAATGCAAAGCCTAGTACGTCGAGCCGAATCATCCGGCTATTCCGCCATTGTCGTAACCGTGGACAAGGCCGAAAGCTATCCGCACCACGATGGTCCCCGAGAGCACGAGTTCGACCGCTGCGGCTACGAGGTGTACTTCAGCGACCCCGTGTTCAGGGCCAAATTCGGAGGGTCCCCCGAGGGACGGTTCGAGGCGGCCTTTAGGCT
>Ga0187772_10001294_pt1 | contig 11782 bp, 8 predicted proteins | sample 0116_SJ02_MP15_2_FD_133137 | JGI IMG/M metagenome (GOLD analysis project Ga0187772, IMG submission 133137) | Tropical peat soil microbial communities from peatlands in Department of Meta, Colombia - 0116_SJ02_MP15_20_MG | ecosystem: Environmental > Terrestrial > Soil > Wetlands > Peat | place... | reverse complement strand
CGGCGGCATCGCGCGTTGGGTGCGCGGCAGGCGGCAGCGCTGAAGGTTGCGCTGGAAGCCCGCCATCCGCTAGTTTGTTACACTCGATCGGGACTGCAGCCACCAACCCGAATAGGGGAAGTTCAACAACAACCGGCCAACGGACCTTCTGCTGGGGACCTGAATAATGGCTCGGGGCGATATCTTCGTCAGCTACTGCACGAAGTCCGATCGGGACGCGGCGTACGATCTCCTCGCGTACGTCGAATCGCGCGGCATCGAGTGCTGGATCGCTCCCCGCGATGTACAGGGCGGTATGGAGTGGGCTGCCGAAATTGTCAACGCCATCACGGTGGCCAAGGTGATGGTGCTGATTTTTTCGGCGAGTGCCAACGCCTCCCCGCAGGTGCGCCGTGAAGTAATGCTCGCCGCCCACCGCGGAGTCCGGGTCGTACCATTTCGGATCGCGGATATCGCGCCGGCGGCGAGCCTCGAGTACTTTCTCGGCGGCCACCAATGGCTCGATGCGTTTCCTCCGCCCCTGGAGCCCCACTACGCGAGACTGGTTACCTGCCTGAACACGCTGCTGACGACTCCGACCAATCCGCCGTCGCGGCGGGATATGCCGCCGCCTGCCGATCCCCGGCGGCCCGGGCAGACGCATCCGCGCGTAGTGATCGAAGCCACGAATCTGCGCCGTCTCGAGTCCGACCTGGCGGTCTACATCGGGCCGTTCGCCCAGATTGCGGTGCAGCGCGCTGCGGCTGCCGCTCCGAACGTCGATGCGCTGCTCGAGGCACTTGGCCGTCAGATCGAGTCCGAAGTTGACCGTCGCAAGTTCCTGACCGGTTGTCACTGGCTGCGCCCGGCTGACTAGGGCACTTCGCGCAAGGCCAGGATGGCCTTGCGCAGGCTGATGCGCAGGCGATTGAAGGACAAGCCGAGCTCGGCGATCTCATCGCCCCCCTTGGCGGGAAACTCCGGCGCATCCATGTTTCCCTTGCTGACCTGATCAGCGATCGTGGAGAGCTTCACGACCGGGCGCACGACCAGCGTGGACATCAGGATATTGCCGACCACGAACAGAAACACGAACAGCCCCGCCAGGACACGCACGAAGCTGCTGAGCGCGGCGTTCGCGCGCTGCACCGGCACGGCATACGGCACGCTGACGATCTGTGCGCCGACGATGTCCTTGAGCTGCCAGCCGAAGCCGTTCGCGGCGCCGTACTTGTCGAGCATGCTCTGCGGCGCCACGGCGACGCTGCTGTGGCACTCGAGGCAGGCTTCATCGGCGATGCGTATCGGCCGCGCCAAATAGAGGGTCCGGCCGACCGCCGTGTCGCGTTCGCCGATCAGCTCCTTGACGTCGGGATTGTCGCGGAAGTGGCGGACTACTTCGGCCTCCCAGTCGTCGGCGCGGTCGGCCGGGTTGGTCGGGTTGAGCGTGGCTTCGCGGTAGGTGTAGTCAGGAAACTGTTGACGCAGATTCTTGAAGTATTCCTTGGCCGAATAGGCGGCGACCCGCTGCGGCAGGAATCCGTAGCGCGACTGGGTCTTCAGGAGCGGATTGATCTGTTTGTTGGTGTAAGTGCGCACCGCCAAAGCCGACTCGACCAGGAGCCGCGCATTGCCCTGGATTTCACTGCGCGCATTTTGCTGCAGCAGCCGATCGGCGACGCGGTAGCTCAGCGCCAGCCCGATGAGGGACACGACGATCAGGACGGCGTTGATCTTGAGAAGGAGTCTCATCGGAAATTCATCGCCTGGTTCGGGTTACAGCTTCCGGGGATCCGCCCTGCCGTCGGCTTGCGACTCCTTGGAGAGGTGGCTCGCTTCGGGCTCGGGCGGCGGATGCAGAATGCGCTGCCATTCGGGCAAGAGAGCCTGATGCGCGTCCATGGCGGCAAAAAACGCCGGATCCTTCAGGCGACCGCGGAAGCGCCCCACGAAACCGCCGCGCCACTCACGCGGTATGGTGAGCCAGCTCTCTATGTCGGAATAGCTGACCGCGCGAAGCACGCGCGGTGGGACCGGCTCGGGCAACTTCGCGTACACCGGCAAGGGATCGCGGAACGGAACGGGCATGTTCGCGACGAATTCAGCTGACGGAGACGCTTGCGAGAGCACGTCAAGCTGTTCACCGCGGAAAAAGAAGCGGCTCGGTCCGGTTTCCCGGCCGACCGGCCGCGCCTCGTTGTCCGCCGCCAGGAGCGTGGTGGAGCCCTGCTCATCGAAGACTTCGTTGGAGTGCTCGTCGGCGTGCAGCAGCATCACTGCCTGGTGACCCTGTATGCCGAGGCGCGTCCCGGTGAGCCGGATCAGCCCGGACTTGGCGTCCACCTTCACCCAACCCCTGAGCACGTACAGCGTTACGACTTCCCGCCGCTCGACGAAGTAAACGTCGGTCGACGGGCCTATCCCGACCACATCACCGCCCGGTTCCTGAACCACCACAAATGCATTTGCCCCGGTTTCAACGATGTCGCCCGTAAGCAGGGCGACACCCTGGGAGCCGGTCATCAACGTGTCACGCCGCACGAGGGAGAACCCGCCGCCGTCGGCAAACGACACTAGACCGTTGAATTCGGGCTGGACGGGCTTGCCACCAATCAGGCAGGCCCAGAGTGCCAGACCGATCGCTGCGCGCCGTCCGGCATCGACGATGGGTTGGTGGAGGCGCCCGCTTCCGCCGGTTGTCGTCCTTATTTGTTGTTTCTTTATCACGACCACGTCCCGCTTGAATGGCGGCGGCTCCGCTTCCCCAGCCTCCTACGTCAGCCATTGCTAGTCTAGCGCGGCAGGGAACATTCGCCGAGTGCCGAGTCGGCCCGCGGGCTGCGCTGCGCGGGCGACAGCGACGACAGTGCTGAAGCTACCCTTATGACGCGCTGAGGTGTTAAATCACCCCAGCTCGATGGCCACGCCAACTCCAGTGCCAGACCGCCAAAGCGGGTCCACGTAGCCAAGCGCCAACCGCAGAATGCTTACATCGGCGGGGCAGTGCGAGTGCTGTTCATGCCCGGCGACCCGCAGCTCTATTGCCTGAAAAGCTCGATCTTCTGGCAAGCGGCCGATCGGTATGTCGTGAACTAACGCGTCCGCGCCATTTAGTCCATGCATCCCGCGACCTTCGTCGCCTCAGTCACTGCGGGCGATTCCACCACCCGCCGCCGAGCGCCTGAAAGAGCGCCACCGTATCGCCAAAGCGGGTTGCCTGCGCTTGTACCCGAGTGAGGAGTGCCTGCTGGTAGGCGGCTTGCGCGGAAAGGAGCGTCAGATAGTTCACGTAGCCGACCTCCATCTGCTTCTGTGTGAGATCGTAGGTGACTCGGGCGGCCTTCTCCGCGTCCCAGTTGGCGGCCAGCGCATCGGCGTCCGCGAGCGTCGCGTGAAGTGAATCCGCGACGTTCTGGTAAGCGGTAAGCACCGTGCTCTGGTACTGCGCGGCTGCCTGTTTCAAGGCTTGCTGCGCGGCGCGCTTTTGATGCAGCAGCGTCCCACCGTGAAAGATCGGCTGCGTGATGTCGCCGACGATATTCCAGAACGGACCGCCGGAGCGGAACATCCAGCTGAACTGGTTGGCATTGCCTCCCACCGAGCCGGTGATCGAGAACTGCGGCAACATCGCGGCGATCGCGACCCCGACTTGGGCGTTGGCCGAGTGCAGCTGCGCCTCGGCCGCCCGCACGTCAGGACGCTGTTCGATGATCTTCGCTGGCAAGCTCACGGGTAGCTCTGCCGGGAGCTGCAGGGCATCGAGCTCGAATGTCTCGGCAACCTCCTCGTTGGGCAGGTTGCCGACGAGGGACCGGATCAGATCGCGCGTCTGCTCGAATTGTTTCTCGAGAGGCGGCAGAGTGGCCTTGGCCTGCGCCAGCGCCGCCTCCTGGGCGGCAACGTCGATGCGCATCGCCAGCCCGAGACGGAACTGATCCTTCAGGATCCGGAGCGACCTCGTATACGCCTCGATGATCTCATGGGTGGCGGCGATCTGCGCGCGCAGCGAGGCCTCTTGAATGGCTGCGGCGACGACGTTGGAGACCAACGTGATGTAGGTGGCTTCGAGCGCAAAGCGCTGTGCGTCGGCCTGGGCTGCAAGGGACTCGACCTGCCGCCGGTTGCTCCCGAAGACGTCGGGTACGAATCCTACCGTGAGCTCCGCGGTGTGGAAGGTATAGAAGAGGGGCTCCGTGTAAGGCGGACCTTTGAGGGATTGCAGTGGCGGCAGGAGATTCTCGCCGTTGCCCTGGATGCCGGGCGCCTGGTCGTTGGTGAGATTGCCGGAGATCTTGTGGCGCTCGACTTGATAGGTAGCATCAACAGTGGGAAAGAAAAATCCGCGCTGCGCGTAGACCAACTCCTGCGCCTGAGCGAGCGCCGCCTGCGCCGCCGCGACTGTCGGGTTGGCCTTGAAGGCCTTCTCGATGAGCGAATTGAGCGCCGGGCACCGGAAGAGCTCCCACCACCCGAAGGGCAGGTCGCGGCCTGCGACCAGGTGTTGGACTTCCCCGCCATGGACCTCGGCGGAGTTGCTCGCCTCCGGGAGCGGTGCCGGCGCGTACCCTGCATGGGCAGGCGCGCCCGGCTTCTGGAAGTTCGGACCCACCGCGCAGCCCGCCGCGAGGGTCGCGGAGAGGAGCAGCGGCAGGGTTGGACGGGGAGCGGTGCGAGCGCAAGGCCTCATCTGGCGGCCACTTCCTTTCGATTCCACCAGCCGCCCCCGAGCGCCTGAAAGAGCGCCACCGTATCGCCGTAGCGCATCGCCTGCGCCTGCACGCGAGTCAGCAGTGCCTGCTGGTACGCCGTTTGGGCTGCGAGCAGCGTCAGATAATTCACATATCCGACTTCCATCTGACGCCGCGTGAGGTTGTAGGTCACCTTGGCCGCTTCCTCCGCCTCGACATCGGCGGCCAGCGCCTCGGCATCGGTGAGGGTCGCATGGAGCGTGTCGGCGACATTCTGGTAGGCGGTCATGACAGTGTTCTGATATTGCGCCGCCGCCAGCCTCAAGGCGGCGCGCGCGGCGCGCTCTCGGTGAAGCAACGTCCCGCCCGTGAACACCGGCTGACTGACATCACCGACAAGGCTCCAGAAGGTGCCCCCGGTGCGGAACAACCACGGGATCTCGTCCGCGTTGCCACCGAGTGCGCCCGTAATCGAAAGTTGCGGCAGCATCGCCGCAATCGCTACGCCGACCTGTGCATTCGTCGCGCGCAGCTGCGCCTCGGCTGCCCGCACATCGGGTCGTTGCTCGATGATCTTGGCCGGAAGGCTGACGGGCAGCTCCGGCGGAAGCCGTAATGCGTCGAGGTCAAACGTCTCGGTCTCATCGCTGGGCAGATCGCCCGCGAGAGCTCGGAGCAGATCATGCGTCTGCTCGAGAGCCTTCTCGAGCGGCGGCAACGTGGACTCGATCTGCGCGAGCGCTGCCTCTTGGGCGGCGACGTCGATGCGCATGGCGAAGCCTAGGCGGAACTGCTCGCGCAGGATCTTCAAAGACTCCCGCTCCGCCTCGATGATCTGCCGGGTGGCGGCAATCTGCGCATGGAGCGAGGCCTCCTGGATGGCGGCCGCGACGACATTTGACGCCAGCGTGATGTAGGTCGCTTCCAGCGCAAAGCGCTGGGCCTCGGCCTGAGCGGCCAGGGACTCGACCTGCCGTCGATTACTGCCCAAGACATCGGGCACGAAGCCCACGGTGACCTCCGCGGTGTAGAACGTGTAGAGAAGCGGCTTATTTACGCCGTTCGTCGTCAGGTTGTCTCCGTTGGCCTGGATGCCGGGTTGCTCACTGCTGTAGTTGTTACCGGCAACCTTGTGGCGCTCTGCCTGGTCGAGTGCATCGAGCGCCGGAAAGAAGAAACCCCGTTGCGCGTAAACGAACTCCTGCGCCTGCCGCAGCGCAGCCTGCGCAGCCGCAATCGTCGGATTGGTCTTGAGCGCCTTGTCAATGAGCGCGTTGAGTGCTGAGGAGCGAAAGGCCTGCCACCACTCGAACTCGATATCCCGACCTGCAATCAGCTGCTGAGCCTCTCCTCCGTGTGCAGGTGAGAAGGTGCTTGCTTCCGGCAGGGGTGTGGGAGAGTAGCCCGCTGCGCGCGCCGGCGTCGGTGGGTGATACTGCGGACCCACCGCACAACTCGACAGCATCAGTGCGCAAATCAGCACGCCGCTCGGCGCCAACCATCCCGCAAGCGCACGACATGCCTCCCGTGGCCCGCGTGCAGGCGACGGCCCCCGGTGAACTGCTATCCCACATAGCTGAAAACCGCTCATCGAGCCTTCTCTCGTAAAGCGAAGCAGCAACCACCGCCTGCTCCTGCACGCCCGCCCTGAAGCGCGCATAGATCCTGATCCCTGTGTCAATTCCACGAAACTGTCACAAATGACAGTAGCTGCCGCCGACGCTTGCCGGCATTGTGGCAGCAAGCGGCCCGTTGACCGCCGCCACGCGCGGCACCCCTGTAAGGAGCGACGCATGCGCAATCTGTGGTCTTCGATGTGGCACGCTGCAAACTCCCCCACCGGGAGACGCGCAGTGGCGATCATCGCGACGCTCGCTGCCTTGTTGTTCGCCGTGGGTGGCTATTTCACCGCGCGGGCCGGGACTGCGCCCAAGGCTGAAATCGGGGGCGCGAGGGTGATCGATGCGGACAACGTTGAGCTGTCGGGCTCCCAGACAGCATCGATCGACGTCGTCACGGTGTCCGAGCGGATTTTCCCGCTGCAAAGGGAAGCAGTCGGCAGCATCGACTTCAACGAGGACCTGTCGACACAGGTGTTTACGCCCTACCCCGGGCGCATCGTCAAGCTATTCGCGAAGCTCGGCGACAACGTCGCCAAAGGACAGCTTCTCTTCACGATCGAGAGCCCCGACCTCATCCAGGCCGAGTCGACTCTCATCGCCGCGGCAGGCGTGCTGGATCTGACCACCCGCGCCTTGAAGCGTGCGGAGGAGCTCTACAAGGTACAGGGCATCGCTGAGAAAGACCTGCAGCAGGCGATCTCCGATCAGCAGAGCGCGGAAGGCGCACTAAAGGCCGCGCGCAATGCCGTGCAGGTGTTTGGCAAGAGTAGCGAGGAGATCGATCGCATGGTTGCGACGCGAACGATCGATCCGTACCTGGTAGTGCCCAGTCCGATTTCAGGCCGCATCACGGCGCGCAATGCCGCTCCGGGCCTGTTCGTTCAGCCCGGCAACACTCCGGCGCCCTATTCCGTTGCAGACATTTCGCGTGTCTGGATGAACGCCAGCGTCACCGAAAGCGATATGCCCCTGGTGCGCACCGGAGAGAAAATTGAGGTCACGGTCCTCGCCTTCCCCAGCCGCGTGTTCCGGGGTGAGATTTCCACCGTGGGCGCCACGGTAGATCCACAACTGCATCGCGGTATGGTGCGCGCCGAGATCGATGATCCACAGCACGAACTGCTTCCGGGAATGTTCGCGTCATTCGTCATCACTACCGGCGCGCCCGTGACAGCTATGGCCGTCCCTGCCGCTGGCGTAGTCCGCGAGGGAGACGGAACGATGACCGTATGGGTGACGACCGATCGCCACCGCTATACCAAACGAACGGTGACGATCGGACTGCAGCACGAGGGTTACGATCAGGTGCTGGAGGGCCTGCGCCCCGGCGAGCAGGTCGTCACAAAGGGGGCCATATATCTCGACAATCTCGTGGGCGGCGGGTTGTCCTGAGAAAGCGATCGTCAGATGTTGCGTAGCCTGCTCGCGTTCGGCCTGACTCGCCGCGCGATCATTCTGTTGGGGCTAGCGGTGTTCTTCGGTGCCGGCCTCGTGGCTTTTTCCAAGCTCAACATCGAAGCCTATCCCAATCCCGCGCCTGTAATCATCGAAGTCACGGCGCAGGCTCCCGGTCTGTCTGCCGAGGAAATGGAGCGCTACTACACAATTCCGATGGAGATCGGCGCCTATGCGACGCCCGGCATCGCCAACATCCGCTCCACGTCGTTCTACGGCCTGTCGTACCTGCGCATCACATTCAAGTGGGGCGTCGATTTCTACTTCGCACAAACCCAGCTCGCGCTCGCACTGCAGCAAAATGTCTCGCTACCCGGCGGCCAGCAACCGACGATCCAGCAATCGAGTCTCATCGGCGAGGTCTACCGCTATCAGGTAGTAGGACCGAGGAGCTTCGGACTCGCGAACCTGCGCACGGTCCAGGACTGGATCGTGCTGCGGCGGCTGTCCACCGTCCCCGGCGTCGTTCAGGTCAACAGCTTTGGGGGGCCCACCAAGGAGTTCGAGGTCGAGACTGATCTGCGCAAGCTTCAGGCCTATAACGTCACGATTCCCCAGATACTTACCGCGCTGGCTAATGCGAATATCAATGTCGGTGGGCGCGAGATCAGCGTCGGCCAGCAGTCCGTGAACATCCGCGGCATCGGCCTGATCGACAGCGGCGGCGCCGATGACCTCGCCAAGGGATTCAAGGTCTCTGACATCGAGAACGTCGTTCTCGCCCAGACCAATGGCATTCCCGTCCTGGTCAAGGACGTCGCCCGTTGCTACTCGGGGCACATGCCACGCCTGGGCGTAGTCGGCCGGGATCACGATGACGATGTCGTTGAAGCGATCGTCGTCATGGGCCGTACCTTCCACACCAACGACGTCGTCCCGCGAATCAGCGCCGCGGTCGCGGCGCTGAACCACGACGGATCCCTGCCCCCGGGGGTCAAGATCGTTCCCTTCTATGACCGCACCGGCCTGGTGAACGTTACGACACATACGGTGCTGCACAACCTGATCTTTGGCTGCCTGTTGGTATTCTTCATCCAGTGGATTTTCCTCGGCGATCTGCGCAGCGCCATCATCGTTGGCGTGAACATCCCGTTTGCGCTGTTCTTTTCCGTGATCATGCTGGTGCTGCTGGGCGAGGATGCCAATCTCCTCTCCGTCGGCGCAGTCGACTTTGGGATCATCGTCGATTCAGCCGTAATCGTGGTCGAGAACCTGTTCCGCAACTTCCAGTCGGCGCGGCAGGAGCAGCGCACGCTGCTGGAGAACCTCGCCGAGGGACATTACGGATCGGACCCCTCCAACCCTACTGGCGCCCGGGTCGTTCCGGGCTGGAATAACCGGCTGCGGTTGATTCTGGTGAGCGTGCTACAGGTCGATCGTGCCGTGTTCTTCTCCGCCGCCATTACCGTGGCCGCGTTCGTGCCGCTGTTCACGATGCAGGGCGTCGAGGGCCAGATCTTCGGGCCGATGGCCCGCACCTACGGATACGCCCTTGCCGGTGCGTTGATTGCGACCTTCACGGTCACCCCGGTTTTGGCATCCATTCTGATCCCGGAGCACGTGAAGGAGACCGAGACCGTCGTCGTGCGCGGGCTGCGCCATGTGTACTCCTCCGCCCTGCGCCTTGCACTGGCCCACCAGAAACCCGTCGTCGCCGTTGGCGGCATCTTCGTGCTGCTCAGTGTCTTTCTGATGACCCGCCTGGGCAGCGAGTTCCTGCCAGCGCTCGAGGAAGGCAACTTCTGGATCAGGGCTTCGCTGCCGCCGAGCATGACTCTGGCTGATGGTACCGAAGCGACGCGCAGGCTGCGCGAGGTCCTGTTGCACCATCCGCAGGTGATCACCGCGGTCTCCCAGCACGGCCGGCCGGACAACGGCAGCGACCCCTCACCCTTCTCCAACGTGGAGATTTTCGCACCGCTGCAGCCCTACAATGAATGGCCATCGGGCCTGACCAAGGAGAAATTGACCGAGCAACTGCAGGCGGAGTTCCAGGGTGTGCTGCCCGGTGTCACATTCAACTTCTCCCAGAACATACAGGACAACATCGAGGAAGCGATCTCGGGCGTGAAGGGAGCGAATTCGGTAAAGATCATCGGCCCCAATCTCAACGTTCTCGAGGATCTGGCCGCGCAGGTGATGGCGCAAATGGCGATGGTAAGGGGCGTTGCGGACCTCGGCATATTCCATGTGGTGGGGCAACCGAACCTCGACATCCGGGTCGATCGGATCAAGGCGGGGCGCTACGGCCTCAATTCCGGGGACGTAAACGCAGTGATTCAAGCTGCCCTGGGTGGCGCGGTGGCGACTCAGGTGCTCGAGGGCGACCGCACGTTCAATCTGACCGTCCGCATCGCACCGCAATTCCGCGATAGCGTTGAGGCAGTGGGCAACATCAATGTGGGCTACCAGACCAGCTCCGGCGCAAACGCCTACGTTCCGCTGCGGGAGCTCGCCACCATCACGCTCGACACTGGCGCCTCTTACATCTATCACGAAGCCACGCGGCGCAATATTGCCGTGAAGTTCAGCGTTCGCGGCCGCGACCTGGGGAGTACAGTGGCCGATATCCAGGAGCGCATCGCCCGCAACCTGAAGCTGCCTGTCGGTTATCGCATCGAGTGGGCTGGAGAATTCGAGGATTTGAAACTGGCACAGCAGCGGCTGGCCATTGTCGTGCCCATCGCGCTGCTGCTGATCCTCGTGTTGCTGTATGCGCTATTCAACTCTCTGAATGACAGTCTGTTCGCGCTCGCCGGCATTCCGTTCGCCGCAGGTGGAGGCGTGCTGGCGCTGTTCATCTCGGGACAGCCGTTCAGCATCTCCGCTGCGATCGGCTTCGTGTCGCTGCTAGGTGTTTCGGTGATGCATGGCATTCTCATGTTCACCTATTACAACTCGCTGAAGATCGACGGCCTGCCGGCTTCGGAGGCGATGTACCATGCCGCCGAGCGCCGCATGCGGCCCATGCTGATGACGGCGCTTTCCGCCTGCATCGGCTTGTTTCCCGCTGCGCTATCACACGGAATTGGCAGCCAGGTCCAGCGACCTCTGGCGACGGTGGTCGTGGGTGGCATGCTGATTGGTCCCGTCATGCTGCTGATCATCGTGCCGGCACTGCGCCTGCTTCTGCTGGGCAGAAAAGATGAGCAACGCCTTGCAGGTGGCGCATGAGGACGTCGGTGGTGCTGCTCACTGCGTCGCTCATGGGGGTCCTGTTCGGCGATGAGGTCGGCGCGGCGGTGGCCGCCGAGTCCATCGTTCCGGTCGTGACGGCGCACAACACCAACAAGACCCTCACCGAGCCTTCGGCGGTTGAGCCCCACGCACTGACCTGGAACGCTCGCCCTGCCTTGGTCGCAGGCGTCCGGCAAGGCGGTTTCCACCACAATGGGCAAGCGACGCCGCGATCCGAAGGCAGAGCAGTCACGCGGGAACTCGAGCCGGGACGGGCCGACCGTAGTAAGGGAGCGGCGCCACGCAACACGGGCGGGCAGCCCGCCGATCACGATCTGAGCTGGCGACCAAGAGTTCGCTCGCCCGCGCCAATTCGCACTGGGGGACCCGACGCTTACATGAGCAACGCCACCACGGTGCGGAAGGTGAATGGGCCCGTTGTGGGCGCGGTGCCTCCAGGGCACGGCGTGACCCGCGCCGCCAACGTCAGCGCCGGTGGAGTGTTCGGCGGTCCGCAGCGGCCGCCCGCCCTGGCCACCCTCGGGGGCCCTGCCACAACCCGCGCTGGCGGCAGCGTATCGCTCAGCGGCAACGGGCCGCACCGTCGCCTCTAGGCCCGTCCGTACGTCAGGCCACCGATGCGAGCCGCGACGACCCCGCCTCGCTGCGCGCTGCCGGATTGAGGGGCAGCCGCACCGTGAAACGCGAGCCCTGCCCTTGGGCACTCTGCATCGTCACCTCTCCCTCGTGCAGCTCGACGACCATCTTGACGAAATAAAGTCCCACTCCGGTTCCCGTAATGCCCGTGGCGTTGCTCCCCCGGTAGTAGCGCTCGAACACCCGCCCACGCTCTTCCGCCGG
>Ga0187772_10001292_pt1 | contig 11786 bp, 11 predicted proteins | sample 0116_SJ02_MP15_2_FD_133137 | JGI IMG/M metagenome (GOLD analysis project Ga0187772, IMG submission 133137) | Tropical peat soil microbial communities from peatlands in Department of Meta, Colombia - 0116_SJ02_MP15_20_MG | ecosystem: Environmental > Terrestrial > Soil > Wetlands > Peat | place... | reverse complement strand
GCGCGGGTGTGCGTGTGCAAAACGCAGCGAGCATCCTCGCGCACGGCATGCACGGCGCTGTGGATGGTGAAGCCGGCCGGATTTACCGGGTAAGGACTGTCCTGGAGCTTGTTGCCCTCCTGGTCGACACGGATGAGCGAGCTGGCGGTGATCTCCTCGAAAAGCAGGCCGTAGGGGTTGATCAGAAACTCGTGCCCGGCCCCGGGCAGGCGCGCGCTGATATGCGTGAACACGAGGTCGCTCCAGCCGTAGAGCGCAACGAGGCGGTAGGCCGCTGCAAGATCGCAGCGCAGCTGCCACTCTTGGGCGCCGACTTGGTCCTTGAGACTGACGATGTCCATGGGCATTCCTTTCCTTGACAGCCGATGACCCGCCGCGCGGGCAAGCATTGTTGCGTCGAGGGTCAGCGGCGAGATCTCGCGCACCCGCGCAAGGGCGGAGTCCGGATCTGCGACCGTCCGATCGACGTCGTAGAGCTTGTCCGGTCCGAACGGGGCCGATGCGGAAATTCTTGAAATCGGGGGCTCGTCGCACTGCAAGGGTACGCCGGACGCGGTCTGCAGGCCAGCGGCCGCAAAGCCCGCGCCGGTATGCGGGGCGGCATCGTCGGTGTACCTCACCACCCCATCTGCGTAGGGAAAAGGCCACCCGGACCGCCGTTCGTGGGTGCTCCTTTCACGGTGTCCGTGGCGCGCGAAAACCCCCGGTGCTCCGAAGCACTGGCCAGGAGTAGGAAGCATCTTGGTCAAATTGCACCGCATCCCGGACGAGGGGACACGGTCCGGCCGGGAGCCGCCATAGCCGGTTCGTGCCCAAGGTGGTGGAAGGTTCTGGCCGTGGTGCGGCGAAGCTCAGCGCACGTTGCCGCGCTCGACATCACCAACAGAACAAAACGCATCTGGCGCTGATCGCGCCGTAGTGCAAGTATCTCCGGAGGCTGCATGAGCGGTCCGTGCGGATCGAGTCTTTTGCATCGCTATTTCTTCGACGCCTCGCTGTTTTCGGCATGCGAGCGTCGGCACGTACTGGGAGCGCGCGGCCGCGCGGGAGTGCAACAAGCGACGGTCGCGCTGGCTGCGGACCTATGCGCTCCGGTGGTTGACGATCGCGCGATTGTTGCTTGCCATTGCAGAACTTTGCGAGAACGGCTAGGCCGGCCGGTTTCTTTCGGGCACCTTGCGAACTTTTTTTCGACCCCGACTCTTTTGTTCGGCTCCGTCACGCTTGCGTGCCGGGCGTCGGTTCCATCGCGCTGGTAGTCCTCTCGGCCGCGCCGCGTTGTGGCGGGGCCAGCGCGCGCAGGCATATGCGGAGGGTGCCGATACGGTGCGAGAGCAGCACCGGCTCGGTCGCCGCTACAGGCTGCTTGCCTCGATCATATCGCGCACACGCGGGTAAATCTGCTGGTTCCATGTGCGCCCGCTGAACACACCATAGTGGCCGACGCCGGTTTGCACGTGATGAGACTTCCGGTAGGGTCGAATGCTGCGGCACAGATCCTGAGCGGCGACTGTCTGACCGACGGAACAGATGTCATCGCGCTCGCCTTCGACCGTCATCAGAGCCGTACGCCGAATTGCTGCCGGGTCGACCGTGCGGCGACCCCAGGCAAGCTTGCCGAGCGCGAGTTGGTGGGTTTGGAATATTTTTTCAACAGTCTCGAGATAAAACTCGGCCGGCAGATCGTTCACTGCCAGATATTCGTCGTAGAAGTTCTGTATTGCACGCGCTTGTTCGGACCGACCTTGCGCGAGGTGCTCGAACATGAGTTGCAGGGACTGGTGATGACGATCCAGATTCATGCTCATGAACGCAGCGAGTTGCAAAAACCCCGGGTATACGCGTCGCAAAAATCCCGGATGATCCTGGGGCACGCGGCTAATCAGATTGCGCTCAAACCAGCCCAGCGGTTTACTGGTCGCCAGTTTATTGACTCTTGTCGGGTTCACGCGGCAATCGACGGGGCCGGCCATCAGCGTGAGGCTGCAGGGTTGGGCGGGGTGATCGTCTTCGGCTAACAGCGCCGTCGCCGCCAACGCCGCAACACAAGGCTGGCAGACGGCAACGACATGGCAGCCCGGACCGATTGTCGCGATAAAGCGCATCAGGTATCCGATGTGTTCTTCAAGCCCAAAATCACCGTGACGCAAAGAGACTTCGCGCGCGTTGTGCCAGTCGGTGATGTAAACGTCGTGCTCAGGCAGGAAGGTGCGCACCGTGTCGCGCAACAGCGTTGCAAAATGGCCCGAAAGCGGGGCGGCCAGTAGCACGGGCGTCTGGGTTGGCAAGTCGGCAGCCGCATCCTTGCGAAAGTGTTGCAGCGTTCCGAAGGGCAGATGAAGAATCGCCTCCTCGCGGACGCTCACGGGCTGCTCGCCCAGAAAAACCTCGTTGATGCCGAAGGCGGGTCGGGAATGCGTCAGCTGTAGGCGAGCGAGCACTTCGCACAGGCTTGCAAACCTGCGTACCGCGCTGCGTTCCCAAGAAAAAGCCTCTAACAGGCCACTAAGAGCGCGCGCGAGCGAGCGCAGCGGAGAGGTGAAATCCGACTGAAGTTCGTAAGCGAGGTAAAGCATCGCGGGCTCCGTCGCAACCGTTCCTGATGCAAAAGCAAATTGCGGACCACGTGCGTGGGGCTGCAAAGGAAAAAAGAAACCATTCACTGCTCATGGCTAAATTTTTGGCACATTCTTTGCGTCGGTCCGAAACCACAAGGAGACGCGCAATGGCCACGGCAGTTCTGAGGATCAGCAGCAAGAACTACGGCGCGTGGGCCTTGCGCGGGTGGCTGATGGTGCGCTTTGCGGGCTTGGAGTTTCGTGAGCGCGTGATTCCGCCTGACGATCCGCAGATGCGGGCCGAGATTTTGTTGCTATCGGCCTCAATCCGCGTGCCGATGTTGGAGCACGAGGGCATTCGCGTCTGGGACACGCTGGCAATCGGAGAGTACCTAAACGAAATCAAGCCGGAGGCGGGGCTGCTGCCGGCCGATCGCGCCGCCCGGGCGCATTGCCGCGCGGTGTGTGGCGAGATGCATTCGGGCTTTAGCGCTTTGCGGTCATCCTTGCCGGTGAACATCCGAGCCCATTTTCCCAAGTTCCGAATTTGGTCACGAGCGCAAGCCGACATCGACCGGATCGTCGAGATCTGGACGGAATGCTTGCAAAAATACGGCGGTCGCTATCTTTTTGGCGACAGCCCGGGTATTGCCGACGCGATGTTTGCACCCGTCGTGACGCGTTTTCTCACGTACGACGTATCGCTTGATCCGCTTTGCGCAGCCTATTGCGAGCGGATCATGGCGCTGCCGCCGATGCAAGAGTGGGTCGCCGCGTCACGCGCGGAACCGGCGGAGGTCGATGAACTGGAAGCGGAATTCTGAGGTGCATTTGGGTGCAGTTCGCACGTTTTTTGTGCGGAGCTGCTCCATACGAGTCGCAAATGTCCCCTTTCGGGCAACCCGCGTGCTGGAGCGACTCTGGCCTTCTTTGATGCGAAGACCGTAAGCATTGCCCGTTGCCACTGCCGGGCTTCGACTTGGTCGCTGCGCCCGAGGATGTCCACGGGTGATCCTTTCCTTGCCAGCCGATCATCCGCCGCGCGGGCAAGCGCTGTTGCGTTGATGGTCTAGGGCGAGGGCTTGAGCACCCGCGCGAGGGCGGACTCCAGGTTTGCGACCGTTCGATCGACGTCGTAGAGCTTGTCCAGTCCGAACAGGCCGATGCGGAAGGTCTTGAAATCGGGGGGCTCGTCGCACTGCAAGGGTACGCCGGCTGCGGTTTGCAGGCCAGCGGCGGCAAAGGCCGTGCCCGAATGCAGGGCTACATCGTCGGTGTACATCACCACCACACCCGGCGCATGGAAACCCTCGGCCGCCACGTCGCGTAGGCCCCGACTCGTGAAGAGGGCGCGCACGCGCCGGCCCAGATCGAGCTGGCGTGCGCGCAGCTTCTCCAGGCCGAAAGCCCAGGTTTCTTGCATTGCATCGCGTGTGCGGGTGAGCGCATCGGTGGGGAGCGTGGAGTGATAGGCGTGGGAGCCGCCCTCATATGTTTGCATGATTTGCAGCCACTTTTTGAGGTCCGTGGCAAAGCTCGTGCTTTGCGTAGCGGCCATTGTCGACAAGGCCCGCTCGCCCAGCATCACGAACGCACCGCAAGGCGAGCCGCTCCAGCCCTTTTGGGGCGCGCTCAAAAGTACATCGACGCCGGCGTCTTGCATGTCGATCCAGACCGCCCCCGAGGCGATGCAGTCGAGAACGAACAGCGCGCCCACATCGTGCGCAGCCCGGGCCACGGCGCGCAGATAGCCGTCGGGCAGCATGATTCCCGAGGCGGTCTCCACGTGCGGCGCAAAGACGATGTCGGGGCGCTGCTCGCCAATGGCGGCAACAACGCTCTCCACCGGGGGCGGGGCAAACGGCGCCTGACGCCCGCTATGGACGGCTCGTGCCTTGAGCACGGTGTGCGCAGAACTGATGCGGCCCATCTCGAGGATCTGCGTCCAACGGTAGCTAAACCAGCCATTGCGCACGACCAGCGTCCGGCGGTCGGTCGCGAACTGCCGCGCCACGGCTTCCATGCCGACGGTGCCACCGCCCGGCACAACAATTGCGGCGCGCGCGTTGTATGTTTGCTTGAGAATCTGCGCCACCTCGCGCATGACCTGCTGGAACTTCCGCGACATGTGGTTAAGCGCCCGATCGGTAAAGACGACGGAGTACTCGAGCAGACCATCGGGGTCGATCTCGGGGCGCAGGCTCGTCATGGCTGAGACTTTCCTAAAGGTTCTCGGGCAGCGCCAAAAGCGCCCGCGGCTTGCATCAGGCGGGTCGGCGCACCGCGCCCGTCAATCGGGTGTGGGGTAGTTGTAGTACAGCAAGTTCAGGTACCTGGCAACGTCGGCGATGTCGTTGTCACTCCAACCGAGCCCCTGAACTGCCTGCCAACGCCGAACTTGCGCCAGCAGTCCTGCCCAGTCGGTAGCGCGCTTGTTCGCGCGCCAGTGGACTTGGTCGTTGTGGCATGCGATACAGTGCGTCGCATACAACAACTGGCCGCGACTTGGGTTTTCGACCGGCTGCGCATACGCAGCCGCACAGGTTGCCACGACCAGCGCCATTGCGCCCAGCCCGCCCGCGCGAAGCATGTGTCTTCTCCTCCAGTGGCAAGGTAGCGGCCCGCGCTCACGCCTGTGCGCTGTGCTGGGCCTCTGATAAATATAGCCGCAAACGGCTTGCAGGCAATTCGCCGAGGCTGGCCTGGCTGTCCAACGGGCGTGCGCGAGCTTCAAGCTCTGGAGCCTGGACTCGGCCGCCAAGTCTCTGGGTAAGCGCCAAATTTCGTCAACCCAACTGGACCCGACGAGCGCACAGAACGAAGAACTTTTGCGATTTCCCAACAGCCGTAACGATCGGATACCGCTTAAGGTCGTTAAATCCGATACATTTGATTAAAAGAATCTAATGGTATTCGGGGCGGGCGGTCATGCGATTGGAGAGGCACAGATGAGTGGCTTGGGTCGCAGAGTCTTCGACCGCCATGCTCCTGCCAGCGGAGCGTCGCGATGGCTGGCAAGTCTTTTGCACCGGCCCGGGGATCATGCCGGTAAGGGCATTGCGCTGCCCACCCGCAGGGCCGCGGGCTACCTGCTCGCGCTCATTTTCGCCGTGCTGTGCATTGGCGTCATGGTCGGGTGGCGCGATGTGCGTCGGATCGTTTTTCTCGAGAGTCTGTTTTCCGGCGCCGATCAGGTCGAAAACTTCCGCGACATGCGCTCGCTGTTTCCCACGCGCACAGTGCACCACGGCCCCGCCTCCCTCGCCTTTGGCCCGGGCTCACCCATCGGCTTGCCCGAAACCTTTGTCTACGAGGGGCGTGGCGAGGACACGCAGGCATTTTTGGCGAGCACGGAGACGACGGGGCTCTTGATCGTCAAGGACGACAAAATCGTCTTCGAGCAGTACTGGCATGGCAATGATGCCAACAGCCGTTGGGAGGCCTGGTCGATTTCCAAATCGTTCGTCTCGGCGCTCATCGGGGTGGCCATTCGCGAGGGTGCGATCGCCAGTGTGGAGGATCCGGTGACCAAGTATGCGTCCGAGCTGCAGGGTAGCGCCTACGACGGCGTGCGCATCAAGGACGTGCTGCGAATGTCCTCGGGTGTGCGCTGGAACGAGGATTACGGAGATCCGGGCTCGGACGTCTACCGCTTGGGGCCCAGGCTTGCGTTGGGTCTTTCGCTCGATTCGTTCGCGGCGACCCTCAAGCGCGAATACGCGCCTGGCACTTTTCGCGGCTACGACAGCATGGATGCGCAAGTCTTGGGAATGGTCCTGCGCCACGCCACCGGCACGAACCTGTCGGATTACCTCTCGGCCAAGCTCTGGGTGCCGCTGGGGATGGAAAGCGACGCATACTGGCTTACCGATCGCCAGGGTGTGGAGTGGGCTGCGGCCGGCCTAAATGCCACGTTGCGTGATTTCGCCAAGCTGGGCCGGTTGTACCTCAACAACGGTCAATGCAACGGGGCGCAGGTCGTCTCGGCTGACTGGGTGCGCCAGTCGGTGGCCGCGCAGGCGCCGCGCCCGATGCCTAGCGAGCGGCACAACGCCGATTCCGATTGGGGCTACGGCTATCAATGGTGGGTGGTGGGTGATGCAGGCGCGTATTCGGCCGTGGGCGTCTACAACCAGTTCGTCTACGTGAACCCTTCCTTGCACTTGATCATTGCCAAAACCTCGGCCAATCACGCATATGGCACGACCGACGACGAGGTCAGCTACCGGGAGGGCGAGCACATCGCGTTCTTCCAAGCAATCGGAGCGGCGGTCGCCCCGGGCGCCTCAAAATAGCGCGCGTCCTGCATTTCGGTCTTCACCCGGCTACCGCCCTCGCGGCTGCGCCCCCCGGGGCGCAGCCTTACAGGCCTTCCGGTCGATCGGCGACGAAGTCCTGCAACGATATGCAGCGCGAAAACTCGCCCGCCACGCTGCCCGTCGTCACCACGTGCAGGCTGCCCACCGTGCCATCGAGGTAGTCAAGCGGCGGATCGCCGTGCGCGATCACGTTCAGGCCGAATCGACGCCAAAATGCGCGTCGATTGGCCTCGAGTCGCTGACGCTCGTCGGCCGCAAGGTGCTCTTCGTCCGTGTTGGAGAGCACTCCCACCACGGGCAGCGAAGGTGCGAATCCCGCCTTGAGAGCCTGGATGGCGATATTGACTGCGAACGTGCCAAAACCCAGACGGTGAAAGGCGGGCGAGTTAAAGCCGTTTCCGGTCAGGCTGCCGAACTCGACGGCATCGCCATACAGACCAAAGACCAGTTGCACGTCGGGATGCCGCGCGAGTCGGTTCCACCAGATATCGACCTCGATCTTGCTTTTCGGCACGAAGACGAATCGCACCCAGAGACGGTCCTTGGCCTGTGCCTGCCAATAGCGATTGCCAGGCAAGAGTTTGGTCGATGGCGCGCCGCGCGGGCGTGCCGCCAGCGCTGCGGTGGCAAGGGCTGCGGCGGGCATGACTAGGCAATCCTAGCGGCGCAAATATCAAGAGGGAAAAAAAGCCAGCGCATGCGCGCGAAAAAACTTGTCAAAAAATGCGGTGCCGATCGTCAACTCCTCATGGAACTGCCTCTTCGCGGTGTGTGGGCATGGAAAAATCGATAAACGCGCGACTTTATTGACTGCGGTTTGTCGGTGCCCGCATCGACGGCACTTCGACAATTGTGCAACGCGCGCTCACTGGATGCGCAAGCACAAAGACAAGGTTCTTTTGCACCGCCCAGAGTAAAAAGCGCGCACCCATAGCCTCGGCGTTTGCCCCTTCGGCTGGTGCGGCACCAAGGGTTGCGCGCTGCGTCGATCAGCAGAGCCCACCGGATTCGCGAGCGTGGTGGCCCAGCATATGCAGAATCGCCCGGGTGTACGTTCCCGCGCGGATGACGCGAACGATGTGCATTTCGCACCCTCCGGGTTCGATGCGAGCGTGTCATCTTGCCAACGCGTCATTTGCCCGCCCCAGACGCATCCGATAGGATCACCGGTTGCCGGCGCCGACTCCAAAACCTACTGTTACGGTAAACAACTATGTCGATCCCTTTCACGCGGGCGCTTTGCTTTATACCCGTCTTGGGCTTGCTCCTGGGTGCGGCGCACATAGCGCGGGCGCATGAGTCTGAAGAAACGGAAAGTGCAAAAGAAAAGGAAGAGGGTTCGGTTTTGGAAATAGGCGCCACTAACGAATGGACGGTGCGCAATGGCAGCGGAGCCAACGCCGGCGCGTCCGTGGGCTGGGAACTGACCGTCATCCCGGAGTGGCTCAAAGTGGAGGTGGGGGGCGATGCGCTCGTTACCTCGGGAACGAACGCACTGTCCGGCGTGGTCATCTTCAAGGTTCCCTACGAGCTTTCACCGACCACGGAATTGATGGTTGGTGCCGGGCCCAAATGGACGCGGAAGCTCAACGGACCGGACCAAGGCTGGTATAGCGGGGCGGAAGTCGATGTTGATTTCATGTTCTGGCCACGCAAGGACCTCGGCTGGTACGTCCAGCCCGACTGGAGCGCGGTCCCTAGGACAGGCGAGCAGTCCGTCGGCATAACGGTGGGGTTGCTGATTCGCGTACCTTAGTCGCAGCTTCGATCACGAGTAGCGGCTGAGGCGGACGCGGGGCAAGACCCAAGCTCGCCCGGTCAGGCCCCGAGAGCGGCTTCCGGTGCGGTGGCTTGCCGGCTCGCGGGCGCGTGCGCGAGTGGCAGCCATAAGGTGAACCTCGAGCCTTCCCCTTCACGGCTTTGGACGGTCACATCACCGCCGTGCATATTGGCTACGGTCTTCGTTACGTACAGGCCTATGCCGGTTCCGACGGTGCCTTGTACGTTGCTGCCCCGATGGTAGCGCTCGAAAAGCCGCGGCAAATCGACCGACGGAATCCCGACGCCTTCGTCTTGCACGGTAATTACGATCCGGCTTTTTTCGATCACTGCACTGAGTTGCACGGGTTTGCCAGCGGGGGAATATTTGATCGCGTTCGATAGCAGGTTGCTGACGGCTTGGTATAACAGCTTGGGGTCACCCACCATGACGGCTGGCAGGTGGTTGAGCCGCTCGATCACCCAAGCGTCAGCCGAGACCTCCCGGTGCATCTGGCACACCTCGTGCAGCAGGGCGGCGGGGTTGAACTGCGTCGGATGAAAGTACAGGCTCTGATCCGCATCGGTCATGCGCGAGGAGTTCAGCAGAGACTCGAGCAGATTCGTCATGCGCCGCACGGCCGCGCGGATCTTTCCGGCGCGCTCGCCGAGTTCTGCCGTCGAAATTCGCTCCACCATTTTGATCAGACGCTGCGCCTGACCGTCGATGATCGTAAGAGGCGTTCGAAACTCATGAGACGCCATCGAGACGAAGTTGCGTTGCAGGTTGCTTAGCCGCTGCTCGTGTTCGAGTTTTTCGGCGAGCATGGCGGCCTGCTGCTCGAGGCCCCGCTTGCTATGGGCGAGCTCGATCGCGTTGGTGCGGAACACGACGACGGCGCGCGCCATTTCGCCGATCTCGTCATTGCGCTCGGTACCGGAAATTTCGATATGAGTGTCGTTTTTCGCAAGCGCATGCATGCGAAGCGCGAGCTCCAGGATCGGCCAGGAGATTGAACGCGTGATATGGCTCATGACGATGAGAATCATCGCCCCTGCAAGCACGATGAGGCTGAAAATCAGCACCCGCGCATGTCGGTAGACCTCGTCGGCGCGGTTGCTTGCTGCTCGCGCGCCGGTGACCGTCAGTTCGGTCAGCTGGCCCAGGGTATCGCTCGCAGCGTTGTATGCAGTACGCGAATCGCGCCCGTAGAGCATGACGGCCTGGGCGTGGTGCATGTGTCCGGACTGGTCAATGACCTGGCCGGCAATCTGGCGGTACCAAGCCCAGTCCTGCGCGAACTGCTTCCACAGTCGCAGTTCTTCCCCGTCATGGGGCAGCTGTTCGTAGTGCTGCCAGGCCTGTCCGATCGCGCGCTGCAGTGCGAGCAGATCCTTTTCGCTTGCGGTCCGCTCGATCCTGCTCGTTGCGAGCAGATGGCTCGCCTCGGCGGCGCGATAATCCGAAGTGAAATTGTTCAGGTCTCCCAGCAAATGGGAGCTTTGCAGCCACCGATCGCGAATCTCCGCCGACGCCGCATTGACGTCGCTTAGCCACCAGACGCTAAAAAGTCCTAGGACGAGTACCAGCAGGCCGAGCAGGACAAAGGCCAGGGACAGGCGTATGCGAATTGAATGACGTTGCGTCACGATACTGCTCGGTTGGGTGGCGCGCTTTGGAGGCGCACCGGTCGGTGTCGCTGCCGCCCGCAGCGCGCCCGTTCGTATGCCCAGCGCCCATCCTTTGCCATGGGCAATAGAATACGGGAAGCGGCGCGCTGCGGCCGCGGGTGCCGACGCCGCACGTACCCCTTTATCGTAACTGCTCGATCGAGACGGCAATGGACGAAGACCGCAAAACGATCCTGTGCATTGAGGACGACAGAGAAACCGCGGCCCTGATTCGTGAGGACCTGGAGGAGCGCGGCTACGCGGTGAGCCTGGCGCACGATGGCAACGAGGGTTTTGCCGCGATTTTGCGAATTCGTCCCGACCTGGTGCTGTGCGACATCAACATGCCTGGTATGTCGGGCTTCGAGGTCTTGGAGGCGCTCACCGCAATTGCGCCGAATTTTCGCAATATGCCGTTCGTGTTCCTCACGGCGCTGAGCGATCGCGATAGTGAATTGAAAGGGCGTCGGTTGGGTGCCGATGACTACGTCACCAAACCGATCGATTTTGACTTGCTGGCCAGCATTATCAGCGCGCGACTGGCGCGCGTGGCGCGCATGGAGATCTGGTCGCAGCAGGTCGACCTGAGCCCGCGCGAGATCGAAACCCTGACCTGGTCGGCGCGCGGCAAAACCTCCGAGGAGATCGCACTGATCCTGGGTCTGAGCAAGCGTACGGTCGACTTTCACATCGATAACGCCCGGGTAAAGCTTGGCGTGTCCTCTCGCGTCCAGGCGGCGGTCAAAGCGGCGACCGGCGGACTGATTGAACCCTAAGCGCGCATTTCGTAAGCGGTTGACCGAGACCGTTACGTTGCGCGGCACAGCCGTCCGATGCCCTTTCACTCGCGCACCTTGACGTTTTTGCTTCGGGGCGACGATGCGCCTCGTCGCGGTGCCCGCAATGCCCAGCTACCCTGAGAGCACTTTTTCCTCATGAGGGCAAGAATCTGCGCTTTGTGAGGACTTAGCCACGTAGCGGGGGCGGCGACGAGGAACTGCTTGTCACCGCCCAAGAGCAGCAGAGGTTCCCGGGAATGCTCCCAGTGCGGCCCCCCTTCGAACTCCTGGACTTCGCTCCAGTAGATTTGGCGCATCCCGAACAGATTCTTATGCACGATCTTGTCATCGCAAAAGCGATATCGGCCGGTGAGCGAGCTCAAGAGCAGGCTCAGGATCAAGAAGAAAAAAATGGTTGCGCCAAGATAAAGCAGATCGTTTGGAAAACGGTAGGGGTGCAGCCAATACATCAATGCGCTGATCAGGAGTATGAACGCGGGGCCGATGATGTCGTCGGTGAACCAACGCAGTTCGTAGCAGTCGAGCGTCGCCTCGGTCGGCTTGCCGTTATTCGAAGGCGACGAAGACAGGCCCATGACACCACCCCACACTGGGAGCCGACGGATCCGAATGCGTTACCGGCCTGATCCTCGGGCGCTCAGACCCCGACCGCCATCCCAACTTTTCAGGCGCAAGGCATC
>Ga0187772_10001291_pt1 | contig 11788 bp, 13 predicted proteins | sample 0116_SJ02_MP15_2_FD_133137 | JGI IMG/M metagenome (GOLD analysis project Ga0187772, IMG submission 133137) | Tropical peat soil microbial communities from peatlands in Department of Meta, Colombia - 0116_SJ02_MP15_20_MG | ecosystem: Environmental > Terrestrial > Soil > Wetlands > Peat | place... | reverse complement strand
GTTTCAGGAAATCACGACGCGACTTCCCGGCAGAATCGACGGCACAACGACGACCTTCGCATCTGCCAATGATCTGGCGCGCGCGTTTCGGCGCGCAGAGGCCGCACACGGCGAACACGAGAAGCGCACCGGGCAGCGCGACGCGAACTGGCCAGACTGGTATGCCGCGTACATGGTGGCGGAGGCAAGCGGGGCGAAGCTGCCGAAGTAGCGACTTCGAACGATCGCTCGGGGGGGACGAGTGGTCGAGGCGATCCCGGCCGAGTCTAGGGTTGGACAAGCGGACGCACTTTGAAAGCCGATCGGAGGAATTATGAGCACCGCCACCGGGTCCTCTCTCCTGCAACGCGAACCGCAACTTCTCGGCCAAACCGTCGTTGTGATCGGCGGCAGCGCCGGCATCGGCCTCGAAACCGCTCGACTGGCCCGAGATGGGGGAGCGAAGCTCGTCCTCGCCGCCCGCAATCCGGAGGCCCTTCAGCGCGCAGCGAGCGAGCTTGGCGCACAGCACAGCGCGGCCTTTGACGCTACCGACTTCGCTCAATTGGAGCGCTTCTTCAACGAGCTGCCGGCTCGGATTGATCACGTTCTTCTCACCGGTCCCGGTCCTTACTATGCGACGTTGGCCGAGTTCGACTTTGACAAGGCGCGCCGAGACGTGGAGGCCCATCTTTTCCTGCCGATGCAGGTGGCTCGCATGGCGAGGAAAAAGGTTCGTGCGGGAGGAACGCTGCTCTTCATGGGCGGCACCGGTGGCCGCCACACCGCGCCAGGAATGGCGCTGATCGGCGCTCTGACGGCCGCAATGCCAGCGTTAACGAAGAACCTGGCGGTCGAGATCGCGCCGGTTCGCGTCAACCTCATCGCTGCTGGGTTTGTCGACACCCCATTGTCGGCATCTCTGCTCGGCAATCAGCTTGATGCCCGCCGCGAGCAACTCCGCACTACGCTGCCGATCGGGCGTGTCGTTGGCCCGGCCGACATAGCCGCGCTCGCCGTGCACATTATGACCAACACAGCCCTTACAGGCGGCACTTACGACATCGACGGCGGGCAACAGCTCGTCGAGCAATGAGCCCGTCGCTATAGGGGAAACCCGCGGCTTCGTCAAAATGCTTATCGACGTTCAAAGTGACCGCATATTGGGATTCACTGTGTTCGGCATGGAAGCAAGCGAGATGATGGCAGCAGTCCAGACGGCGATGCTGGGCAGCCTGTCTTACACCGTGTTGCGCGACGCAATTTTCACCCATCCGACCGCCGCAGAAGGCTTAGGCCCCTTGCTGGCCACTGTTCCCGCAAGAGCCTTACGGCAACCAGCCTAGGATCTTGCCCAATGGAACTTTTTCCAATCGTGAGAAAACGGCAGAAGGAGAGATCGGTCCACACAAACGCGCTTATGTTTACAAATATCGCGTCGTCTCCCGAGTAGTCGAGGGTCCGGAAGTTAGCAAGCCTAGTCCGGTCAACTCAGACCACTTGCGTAAGCCGGCCCTGACAGGGTAAAGGAACTAAGTCCTGGGTCATTCCCGTTGGCCGGTTTTGCCCTGACCACGTATTGCCGGTTTTGAAGTGACCACTGAGGAACCAACTCCGATTCATTGGTCCTTGCACAGTCCCGACACTTTCTATACGTCACGCGCTCCTTCATGGACACGTTCTTGACACGTTTTTGACATCCCCAGGATTGACCGTACTTCTTCGACAAAGTAACGTCATTATCGGGGCAAAGGTGCGAGCTTCTCTGTCGCGATCATGTTTTGGACCTATGACCATCGTGAACAAAGGCACAGACACCAAAGTGACAAAAATCATCCTCCTCAGCGAAAGCAGGATGCTGCGCGAAGGCTTGACTACTTTCCTAGGGAAACAACCTGGTTTTGATCTCGTAAATTCCACTCATTACTCAGCCTCTACCTTCAAGTCTGTTGCCTCCTCAGACTGCGATGTGTTTCTTGCAGATCGGGCTTCCGCCTCGGCCTTCCCTTCAAACTTCATCGCAGATCTCCTCTCTCTGTGTCCGGGCCGGAAGGCAATTCTCTTTGGCATGGAGAATAATCCGGGGGTCTTCCTCCGTGCGGTAAAATCCGGGGTGAGCGGCTACCTCTTGGAGGACGCCAGCACGACAGATATTATCGACGCGATTCGTAAAGTAGTCGCTGGAGAAGCCGTTTCGCCTCCTAGTCTTTGCCACTATTTATTTCAAACTGTCGCTCGTGGCACCCGGGAAGGTTCTCTGGTGCTTAACCAGCGTCTTTGTCACCGGTTGGGATTGACGGCCAGGCAGCAGCAGCTGATTGCCCTCTTGGCCCGAGGGTTCACAAACAAAGAAATAGCAGGATCCCTTTGCCTTTCGGAATTCACCGTTAAGAATCATATTCGACGCATCATGCGCCGTTTGAACGCAGAGAATCGTTACGCTGCTGTGCAGGCGGTCTGCGAGAGCAATCTGCCTGCCAGAATCTGACTAATTACGGCTGCGGATAACCCTGCTTTGGCGGAGGTGCGTAGTCTTGGCCGTACTTGTTCTTGTGAGTAGGAGTGAATCCTGGATCTTCTGGAACAACAATGGTACCCAAGTCGCGAACATCTGCGGAAATACGAACCGTCCGTGTTAGCGCTTTCAATGCTTCCGGCACGCTTCGTTCAAACCAGGCATGCAATTCGTACCTCCCGTCGGGGACATTGCGGATAACTACGTTTCCGGCTTTGTCAGAAATTCCATAATACGGTGTGTCCACCGCAACCACGACAGCACTCATTTCAGGATGTATGTTGCAGAAAAGATAGCTGACCCCGACATGGTCGAACCGGACGGAATTTGTTGCTCCCGCCTCGTATAGTCCAAGGTCGAATCGCTTGCCATCAAACAAAGAGAATACGTTGTGAAAAAAAGGATCGTGATTTGGGAAATCTACTGTGGATCCGACGCGAACCACTGTCAGGTGTGGCTGAAAACTCTTATTCTTCTGGATGACCTGCGGCCTCTTTCCTGGTTGTTCGGCAGGTGGATTTGCTTTACTGCTTGGGTCGGGTGGCCTCAGCCAAAAAACGACCTCGGATTCATCTCTGCTGGGCTTTTCTTCTTTGGTGGAGGTTCCATACTGGATTCTCACATGCACGGTCACGGTTTCTTCCTGGCCAGCTGCTACGATGGCGCACAAGCTATAGCCTAACTGCAACCAGACAGTCGCTAAAAGCCCCAGGCGTAACAATCGTAATCGCACTAGAACATGTACCCCACACTCATAGTGATTACATTAGCGGCGTTCGCATTGCTGTCCAACACGTACGTCTTTAGCCTTCGGTACTCAAGGGATAGAACGATGTCGGATTTTGGCTGGTAAAGGAAATTCACCATAGTGCTTTGATTCTTTGACAGTGGGAAAAGATAATAAGGCTGGCTGCCTCCATTTTCTCGTAATTCCCACGCAAACGGATTGTCCATCCCAAACGCTCCATTGAGCTGCAATTTCGAGGTTGCTCTATATTTGAGTTGCGCCCACCCACCCATTGAGTCAAGGCCGTACAGTTCCGTATCAGGATTAGTTAAAGGCCCGATCCAAAGAGCGGTCTGACCAATTCCTCCGCCCAATCCACCTGTTCCTCGTCCACGATAGAACTGGCCTGTGAATTCAAACAGGTTTCCCAAAGGTAGGGTGAGGTCCGCAGTGCCGGCCCAAGCATCGACCGAGCGTCCGAATCCCCAGTTCTGTCGGCTATAGTATCCTCCAACTCCACCGATGAGATTCTCTCCATGCAGGGTCCGTGTCCATGCGAGTCTTGTGGCGTAAGCGGGCTGCCCAGAATTCTCGCCCCAACTTGGATTTCGATAATACTGCTGGAGCGGCGTGTCGCCAGACAACCCATCCAGAATTCCTCCTTGAAGCAGTAGAGAGGAATCACTGGTGAGTGTGAAGTGATGTTCCACTCGGACTTGTGGGGTCCAGCTCCAGAGATCTCCGGAATAAGCGAACGCTGGAATTGCCAGCGTTGCGATCGAGGTTGCACTCAAGGGCGCAAGGAAGAGCGCATCCTGCCCCACGATAATTGAGGTTTTATCCCAGTCCAACCGGACCGTTCCGGTCCGTAAGCGCATAAGTCCGTAGGTAACGCCGTTTGGCGCATCGGGAAATCCTCCTGCAAAATCGAACTGAATTTCGGCGCTTGTGCGGGCCCCGGCAACCGTTGGGCCGAAACCTTCGAGTCCAATTTGCGATTGACGAAGCGAACCACCAAAGGTGCCGTCTGACGAGAGTGGCCCTGGAACAGTCGCCAAATCCGGAAAGTCCTGGTTGTTGACTGTTCCACGATTTGCATAGAGATTGAACAAGACGATTCCGGATAACCTTAGTCGGTATTTGGACGAGCTTTCTACTTTCGTTTGGCTTTGCTCCGCAGCCTTGGCATCGCTCAATTGCTGATTTTCTTCGAGCCTCGCGATACGCTCTTCCGTCGTCGCTTGCGTGACACTACTAGACACGGCGAATTGAGCTGACGTGACATCTCCGGGTTGGCGAGAAAGGGAAATAAGCTCTGATTTGGCTGCGTCCAGTTCCTTGCGCAACTCTGCCGACTCTGCTTGTGCCGACTCCTGTTGTGCCTTCAAGCTTCTCACCTGTCCACTCAACTCCTGCACTTGGGATTGCAGTTGTTGCAGAAGGGTGCCGATGGCGGCGACATCCACTGCTTGCGGACTCTGTTCGTGTCCGCCAGTGGCACTACCTGCGTTTTGCCCTCGAACGCAGTCAGGCTGTGTCAGAAAGGCCGCTGCCAGCCCGCACAACCATAGAATCCTGCTCCCCAAGCCCATGCGACGCATAACCGCCTCCTCTGCTAGCTTTATCCCAGTGCCACGGAGACAAACTCGTTTTCATCGTGCGGGTGGACCGTGTGGCCAGGCATGACTCTACGCTATTGATCCGCTCGCACGCTTGGAAGGAGTCACGCAGGACCCGGGTTCGTATCTTTCACAGCTCCCGTTATTCGGAGTCGTGTCAACTCCTTGTCATTAGGAAGTCAGATGCCAGCTTTGCCGCTCCAGTTTGTCCTGGCGAGCAGTATCCGTCCCGGTCTGTCCAGGAGAGTTGAACTCGCTCTCTCCCCTATGAATCTGGGTATCCTATTCTTCATTCGGAGATGGTTGTATTCAAGCCTATAAGTCAGGTCAAGCGAGTGGTGCTTCACGCTGCGAGACTCTCTTGAACTTCATTTTCGGCACCGAATCTGTGATGAAAATCGAGATGACAATCATTTGACATCGCCATGACATGTTGTGAGTGCGTTCCACTACCATTGGTCTTGTAGGGCCAAATTGACGTCGCTCAGCTCCAAGAACGCCGGCAATTATCTACGACAGTGCAAGCCAATTCTCATCTCCAGAAGCAAAAAGAAGTAGACGTAATCATCCCTTGTTATAACGCTGAGGCCTGCCTCCCCCGTGCGCTCGGGAGCGTGTTTGCCCAAAGCTGCGCGGATCTTAATGTTTACGCAGTAGACGACGGATCGACGGATGGAACCAGCCAAGTTCTAAAATCTAACTCGCATTGCTGCTCGTTTGTATCACAACCTCGTGCAGGGCCTGCAGCGGCCAGGAATCGCGCCATCCGGATGTCGGACAGCCCTTTTGTTGCGTTCCTTGACGCCCATGACGAGTGGGTTCCCAAGAAATTGGAGCGGCAGATTTCACTGCTCAAACGCGATCCTTCGCTGGGCATGGTCTCTTCATTTTGTTGGATCAGTGGACCCGGTAAGGAAAAACGGGCTATTTCCCCTGCCTATGGCGTCCCTAGCTCTGGAAGATTGTTCCGGCGCTTACTCCAAAATCGCTTCATATTCACTTCGACTGTCGTCGTACGTCGCCAGTGCCTTGAGGAAGTCGGACTATTCAACGAGTCGCTCGCTGTCAATGAAGATTTCAACCTCTGGTTGCGTATCGCCGCCCACTGGAGGACTGCCTTTATGACGGAAGTGCTAGCTGTTGTTCACCATCCTCCACTGTCCGCGAGCAATTCTCGAGAGGAGTGGCTGAAAAGCGAGGTTATTGCTCTTGATCATGTGCGGTCCAGCTGTAAAGAATTGCCATTAGGTGCGGCCTTGGCGTTGCAAAATGCACTCGTCGAACGCACTTGCAGTTATGGTTCGTTCTTACTTTCCAGGGGTGCTAAAGCAAGTGCCCGGAGCGAGTTGCTGGCCGCGCTCAAACTGCAACCCTGCCATTGGCGGGCTCTCACTAGACTTGGACTGAGTTTCCTGCCTACCGGAGTAGTCAACTCTCTCGAAGAACGAACAACAAGACTTCCAAGGCAGTCTTCTTCCGGGAACCTATCCCCGTTAACCTCTCGAGATGCCTCCTCGATCTGACTAACCCGGAATGTTAAGGCCATCATCCGATTCTTGGTCCAGTAAGCAGCGAAGTCGCCCCCTCACTGCACAACGACCTTTCCTGTCATCTTCGGGTGAATGGAGCAGAAATAAGGATAGGTCCCAGGCTTGCTGAACGTGAAAGAGAATTTGTCGTCGGTGTCCAGTATTTTGGATTTGAACGTACCTGTTGTACTGACAACTGTATGCGGGATGTCGTCTCGATTTGTCCAGGTGACTGTCGCACCCACGGCCACTTTGAGCGTTTCCGGACCAAAGCTGAAGTTATCGATTTTCACCCCGGTTCCGGCAGGTGCACCTTGCTGGGCGTGTGCCGAAACCCTTTTTGATTCTGGGAGAAGCGCCACTGTGCCAAGGCTCATTGCCATAGCAGCGATACACACGCATATTCTTTTCATTGCTCTTCCTTTCTGAATTTGCTTGAAATTAGATTTCTTTTTTCGGGCGTAATCGCCTTGGATCAACCAAGCGTCGAATCAATGACGGCCAGCGCATGCTGTCCCTGCACCTGCTTCACATTCGTAATTCCCAAGACACTTTTCAATTGGTCCGTCGGGACCTTCATCGGGCCTGGCGAACCGGCTTTGCCCGGCTGTGGTTGTGGAAATGCCGTTGACGCCGCGGTGTGAAAAGTCACGTTCCCCTCTATCTTCTGCATCGTTTGATGTACATGGCCGTTCAAGACCGTAACGGAACCGAATTTCTTCAGGAACCCCAAGGCCTGCGCGCTATCTTGTGTGCCCCAGCCCCATTCGGGATAGACCAACCAAAGCGGAATGTGAGCGAACACCACAATCGGCGTGCTCTGCTTCAGGTGCTGTACATCTTTCTTCATCCACTCCAATTGCTCCGGCCCAAGTGTGCCCAGTCCCCCAGGCTTCAAATTCAAGACGTTCACGAGCCCGATAAAGTGAATGCCGTTCTTGTCAAAACTGTACCAGCCAGCTCCCTGAGAGGCTTTTCCATAGCGCTCCAGATATTGTTTGCCGTCGTCGTTCAGCACGTCGTGCTCGCCGGGCACAAAGAACACATCCTTCGCCGCCGCGCTCTTCAGAATCTGATCAACCGTGTCGAACTCTTCGGTTTTCGATAGATGGCTGATATCGCCGGTGTGGAGAAGAAATTCAGGAGGCGTGGCCAAGCCGTTGATCTTATCAACAGCTGCTTTCAGGGTTGCCACGACATCCGGATTCGCCGCCTTATTAAATCCCATGTGGCTATCGCTGATCTGGACGAAGCTCAGATGTCCCTTCTCCTTTTCTCTCCACTGGGACATTTGACTCAAACTGTAAGACTTCAGTATTCCGCCCTGGATCACGCAAAGCGCTCCAGTCCCGGCCCACGCCATGCACTTCAAAAATCCGCGTCTGTCGATGCCATCGTGATTGTGATCATGAATTAACTCATCCTTGCTTTTCACCATCATCACTCCTCTCTTACGACCATCCCGTCCATCGTCCAACGCATTTCCCAGTAACGAGCGGCGCCGGCTTCTCGGATCGGCTGTTGCCAGCGCCGCCCGCGGAAGTGTCTGCTCGTGTAGACCGCAAGGGCCGTCCGTTTATTCCGGAATAGCGCCGATCAGCGTTCCACCGTTTGAGAGGGAAACTCGAAGAGAAATGAGAATAAAATTGGCCCTGCCCCAGTCCTTATAAGCGGGCAACCCTGTCAGGAGAAGCTCCGGACGTGCTGGACTCACAGGACCAGTTGCGCTTTGAAATGCTCGTCTTGCCGCATCTCGACGCTGCCTATAATCTCGCTCGCTGGCTAGTGCGCGGCGCGGATGCAGAGGACGCAGCGCAAGAGGCAATGCTGCGCTCTTATCGTTTCTTTCCCGATTTTCACGGGGGTGACGGACGCGCATGGCTGCTGCAGATCGTGCGCAATACCTGCTACACCTGGCTGGAGAAGAATCGACACGTGAAAGACATGGATGAATTCAACGAAGAGCAACACCTGCACCCAAGCCCTTCCCCCGAAGCGCTTGCGATTGCCAAAGACGATCGTGTGCGTTTGATCGAAGCGCTGGAATCTCTGCCCGCACGTGCTCGAGAGGTGATTGTGCTCCGCGAGCTCGAAGGATGCTCCTACAAAGAAATTGCCACCATCACTTCGGCTCCCATGGGCACGGTTATGTCGACGCTTTCCCGTGCTCGCCGCCAACTCCAACTGGCGTTGGCAGGTCCCGCCCGGAAGGAGGAGCATCATGGCCTGTGACCGTACAGACAGTCTTCTCCACGCCTATTTTGACAACGAACTTGACCCCGTGGATGCAGCCGAATTTGAACGCCACCTCGCAGTTTGCCCCGACTGCACGAGCGCACTGGAAGGCCTGAAATCCTTGCGTGCATCCTTCGGCAACGCGCAGCTCTATCAGAAATCGCCGGAGTCTTTGCGAAGGGGTGTGCTCAGAGAATTTGCCATTTCAAAACCTTCTGTGAAGTCCGCTCACGTGCCTGTCAGGTGGCTGGCGCTTGCCGCTGCAGTTCTCCTGATGGCCACGGCAGGATGGAAGCTATTGTCGAATAGTCGTGAGGGCGACCAGCAATCCAGCTTGGCGGCGGAAATCGTTGATGCGCATTTGCGTTCCTTGCAACCCGGGCATCTCACAGATGTCCTTTCCTCTGATCAGCACACCGTTAAGCCGTGGTTTGAAGGCAAGCTTGATTTCGCTCCCCCAGTCCAAGACCTTACCGAGCAAGGATTCCCGTTGCAGGGAGGCCGCCTTGACGTCATTCAAGGGCGTACGGTTGCTGCGCTAATCTACGGCCGCCACAAACATATCGTGAGCGTTTTTCTCTGGCCCAGCAGCGAAAAGGAAGAGGTGCCTCGCTCGGGGTCGCGACACGGTTATCAGTGGATCTCTTGGGGCAAAGGGGGGATGGAATTCTGTGCGGTCTCCGATACATCGCCCGCCGACCTCGGGCAGCTTCAGCGGCTATTCTCAGAACAGTAAAGCTGTGTCCAAAAGCGTCCATACAGTGTATGCGTGCTTCCTCCGTGTCAGTTATGGAGTATGAAGAGGGGCGGTTCGCGCATCTGCAAGGGAACCGGAGGAAGGCGGAACCAGTATTATTGAGACTTTGGGGTCGGTGCTGACGAAGACGGAGCTTGCGTTTTGCGGCGCAGCGCGGCAGCGAGAAACTGAGACCGCTCTCGCGAGTGCAAATCGCCCGAAACCTCATACTCGCGCGTGTACTCTAACTGCGCAGGTAGAATTTTGCCCTGCACTTCATAAAGAGCACCCAGCGTACCGTGAAGGCCTGGATAAAGGTCATTCTCAACCGAGAGCTGTCTTAGAACCTCCTCGGCACGGGCTAGGTGATTCAGTCGGACGTCGGTCTGGCCCAAGGCAAACAAAACGAATTGTCTTCGCTCGGGCGCAAAGTCGGTTGAATGACGGAAGAGTTCCTCAAGATATGGTTCGGCGGTGGCGTATTGTTTGTCATTAAAAAGTCCGACCGTTAGCTGGAAAGTCGCGTCCGAATCGCCTGGCTTGAGTTCGTGTGCGCGGTAAAAGGCTTGTAGAGCCTCTCGCATATGGCCTAACTTCATGTAGTAGTTGCCGAGTAAGTCAATTATTCTTGTGTTTTCCGGGTCTAGTTCTAATCCGCGTTGGAAATAAGATCCATCATTCGCATAAATCCCTTCTTGTGCGAGCGTCAATCCTGCAAAGAGAATCAAAACAACCGCGCCGACAGACACAGCGACCATTCTCACCCTCTGGGGGCGCGCCGAAAAGTATTTCACTGCCAATCCACAAAAAAGACACAGACCTGCTGAGGGCAAATACAGATACCGGTCGTGTACTAAATCCCCTACGAGAAAAACTCGGATAGCGAGAAGAACGGGAAGGAGGGGAAGGAGCAAAAGTCCGGAGGCCATTCCAAAGGCAGGGGGCCATTTCCAGCTCAGATACACAAGAACACCAATCCCGACAAGGATCAGGGCTGCCAGAAGCCACGTTACGAGAGTTGGAGACACAACTACGAGATCAGGATAAAAGCCGCTCAAGCCAACCGGGAGGATGAGCTTCTTTAGATAGAAGGCTAGGGCTGCCGGCGTTGTATATAACACCTCGGGCCAGCTGTGGTGGCCGCTCTCCAGGCCCGAACGGCCAATCGCGAGCAGACGCGCAACAAGGTACAGAGCTACGACGACGAAATAAGGCGCTCCAAAACGTATCGTCTTGCCCAAACGTTCACGCAAGTTCAGCGAAGAATCTGTAGTTCGAAAAACCCAATAAAAGAACAGTGGGAAGACAGCAAGCGCACTCTCTTTTGCAAACACTGCGGCAAAGTAAGATCCAACGCTGAAGTAGAACCACCCTTTCGCGCGTTCAGGAACAACTTTCAGGCTCCGACAGAGTAGAAAAAGAGAGCAAAGCACGAAGTCAGCATAAAGAAGTTCATTGTTTGCCGAAACCCAGCAAACTGGCTCGATATGAATAGGGTGAACTGCAAACAGTAAGGCTGCAGCACTTGCCGCGGTGGCGCTGTCAAAAATTTCCTGACCAAGCTGGTACAAGAGGTAAGTACCCAACACATGTAAGACAATGCTCGAAATATGCCAAGCCCAGGTGGACAAACCGCAAGTTGTGAATACGATCAGTAGCCATACCGAGAATACGGGTCGATATAGAAACATCACTGGTTCTGCGCCCGCATGTTGGCTCCAGACGTTCGTGTTTAGCAGTCGTGGTAGATAATCCCAAGAATGGATCTGTTGATTCGTGACAATCTGTCCGTTATCGCTATAAATGAAAGCGAACCGGGTGGCATTGAGATAAAGAACGAACCCCAGAATACAAGGAACCAACCAATACAGGTTTGATGTCGGTGAGGCCGGTGAGGCCGATGTCGAAGCCTGAGGCTTTTGTCCTCCTTTGACACGCTTGCGCCTGCTCATCCGTATTGCCCTTCCTGCGCTATATCCCCAGTCAAACGAAGTGCAAACCAATGAAAATGTTGGCTACAAATTGGTTGGATATCTCGCATTCATCCAGACGATGGTTCTTGTGCTTGCAGGTTAAGGGAAAATCGCAGGCATGGTCAACACTGCCCTTACACTTTGGCCACCAACAATGAGAATCTGAAAGCTGAGCTAAGTCGCCGGTTCGATCTGAGGACCGTTTGCGGCCAAGGAATCATCTTTATGCGTAGCCCAAGGGGTCCGCTGTCTAGTACTTCTGTCGGCAAACCCGTAATATCAGAATCTTCTCTATGCTTCCCATTTCCAGTTGGCATATCTTTCGCGCAGCTCAGTTTTTTTGAACTTGCCCACGCTTGTCCTGGGGATGGCTTCGACAAACACGATCGCATCCGGCAATTGCCACTTCGCAAAATCTTGTCCCAAAAATTCCCGCAGTTCGCAAGCCGTGACCTTTGATCCGTCCCGCAACACG
>Ga0187772_10001289_pt1 | contig 11799 bp, 9 predicted proteins | sample 0116_SJ02_MP15_2_FD_133137 | JGI IMG/M metagenome (GOLD analysis project Ga0187772, IMG submission 133137) | Tropical peat soil microbial communities from peatlands in Department of Meta, Colombia - 0116_SJ02_MP15_20_MG | ecosystem: Environmental > Terrestrial > Soil > Wetlands > Peat | place... | reverse complement strand
GCCGGGATACTTATGTTCGCGATACTGGTCGCCGTTGCGGTCCTAACTGCTTTCTAGCAATCGAGTACGGAAAAACGGGGGAGCGCTGGAGAGTCCGCTCCAGCGCGAAGTTCTCTACTTTGGTGTGCTGGTCTTCTTCTTGCGGCTTCGTAACCACAGAGCTACGCCAACTATCGCGATGATGATGACGATTGGTACCGCTACCACCGTCGTGTCAGTCGACGCAGATGAAACCGAGATTGGTGTTGTTGGGTTAACCCATTCTGTTTGGCCTGGCGGCACTGACCATAGGATTCTTCCGCCCAGCCAGTTACTGCTGCTTGAGACTATTGTCTGGTACTCTGCCTCGTTTAGGGTGATGGTGCCGTTCTGAATGCCTCGCACAATGCCCGGCGTGGGCACTATTCCGGTAAAGTTGGCTCGATACCAGACGGTGCCAAATGCCGGAGGCGCGGGCGCCGAAACCTGGTAGTTGCTGCTGTTATCCGTCAGAGTTGGCGTAAAGTCCGTCCACGTGTTACCACCGTCTGTGCTCTGTTGCACCATGACCAGCATGTCGGCTGCTGGGCCGGTGCCAGTGATGGTTACCGATCCGCTGCCTAGCATCGGGCTTCCAGCGTATTGGATTTCTGGTTTCGGAGTTACGCTGACAGTGTAGCCCGCCTGTTGCAGCAGTGATGCAGCAGCGTTCAGATCATACGTGTCCGGAGTGAGTGTTGGGTCGTACCATTGACCCCAACCCGGTCCCAAAAAGCTCGCCAGCGAATATCCGGATCCTGACAAGAGTGAGCTGACGATCAGGTCGCGTGGGATCATATGGCTGATAGCCTTGCGCACGTCTCGGGCAGCTTCGGCCGCATTTGCCGGATTACTCGTCCCGGCCGGAGTAGCGGTGCCGGTCCCGAAGATGGGGCTATTCAAGTTGAAACCCATCTCCTGCCAACCCAACTCTGTAGATATTTGGACCTTTACATTGGGGATTGTTTGAAGTGTTGGTACGTCCTTTTGCAGGGCATAGTTGTAGTCCAAGAGGTTAACTTGTCCGTTCTTGAGGGCGGCGATTGCGGCGTCTTTGTCGTTTATCCACTGTACCTTGATTGTGTTAATGTTGAATTGGCCAAGCGCTTGAAGGCCCGTTGCGTTCCAGTATCCTGGATATTTCGTCAAGGTTGCAATGTTGTTCGTGAAATCGTAGCTTTGCAACACGTAAGGTCCCGCACCCACAGGGCCGACCGCAGTGTAGCTGCCTGAGCCACCGTACTGCTTCGTATCCCATGTGTAGGTATAGGGGCCGCTAGCGGTGCTAAACGGCGCGCTGTCCCAAGTGGAGAACGGAAACTTCTCCATGATGTGCATCGGGAGCGGAGCAAACCCAGCGAAGACCGGACTAGTGAATGCGTAGGGGACCGGTAAGTGGAACATGAACTGGTATCTGCTCGTCGCATTCCACCAACCATAGGTAGTCGGGACGCCTGGGCCAGTATTGTCGTCAATTCGAACTGTGCCATTTAGGAATTTGAAGTATAGCTTCGTGCCCAAGTATGTGCTATATGTGCCTAGGTTTACGCTTGCGAGTCCTGGGTTGGTCTCTGCGTACATTGTGTACAAGAAGTCGTCGGCCGTCGCCTCAACTCCGTCTTGGAAGGTGATGCCCGGTTTGATGTTAACGGTCCACGTAAGCCCGTCTGGTGTAGAGGTAATGTTCTGTGCCGTTCCGGGTATGAAGCAGCCGCATCGCGGATCGCTCTCCTGAAGGGCTCCTCCAATTATGTTCCCGTAAACGTACAGTGCATAGAAACTATTGGAGGAAGCAGTTATGCCGGGGTCTAGTGATCCGGACGGGAATATGTTGGCCGACTCAGCCATGACCAATGTACTCGGGCCTGACCAGTGTTGGACGTCCGGGAAGGTGACTTCGCTGTAGAGGCTGGAGTTTCCCCAAGCTGTGAATCCGGATGACATTGGAACAGGGTCGATTGCCTCGTAGATGTAGTTGTAGGGCGCGTCGTGAAAGACCTGCTCCTCGAACTGGTGCATCAACGGGACCTCGGTTGCAGTACTCGTAGATGTGTAAAGCTGATTCAGAAGGTTGTTCGCAACCGAGCTATTATAGTAGGAATAGTCGTCGCCACTTGGCGGAAAGTTAGGTGCTCCGCCGAAGTTCCCGCGGACATCCGGCACATAGCTGGTGTAGCCCCACCCGATGAAACCAATATCGTACCCGCCCTGGGCAAATGAGGAACCAACGGGGGCGCTTAAGGCGAACATTCGATCAACTGGCTGGTCGAAGTTAACGTAAAACAGCTTAGCGTCGATGCCCAACGAGATCATGTTACCCGCTATGATGCTGACATACTGCCTTCTGACAGGGTTGCTCGTAGACGCGATAAGCGTCGCCGAAAAGATCGGAGCACTCTGCGCGTAAGCGTTAGTGAACAAGATTGGCACGGTTCCTGAAGCCGTAACGTAGATGAGAAGTGCTAGCGATATGCCTTGGATTACGTACTTGAGAGTTCTATTAGACATTTTCATTTCACGTAAGCAAAACGGCTGTGACTAACTCTATTTATCCCTTGCCACAAAAGTGCGAGCCTTAGAAGATTTCCGCTCCAAACGGCCTATGTCTGAGCTGCCGGTTGCCGTACCCAACGTAGCAATCGCTGCGCGGGTGAACCAAGCACAAATGTTAATTCCTCTCGACTACGCAAGAAACATATAAGTGTAGAGCATGGCAAGTCTCATTCGTTACGTAATCCGTCGCGTGCTCTTCATGATTCCGGTTTTCTTGGGAGTCGCGATTTTGACATTCTTTGTGGGAAATGCTGCTGGAAATCCTATCGACCTAATTCGGGCGGGCTTACGGAACCCGAGCCCAGCGGTGATGAAAGCACTTTTGGCTTACTATCACCTTGATAAGCCAGTTTGGTTGCGGTTTCTCTATTGGTTATGGGATGTAATCCACGGAAACCTCGGAGTGTCAATCACCGGCCGTCCAGTCATTTCGCAGATTGGTCCATGGATGTTTACGACTCTTGAGTTACAAGTCCTGGCATTGGTTTTGTCCTTAGTGATAGGAATACCGGTCGGCGTCTTTTCCGCGAAGCACCAGTACTCTAAATCTGACTACGCGATTACAACCGTCGCGATATTCGGTTATTCAATGCCAACATTTTGGCTGGGGATTATGTTGATAATTGTCTTCTCATTCTACCTTGGCTGGCTACCCAGTAATGGGGCGCTTAGCGTCAGTTTTCCTTGGTGGGGAAATTGGAGTCTTGATCCAATTGCCCACTTGATACTACCCACTGCCGTTCTGACATACATTGAACTTGCAACAATTGTTAGGCTTATTCGCGCAAACATGCTTGAAGTTCTGAGGCAGGACTATATTCTTGCAGCGCGGGCGAGTGGGCTGAGCGAGCGCACCGTCACTTACCGCTACGCTTTGAGAAATGCCATCAGCCCTGTAGTGACGATCGTTGGGCTTGGTTTTGGCGCGGCCCTAAGCGGTGCTCCCGCCCTTGAAACCACCTTTTCATGGCCCGGACTAGGATACGCGTTCACGCAGGCAGCCCTCGCTTTGGACATCCCATTGGTTCAAGGGATAACGATCGTCATAACGGTCATGGTGCTGGTTGCAAACCTAGTAACAGATTTAGTATATGCGGTGGTTGACCCACGCGTCACAATTCAGTGAGGATCCCCGGTTGAGTGAAACGCGCCCTAGGCGGGGAGCAAGCCAGTGGGCAGTAGCCTGGCGTCGCTTCAAGAAAAACAAGTCAGGTCTCATAGGGAGCGCAATCGTGGTATTCTTCATTCTCATGGCAACTATTGGCCCCTTTTTGGTGGCCTACCCATCACGGAGCTACCAGTCCCTCTACGAAGGAGATGCAGGCAACCCGCCGTCGTTCAAACATCCATTTGGGGTTGAAGTCTCGGGGATAGATGTTTTCAGCGAAACCGTCCACTCCGCTAAGAACGATCTTTACGTCGGCTTGGCCGCTACGTTGATTACGACACTGATAGGTGTCGCGGTGGGAGCCCTTGCTGGATATTTCAAGGGTGTTGTCTCCGACATCATGTTGGGAATCACGCAGATGTTTTTCGTGATTCCCGTTTTGCTGCTTATCTTGTTGTTTGCACGCGTTTTCTCCGTGCTAGTCTTCAAAGGACTAGGCCTTACCTTAATCGTTCTCATACTCTCCTTCTTCGGCTGGTCAAGCATCGCATTTATCGTCAGGGGGGAAACCTTGAGGCTGAAGGAAATGGAATTCGTTCAAGCGGCTCGTTCACTTGGAGCCGGATCGTTCCGACTGCTATTCCGCCATATCGTCCCTAACATTCTGTCGCCCGTAATCGTCATAGCTACCCTGAACATTGCGGGCTTCATTCTAACGGAAGTTGTCGTGAGCTTCCTCGGTTTCGGAGACCCGAACACATCCACATGGGGCCTACTCCTCAACGAGGGATTCCCCTACGTGAGGTCAACTTGGTGGGTTTCCCTCTTCCCAGGTTTGGCCGTGGTATTTTGCGTTCTCGGATTCAACCTGATGGGTGACGGCCTGTCGGACGCCCTCAACCCACGGCTGCGCGAGTAGGTGGGCGACGATGGATGAGAATCTTCTAGAAATCACCAGTTTACGAACTTATTTTTTCACCGAGGCGGGCGTAGTGAAAGCACTGGACGGCATGTCACTCGTTGTCAAGAAGGGACAGGCCGTGGGACTCGTCGGAGAATCGGGTTCAGGCAAGTCAGTTACCGCTCAATCGGTACTAAGGATAGTCCCGCGGCCAGGACGCATAGTTGACGGTTCGGTCAAGTTCGACGGCGAGGAGCTGCTCTCAAAGAAAGAGGATGAAATGCGCAAACTCCGCGGCCCAAAAATGGCTATCGTCTTTCAAGACCCCACAACATCGTTGAACCCGCTTTATACGGTCGAGAAACAGCTTACGGACATCTTGATCCTTCACCGCGATCTTTCCAAGGAGGATGCGGCAAAACAAGCTCTTCATCTTCTCGACCGAGTAGGGATACAAGACCCCGAGAGGAGATTGAAGGCGTACCCCCACGAGTTGAGCGGAGGAATGAAACAGCGCATCGCGATAGCAAGAGCACTCGCATGCGATCCGATACTACTCTTCGCCGATGAACCGACCACAAACTTGGACGTCACGATCCAAGCCCAAGTCCTGGAGCTTCTAAAGCAACTCCAAAGAGAACTCCACATGACGATGGTTATGATCACGCACGACATGGGCATTATAGCGGACATGACGGAGCAGGTAACGGTGCTCTATGCGGGGAAGGTTATGGAGGTTGCTGACACACCGACTTTGTTTAAGTCGCCGAAGCATCCGTACACGGAAGCCCTCCTTAAGGCGGTTCCCAGCGTAAGACAGACCCGGACGCTAGAGGTCATACCTGGAAACATACCGAACCTCATAGAGCCGCCCGTAGGCTGCGTATTTCACCCCCGATGCAAATACGCCAAGGACGTTTGTGTTAAGAAGGATCCCGAACTGGAGAAAGTTGCCGAAGGCCATTACGCCGCATGCCACTTTTGGCGTGAACTGCAACTTGAAGGAAAGGGTGGCTGAAATGCAAGAAACGATTACATCTACGGACCGCGTCCTCGAAGTCAATTCACTAGTAAAGTATTTTGATGTTCTAGAGCGAGGAATCTTTCGGAAGAAGATAGTTGGCCAGGTACATGCCGTAGACAACGTCACCTTTCACATATTCGCTGGAGAAACGCTTGGGCTCGTGGGGGAGAGCGGATGCGGCAAGACGACCGCTGGCAAAGTCATTCTGATGCTGGAAGAACCTACTTCTGGGTCGATTCAGTTCGAAGGTAAGGACGTGGTGGCCACGTTCGAACATGGCCCCCAAGATGAGATGAAGCAACTCAGACGCAATATGCAGATGGTATTCCAGAACCCTTACAACTCACTCGACCCGCGAATGACCGTCTACGATATCATTAGTGAAGCATTCGTAATTCATCGGCACATTCCGAAAAACCAATGGACCGACCGCGTCTATGAGCTACTCAGAATGGTTAACCTCGAGGAATATCACGCCGAACGGTATCCTCATGAGTTTAGCGGAGGACAGAGGCAGAGAATAGCGATCGCTCGAGCCTTAGCCGTTGATCCAAAATTCGTGATTCTAGATGAACCAGTGTCGTCGTTAGATGTCTCTATTAGGGCTCAAATACTGAACCTGCTCATAGACCTCCAAAGGAAACAACGGCTCTCATATCTCTATATTTCCCACGACCTCAGCTCGGTAAGGCAGATCAGTCAACGTGTTGCTGTAATGTACCTGGGAGAAGTCGTCGAGTTAGCGAATGCGAATGAGCTATTCGACAGACCATTACACCCATACACTCAAGCCCTAATCTCCGCGGTGCCGGTCCCCGATCCTGATCAGAAGACAACTCGCATAATACTACCAGGTGAGGTGCCCAGCCCAATCAACCCGCCCAAGGGATGCAGGTTCCATCCGCGTTGCCCCCACGCGACTGACATTTGCAAAGATGTCGCACCAACATTCGAAGATAGGTTGGTGCAAGGGCACTGGATAGCCTGTCACCATGCCGACAAGTTCGTCTAGGCCAGATTTTTGCGCATTCGCAAAGCCAAGACCATTGGCATAATCCTCTGCACTCTTGGATTGATCTTTCTATGCCTAGGAACCATCATGCCATACTACAAATCGCCTCAACGGCTCGAAGGCTCCGGACCAGGCATTGAGTTCACAGCTTCTCGTCCTTACTGGATAAATTCGTACTTCATACCACCCATTAACGCCGGCCAGCCAATCAGCTTGACCGTTCTGAGCGACCGGGCCGGCGCGACAACCGTCGTCTTGGCTTACTATGATCAAAACCTCCAAAGTATAGTTGGACCGCCCCTCGTCGACGTGATCTTTGGCCCCGATCAAAAAGGGCTAGTCGCTTTTACAAGAGCGGACCGCTCGGGGCCGTATTTTCTGACTATTGATAGCTTCAACAGTTCATTTACTTTCTACATAACCTCAGTGTGGTCTCCCTTTTACTGGCTAAGAACGCTTGCAGTCTACTCTTTTGGTCTTCTGCCTGTAGGTGCGGTGATTGTCTACTACGACGGCATCTCGGAACAACGAGAGAAGATGGTTGAGAAAGCGCTTCATGGAATAAAGCAACCGCGACTATGACTCCGTACGGTCATATCGGAGCTTTCCTTCGAGTTATCTTCGAATTCTGGAGTTTGCACGTGATTGAGAACGCGCTTTACGTCTACTGGATCGCCCGATGCGTTTCTTAGGACGCCTACGTGTTATGTAGATTGAGGCAGCAGAAACCAGCGATATGACCGCGAAGATTCCCAGGGGGACGCTATAATCCGGAGTCCACAGCACGTGGACGACTTGTGCCGAATGCATCGTTACGAATGTGATCGGCGATCGCGAAATCTCGGAAGGTCCTTCAGCCCACCCTTGGAAGATCCATTTGCCACGCAGAACACCCAGAATGCCGCCCATGGGTTGCGTCACTGTTTCGACTGAAAGCCTCACCGTTACACCTCTATCATACCATCCCGCGCCACCTACGATTACAGGGCTGATGATGTCAAGGCGATATTGGACGACGTAACTTCCGGTCAGTGTAATGTCATAATTCAATGCAACGGATCTGTTAGGCGCCGTGACTCCGTCGGACCAATCTACGAATCGCAGGCGGGTTGTGCCGTTGACCCAGACTAACTCTGGAACGGAGATTGTATGGTTTCCGGCTGGAAGGACAAGTTCGAGGCTTCCGCCGGAACCGTTAACCCCGTCAACGCTAACCCGAACGTTCTGTGGAACATCTACCGTCAACGTAAGAGCAGTCTGGACATCTATTGTGAAAGTATAGTCACTAAACGAGTTAGAGATTGGGTCTTTAGCATTGTCGAGCAGTGCCGCTACTAGGGCGAGGTTCCACACGCCCTTTGGATGAGTGAGGGAGAATTGCATTATCTCTGACCCCTGCTGGTTCGTAATTGGGACTATGCAACCTGCGAACCGGGCCGAAGTGGAACACGGTTGAGGATTGGAGCTACCCAAACCCTCTACGAGATTGCCGTCCTCCAAATCGAACACCCCGACCGCCAAGTAGTATCCTGCCTTGGCGTCGTGATAACCGATCGTAGCGTTCACAATGATCGAAGGTATAGGGGTTTGAGTATCGATATCAAATAGAGCATGCTTAGTGTAGCTGACATTCGTAATCGTGGTCGTCTGAGCAAGAACGTTTGGGGTCTTAGCTAGGACTAACGTGATTGCAACGACGGAAAAGAAGGCGACCCGTAAGCTCGACATTACCCGTTATCCTGACCAATGCGAGTCGTGTATGCCGCCTTCCGGCTGGTCGACGAGCGCCCGTAGTGTAGGCGACTGCGTGTGCGAGTCCTACGCGAATGACTTGTCTCCTTCTTGCGAGTCTTGGCGGATCTGCGACCACGCCTTCTCTCTACGAAAGTAAGTAAAACCGCTGATATGATGAGGATGGCCGCTGCAATTTCGGTTTGCGACCAATCAACTCTCCATATGGCTGCGGTGTATTCCGGGTTGCTCATCAATACGTTGCATTGCGGAGTCGTGCCAGTACAGGCGCCCGTCCAGTGATCGAAGACATGCCGCACCCCAAGCCACCCTTCCATGCCCTCGACGGGAACCGCGCTGGGGTTGACGGAGAGTTTCGCCTCAGTATTCTCGAAATACCACCCGGGGCCACTTATTGTTCCGTATGGAGAGCTTGCGATCAATTCATGTTGCGTGCCGTAGGTGGCGCTTAAGGTCACGTTGTTTCCGATGGATAGCATTCTGCTTGAACTGTTGGTTCGATCGCTCCAGTGAACGAATTGAGCCCTCGTGCCGTTCCCTATGGAAATAGTGTTAGGGACGGATACCGCGTAGTTTCCCCACGGGATTGGTAATTTGACGCTGCCGTCGGCGCCAGTGATCAATGTATTTCCTGCCACGGAAATTGCAATGTCGGGAAAGGGAGTTTGAATCGTTAAGTATGGTTCTACAAATGTGAGGTCAAGCGTTGGTGAGGTAGTTCCATTTGCAAGTGGGTACTCGTCGGAGTCAAACCATATGAGGTTCCTCCAGCTAGTCTCTGAGCTAATCGCTGCAAACGCTATTTCCGTACTTGAATTGGATAAGGGGCCGACTAATTCCCTCACGTCCCATTTCGCCCACGTACCGTTCCGGATGATGTTAAGCGATACGAAATTGTTGGGGTCCAGATAGGGCATCGTGTTCCACGTTAGGGTCTTCTCAGTCCAATTTTCAGCGGAGGCATTATGAATCTCTACAGTCGCATTATAGAAGAAGTTCATTAGACGAACGTACATCCGCAAGCTAGCGTTTTCGGGTGACGCTCCTGACTGCAGCAGGCCTAGGGGCAGGTTCCTCGTCATGTCAAATTTCAAGAAAGCATAAGTCTTGGAGACGGGCACACTTGGAACGTTCTGTACGATAAGGACCCCGGAACCGCCAAAAGACTTCGTCGGCAACAGGTTGTCGACGAAGCCGTTGTCAGATGGGTCGATTTCACATCGCAGAACGAAGGGAGTTGTAGTATTCGAATTCTTTGAGGTTGTGCAATTTGGGGGAGTCTCGGGAGAAGTCGTATTCGAGGCGTAAAGAGGATTAGCGAAATTAGGCGCGGTCAGAAGAACAACAATCACTACCAGCTCCTTCAACGCAATCTCCTCTTGGCGCGACGGTTCGTCAGAAAAAGCACGGTCACGATGAAGGTAAATAGGCCGGCCAGGATGCCGATTAGGATTGGGATCGTCGCATCGGTTGTCCAAACCGCCGTGACGGTTTCATTCGAATCCACTAAGATTTTGACCGTGAGGTTCCCGGAATCTACCGACCCGGTCCAGGTTTGGAACCGGTCTCGCCCTCCCAACCAGCCGAGAATACCCGGCGTACTTGCATCTGGGTCGGGGAGGGAAATGTATGCGAACATGCCCTTCGGCAGGTTGACCTCTGCATTGCTGTTGTACGATGTTGTGCCCAGAACGGACGTTATGAGGAACTGAGCGCCCGAATGAACTTGAACGGATACATTCTCCTCTGCGCTCGTCCAGAGGAGGGTGCCGTCCGGTGATCTTGGAACACCGAATCCTGCAATAATTGAGTCGGCACCGATCGCGTTGGCACCATACTCGTTCGCGACACATCCTACACTTATCCCACAAGAGCTGGCAGCAATCAACGAGTTCACGGACTTCCACTGTGAACCGTCGTAGTATGAGAGTGCGTCAAAGCGCACTGGGCCGAGTGGCTGAGATGAATTCCCAATAGAACCTTCAGCTACAATTAGAGCCGGATCAATCGAAGGACTGGCAGGAAATGTCGTCTGTTCCACCGTTTCATGGTCAAGCGCAAAACTCCACGCGTTAGCCGAACTCACACTAACAGAATATTCATGGACCGTTGCGTTTAGCCCAGCCGAAACCGACGGCCCTATACCAAAGTAAAAATCCGATTTCAAACGGTCAGGCCAGTATTGCCACTCCCATCGCGCGTCCGAATCCAAGATTGATTCTGAGGGCCCGTCACATGTGAACGTCCCGCTTAATACAGCTCCGCGAAGACAATGATCTCCCGGTTCCAAGGAGTATCCAAATTGAATAAAAGCGCCATCGGATAAGTCGTCACCAACCCAAAAGTAGTTGAAGGAATTCTCGGCAGTATGGTAGGTATGGGTTTCTATTTGCACTTCGACGCCGAGGTTAGTTCTGGACGCATCGTCACCCCACGCTCCGACTTTGAATGTTCCTTGAGTTTGTTGTAGTGGAGCGGTAGCGATGGAGGCGTTGAGGAGAAGGAGTGGGATTAGCCATGCTCCGAAGGTAGTCATTTGCCATTCAAGGCCTTTCAACTTAGCACGAGAAATGCCGCCTTTAGCCTTAACCACAAAAATTTGGTATTCCCTCTCCCATCCCGCCTCCATGCTACTGTTTCGGAGCCTCCAACATTCTCGTTATTACACGACAAGCGTTCGGTATGACTGATATTGTGGATTCTGAGCCGTGCACGCGTTGTGCGGACTGTAGAGCGGCGTTGACAGTTGATGACGGTTTCATGTTGAAGACATTTTCAACGTAGTGGTCCGGAATTGTGGATACTAGGTAAATTCTATGAGCCTGAATTGCCCTTCCTAAGAAGGAGGCCTTGAACCCCTCGTAATTGAAGTGATGCCGAAGCCTAGATTCAAGGTGGCGCGGTTCCTTATGTTCCGCGGACCACTCATAGAATTGGTGTCCTCCGTGGCCTTGCTCGCATTCGGCTGCGACTATGAGTGCTCCCTCTCTCTTCAAAGCGTTGAGCCCAGGTTGAAAGCTCTCAACGGCACGAGCGAGGGTCGAATCAAAGGGTGCACCACCCGAGCTCATAACCATGATGTCGACTCGTTTTGTGATCTGCTTCGAGTATATTTTGCTTACGATGGGCTCAAGAGAAGCCAAGCTACCTTCCATATTGTCGAAAACGAGGGCGGACGGCCGCAGCTCCCCGTCTAATCCAAGGCCTAAGGAATAGACATTGCCGAATGAGGCTGCGATCTCCAGCCTCTCTTTGTGCAGATCGTTTGGGGTTGACGCCGAACTTCCTGATAGGTGCGTTGCGATTGAGGCGTCTGAACCTAAGTAAGGAAAAACTAGGTCGCATAATCCGGCATATCCTAAGAACTCATGAGGCCTCAATTCCCCTATGAGCACTCTAAGATCGGCTTTCACGAACTCAGAATTGACTTG
>Ga0187772_10001288_pt1 | contig 11802 bp, 10 predicted proteins | sample 0116_SJ02_MP15_2_FD_133137 | JGI IMG/M metagenome (GOLD analysis project Ga0187772, IMG submission 133137) | Tropical peat soil microbial communities from peatlands in Department of Meta, Colombia - 0116_SJ02_MP15_20_MG | ecosystem: Environmental > Terrestrial > Soil > Wetlands > Peat | place... | reverse complement strand
CGGTCGGGAGAGCGGTGCGCGGAGGTGACGTCGATTTCCCAGGCGATGCCGAATTGATCGAGCGAGTGGGCGGCCTCGCGCATGATTTCGAGATCGGAGTCGCTGCCCATGACGATGGAGACTTGTGGGTTTGACATGAGGTTTATTTTACGGGTGGGCGCGGAGTTGGGAAAGAAGAGCCGTGAGCTTTGAGCAAGCAAAACCAACTTCTTTTCCGCGGATTTGCGCGGAAGAGCGCGGACGTCTCGAATGCAATGAAGCGCACTCTGCGCTGATGGCGCTAAGGAGAAGGGATCCTTCGACTCCGCAGAGCCTGCTTCGCACGCTCTGCTCCTCTCAGGATGACATGGGTCAAGAATTTGCTCGTCGCTTCGCTATAGGTTTTCCTGGATGAAGCGGGGGCTTAGGTGAACGTCGAATTGGATTAATGGTGAGTCGCCGGTGGCTTTGAAGCTGTGGATCTCGCCGGCTTTGATTACGAAGATGTCTCCAGCGCCGCCCTCGAAGGTTTTGCCGCCTACGGTCCAGATGCCGCGGCCTTCGCGGATGAACTGGATCTCGTCATAAGGATGGCGGTGAGGGCCCGGTCCTGAACCCGGCTTGCCCTGGAAGAGAAATACCGAGACGTTGGTGCTGCCTTGCTCGGCTCCAACAAACTCAAACGAACTGCCGACGAAGGGCAGGTCCTCCTGACGGACGTGAAACATTTGCTGTGATCCTCCTGGGAGGATTGGATGAGGGTGGGGCGGGCTCGGCTCCGCAAATGTAGTTCGGGCTTTGGGCTCTCGGCTCTGGGCTCTGGGTGGTAACGCCGCTAAGGCGAGGGACGACAGTGGTTAGTCTACTTTCCGTCGTAGTGAACCGCTACATCTAGCCATCTGTCCGTCACTTGTCGAGCACCGCGACAATCTTCGCAATGGACCTGGAGATTATGGTCATTTGTCCAAGTGAGGGTTAGGTCAGGCGTGTCTCCTAACGCGATGAGGTCTGCCTCGTTCGCAAACATTCGACGGTTTCGGCGAATCGTCACAAGCGTGGCGTGCTCAGTTGCGCCGCAATCTTCTTTGAGCACGTTCGCGGCGTATTGACGGTTGGGAGAGATCACCTCGGATGCGGTTGAGTGGCGACATAGCAGTGAGTTCGCAATGTTCCGGCAGCTAGCGAGTGAGAGCGCAAGCGGGAGCACAGCGATTGTTAAAAAACAACGATTCATTGTGCTCCAAAAGAATGGCAAATCAACTGATTTGTGCCGAGGCCTTCTTCTAAATCTCGTTAGCTCTTCTTCAGCGCCCTCGCGGCGATGTCTTTACGGTAGTGGGCGCCTTCGAATTTTATTTTGGCGCAGGCTTCGTAGGCTCGGGCTACCGCGGTTTGCAGGTCTTTGGCTCTTGCGGTGACGCCCAGGACGCGGCCTCCGGCGGTGTAGAAGTCGCCGTCGCGTTTGGAGGTTCCAGCGTGAAAGATTTTGACGGCTTCGGTATTTAATGTGGAAACCTTTCCGGCCTCATCGAGGCCGGTCATCTTTTTTCCTGATTCGTAGGCGCCGGGATAACCCCCCGACGCCATGACCACGCAGACAGCGGCGTCGTTCGACCATTTGAAATCGCCGTCGCTGGTGCGGCCGTCGATGGAAGCTTCCATGGCTTCGACCAGATCGCTTTCGAGGCGCATGAGGATAGGCTGGGTCTCGGGATCTCCGAAGCGGCAGTTGAATTCGAGAACCATGGGGCCGCGGGCGGTCATCATGAGGCCGCAGTAGAGGACACCTTTGTATTCGGCGCCTTCGGCCTTCATGCCGGCGACAACAGGGCGGGCGATGTGGGCAACGAGCCAGTCGCGCATTTTGTCGTCGATGATGGCGGGGGTGGTGTAGGCGCCCATGCCTCCAGTGTTGGGGCCAAGGTCGCCGTCGCCGACGCGTTTGTGATCCTGGGCGGCGACGAGGGGAGCGACGCGCTCGCCGTCGCTGACGACGAGGAAAGAAAGTTCGTCGCCCTTGAGAAATTCTTCGAGCACGACGCGATGGCCGGCCTCGCCGAGCATGCGTCCGGTGAGCATCTCGGTGGCGACGGTTGCAGCGTCATCTTTATTGGTGGCGATGACGACGCCTTTGCCGGCGGCAAGGCCATCGGCTTTGACGACGATGGGGGGATGGAAGTGCGGGAGAGCGCGGCGCAGATCGTCGGCGGAATTGCAGATGGCGTAATGGGCGGTGGGAATGCGATGGCGCTGCAGGAACTGCTTGGCGAAGCTTTTGCTGGTTTCGAGGCGGGCAGCGGCCTGGGTGGGTCCGAAGACACGCCAGCCGCGGCGAGTGAATTCATCGACGACGCCGAGCATGAGCGGCAGTTCGGGGCCGACGACGGTTAGATCGGGCTTGAGCTGGTTGGCGAGCGCGACCATCGAGTCGAGGTTTTTGACGTCGACGGCGACGCATTCGGCTTGCTCGGCGATTCCGGCGTTGCCGGGCGAGCAGTAGATTTTTCCGGCGCGTGGGGATTGGGCGAGCTTCCAGACGAGCGCGTGTTCGCGGCCTCCGCTGCCGAGGACGAGGATTTTGAGCGTCTGGGACATTTGGACTTTCAAGGGTAGGGGCGGAAAGGGATGATGTCAACGGGTGAGGTCAGAACTAAAAGGTCAGATTGCAGGCATGGCCGCGAGCCGCGAGTCTAGCCCGTCACACCTATGCGGCGAAGGAGGCTTTGAAAGCGCGCGTCGGAGCGGATGCTATCCCATTGCTGCGTAACATCGTCTAACTGACCGGCGGCAGGCCCACTTCGGTGACTATCTTTTGGAATGCGGCTTCGCGGGAAAGATTGTCGAAGGCATGATCGGATTCGATCTGGGCCACGCCGTCGACGCGGCGTTCATAGGCAATCTTCAGGTAGCGCAGAGCTTCTTGCTTGTTGTCCATGATTGAATATGTCGTCGCAAGGAAGAACGGCGACAGCTGTCCGCGATCATAGAGCTTTTTCTGCTCCGCGCTGAGAGCTTCAAGAAGCCCTTTTCCACCGCGGGCGGCGAAGGCTCTTTCGATCGCGTCGGCAATGGCAAGAGCCGAGCTGTCGTGCATCAAAACCGCTTCTCTTCTTGCTTCCGCAAGGTAATGGGGATAATCCGCCGTTATCAGGTAGATGAACTTCAGGTAGCGGTGAGGGGAGATGAAGTCAGGTTCATTTTCCTCCATTTGCTTCAACAGAGCGATCGCTTCATTCCTGCGACCGGCGTTGAAGAGAAGAGAGCCTTTGTCGGCTAATACGGATTTGGAGGCAGGATCGAGCGCCTGCGCGCGTTCGATCTCCGCCAACGATTCGGGGTACCGGCGCAGGCAGGAGAGAAAAGTCGCGTACCAGTGATGAGCTGCCGTGCTGTTGGGGTTCAATTCGAGCGCGCGCCGAAATTCCCGGTCGGCAGTGGCCGCGTCCCACATGCCATAGAACGACACGAAGGCGAGGGAGGCGTGCGCCTCGGAAGACTGCGGGTCGAGTTCGACGGCTTTTCTTGCGGCAGCGAGGGCGCGCGGATAGGCCTCATAGGCGGGCATCACCGTGTATTCGCGCAGCAGGTTGTAGCAATCGGCGAGTCCGACGTAGGCGGGGGCGTAGCCGGGATCGTGAACGATGGCCTGCATAAAGGAGTCGACGGCCTTGTTGAGGCTTTCGGGAGTGCGCTTCTCCCAATAGTAGCGGCCCTTGAGATAAAACTCTTCGGCTTCGCGATTGGCGGGAGCGCGAGAAGAACCGGAGCCCGCTGCCGGGGAAGCCATCAGCACGTTTGCCCTGTGGGAACGGTTCGGCAAAACGCGAGCCGCCCAGAATGTTGCGCCTGCACTGAGCAATAACGCGGCCGCCAGAAAGAGATACTTCCGGCGCCGCAACGCCAACGGCAAAGCAAGGGCATGATGGGCTTTCGTCGGTTCGAGCGGATGGACGTTCGCCGCTTCTTGAGGCGCGAACCTCGCTTCCTCGTCGTCCACCGGCGCTTCGTGCCGTGGCTCCGAGATATGCGTAGGCGCGATCCACCGATAACCCCGCCGTCCGACCGTTTCAATGAAGACAGGATTTTCGGCGGAATCGCCGAGCGACTCGCGCAGCCGATTGATGGTGCTGATCACGCCGCGATCGAACTCGACATAGACGCCGTCCGGCCACAGAACGTGGCGAAGATCGTCGCGGCTGACAACTTCGTTGGGGCGGCTGACCAGCAACTTCAGGGCCTGAAAAGGCAGCTCCTGAATTTTTATTTTCACTCCGCACTTGTGCAGTTCGCCCGAACGCAGATCGGCCTCGAACACTCCAAAGCGGACTACGGAACCTGAGGAGACAGTTGCGGGCACAGACTTGACCACCAATGGGGGAGGACGACAGTGTAGCACCGGAACACGGTTCAACACAGTGAGATTTTGCCCGCCCAAGCCCGGTTTTTCGAACCTCTTTCAAATCAGGCCGCGTGATCGTTCTGGCTATCGCATTCGGAATACGACCTTTACCGCGTGACCGGAGTTTATCCGGAATGTGACCCGCAGGGAATTGACGTGCTCCGGATCTTCGGAGACAGTGACGCCGTAGTCAGAGGATTGGCCAAGGAGTGTCTTGGTGCAATCCGACCAGATCGTTTCAAAACTTCATACCCTCAGGAGACACGCCATGAAATCGATAAGAGTCAGAATGTTCAGCATGATGGCAATCGCGCTCGCCATGCTCGTAGGGGTGGTGCTATTGGTCGTGATCGCGATTCCGGCGCACGGGCAAACCGAAACCGTGCTCTACTCATTTAGCGGTACCCCAAGCAGTGGCCCGGACGGCGCTTATCCACTATCAGGCCCGATTTTGCAAGGTACCACGCTCTATGGAACCACCAGCCAGGGCGGTTCCGCTGGCAACGGTACCGTGTGGGGAGTCAGCACGGCGACCGGCAAAGAAACGATTCTCTACAATTTCCAAGGCGAGCCGTATGACGGCTGGTTTCCCTATGGGGGACTGGCTTATTACAAGGGCAGTTTCTATGGCACTACCACAAACGGCCCGACCGAACCCGAAGACGCCGCCGGAACGGTTTTCAAGATCAGCAAGAGCGGTAAGAAATACGTCGAGACGATTCTCCACCTCTTTACCGGCAACCCGGACGGCTTGAACCCCGGATATGTCATGCCCGTTTTCGACAAGGAGGGCAATCTTTACGGCACGACAGAGGGCGGCGGCCTACCCGGCCAAAGCAACGGTATCGTTTTCAAGCTGGCCCCGGACGGCGTGGAAACCATCCTCCACAGCTTTAACCCAGAACAAGGCGACGGCATGACACCAATGTCCGGGGTAACGCTAGACAAAAAGGGCGACATCTATGGCACAACCGCGGCCGGCGGCAAATATGGCTACGGCACGCTGTACGAGCTTACAGCGGCCGGGGACTATAGCGTTCTCTACAACTTCACTGGTGGAAACGACGGAGAGCTTCCCTACAGTCCTCCCGTGCTGGATAAGAAGGGCAACCTTTACGGCACCACCGAACAAGGCGGCTCCGGGGAATACGGCACCCTCTATCAGTTCGATCCGGCGACCAGCCAAATCGCCATCCTTCACTCATTTTCTGGTTCCCCAAACGACGGTGGTCGCCCTTGGGCCGGTGCCCTGGTTTTCGACAAAGAGGGCAACCTCTATGGCACAACGTCAAGCGGCGGCTACGGCGACTGTGGCGGGGTCGGCACCATTTACAAGCTAGCCGCGGACGGCACCGAGACGATTCTCGTCAACTTCGATTGCAGCAATGGCCAAGTCCCGTTGGGGGGCGTCGTGTTCGACAAAGCAGGCAACCTCTACACCACAACTGAAGCGGGAGGAGCTACTCCCAACGGCACGGTGATCAAGCTGACGCCGTAACTCGCGTAGCAATTGGGAGTGCGAGCGGCCGGGCGTCGCCTCACTGGCAAAGCACAAGCTGAGCGAACGAGGGCACCCATCCTGGCGTCGCGGAGTTTGCGATACCAGGATGGGCCGCCTGCCGAACGCGCCCACCTCAAACCCGCAAGACCGCGGGCCTTGCGCCCATGAAAGGCAAGTTCACCTCAGCTGGTCTCCTGGCTGATGGTGCCGGAGTGCGGATCATGCGATCGAGGGCATTCGATCCGCACTCCGGTTTTGGTTGGTTCGAAGGAGGTCAGGGTCACCATGAGAGGCCCAGGTCTTCGGGCGAGCCGCCGGGGGGCGAATAGGTCTCAGTCGTGATTGGCTCGCTCAGTGCGGGAGACGGCTACAGACGCCGATTTCAGCGCGTGCACCCCGTGCACTAATAGCTGGAAATTATCCACAGAAACGCCGCTCGCAATCGGCCAATTAGGCATATACTTTGCCGCACGCGGCAACGCGTGAAGGAGACCTCCCCCATGAACAAAGTACTGGAAGTGTTGCTGACCGTAGTGGCCCTGGCTGGATTGTACAGCGCGATCTCAATCAACGGCTCGCCGCCTGCGAATTCTCAAATTCGAGCGGAACAGGCGGTGGTGGTGGCTGATGGTAGCGACCCGATGCCATTGTGCCGCGCCAGATTGTGTAATCAATAAATCCTAAGGTGAATTCCTTAGAACCTATCCCGGGCTGCTCCAAAATATTCGTTGCGGAGCGGTCGCGGGATAGGTATGCTTGCGGGCATCACCTCTCCATAACGCCATGAAGTGGATCATCGATTTGAATTGGTTTGCCGGTCCGGTATTGCAGATCACCCTCCTGATCTTCATGGCTCGGAACCAGGCCCACAAGGCGTTCCCTCGATTCTTTTCCTACATCCTCTTTCAAACTCTCAAGTCAGCGTGCCTGTTTGCCGTGTACCGCTACTCTCCCGAGAACTACTTCGGTACCTACTGGACGGGTAACGCCATCAGTGTGATCTTCGCCATTGCGGTCATGGATGAAATATTGCGCCGCCTCTTTCGGCAATACGGGGGCATCCAGATTCTGGGAACCACCATATTCCGATGGTCGTGCGGACTGCTATTTCTGCTTGCTGTCATGGGCGCCGTCTCGGGCATCGAAGCCGGGGGAGACAGGGTAGTGATGGCTGTGTTTACCTTTGATCGCAGCCTCCGCCTGATGCAGGTCGGCCTGTTTTTACTTTTGCTGCTCCTCTGCCGCGTTTTCAAGAATTGCTGGCGGGAACAGGTATTCGGGATCGCACTGGGATTCGGTGTCTTCGCCAGCGTCGAGTTGATCCTGATCAGCGTCGTGATGTGGTATGGCAACAGTCATGCCGGGCTCATCAGTCTGCTGAAGAGCACGGCATACAACGCCGTGACAGTCGTTTGGATCGGCTATCTGCGACACGAACCGCAACTCCTACCGGCAGCACTGGCCGGTGCGAGCCCACGTCCTCTGGGTATGGCATTAGCCACGCCCGACGCCATGCTCGATCCTGATGCCGGCTTCATGTTGAGAGTGGAACAAGCCGTGGATCGGGTCTTATCTCGCAGTGATTGGCCGCGGCCAGCCTCCACGGGGTCTCGCATCGTCGGCCGGAAACCCAATCCGGAAGAGGGAAATTAAACTGGTTCCGATTAAGCCGGTTCCCATGAACCCGGTTGCCAGCAGGCCTTGATGAAGTCCGCGGCAGAACAGCTATTTACCAAAGCGAATTGGCCTCCTCAGAAAGGCCAAGTCATCTCGTTCCAGTCTTCCATCGGTGCGGAAACGGCAGTCCTCAGAGAAGTACGGTGGGGTTTGGTCTGGCGGGACTTTATTCTCGACGACGGACGAGTGGTAGCCGAGCACCGGGTGTCGGGATGTCCAAAGCCGCAGGAATGGCGCAATCTCGACGAGATCACTGACCATGAGCGCGAGGAGTGCGAGGAGCGGCTGTTTTCGATGGCTGTGGCGGGCGTCGATCCGCGCGAGCGGGATCAGATGTTCTGGGCCGAGTTAAATCAGTACCTGGCTTATACCTATCTTCGATACAAGAGCGAACGGAGCAAGGCGTCGGATGCGGCGCGATGAGAACGGCCGGGTGAGTTCGGCAACAGCGCTCTGGCGTTTCCGCAACATCGCTTCCTGGCAAGAAATAAACTGGCGACGCGTGGGCTGCCCAACAAGCTCACTTCTGCGGTAAATCCGGTGGTGTCTGCGAAATCACCGGCAGCCTCAATTCCAATCCCTTAAGCGTACCCAACGAATGCGCGGCGGTTTCGCGTTCCCAAATGCTGGCGCCGAAATCCAGCAACTCGAGAAGGCGCTCCGTGACAATGCGTTTCACCTCTTTGAGTCGTTCTGGAAATTCATCGACTCGGATCTCTACCAGGCCCGCTTCGGAGAGCGTTCTCCAGACCTGCTCGCTTTCACGGTCACCACGGCTCATCTTGAACCTCGTGCTGTCCACACTATAGCTTCAACGGAATGTGCGCAAGCACCGCCGTGCAGGACAAGTAGTGTTGTGTTCATCCCTTGGGCCAAGTAGTGCGCCAGCACCGAATGGAGCGTTGGAGAGTCAGAGCCTTACCGGGTGGCACAGAAGCGAATTGCGATAGGCGTTCCACGACGGGGATTTCGCTGTTGCAATTCTCGTCTTGTCTAGTTTGGTCCGAGGTCGGCTGCTTATCTTGACAGCCTCGGCGGTGGAGGTAAAGCTGGAGAGCAGATTTTCAGCCAAAACTTGAGGAGCCTCCATGAGACTGGCCAGGGTGAGTCAGCTGCTCTCGATTGCTTTGTTGGTCCCGTTCTGTTTTTCCGTGGCGCTAGCCCAGGATCCTACAAAGGTCGAGCCCACGCATTACAAGCTGGCCTTCGAGAACGACACCGTGCAGGTGGTGAACGTCCATTACGGTCCGCATGAAAAGTCGGGCCTTCACGCGCACCCCGGCGGGGTGGTGGTCGTGCTTACCGAAGGCCATCTGCGATTCACCGACGAGCACGGCAAAACCCAGGAGGTGTTTGCCAAGCCGGGCGAGTCGCGCTGGTTTCCGCCTTTCAAGCATCAGGTGGAGAACCTCGGTGACACGTCGTACAACGCTGTGTACATTGGCATCAAGAGCCATCATTCCGGCGAACGAGCTGGTGGCAAGGAGCAGTCGCCGCGGAGCAAAGAAGAGGGCAAGAAGTTGGCAGAGACGGTGCCGGGGGCGCAGTAAGAACACCCCGGCTTCAAGCACAAATCGAGGCTCAATTGGCGTTCAAAGGTTTCAAAGGTTTCCTCCCCATGACGCAAATCCATCCTTTGCCCGGTTCCTCGACAACCCGCACATCGGAATATCCGGCATTTGCGAACAGATCACGATGCTCATCCGCAGTCAGGAAGGCCATGCCCGTCAAAGGGAGATATTTTTCGACCATCCTTGCCATCCGCGTATTGGCTCCCTTGTAGACTTCCGCAATGACGATCAGGCTACCGCCAGGCTTCACAACTCTTAGAACTTCTCGCATATCCCCCGGCAAGTCGGGCCACCAGAAGTGCGTTTCCACCGCCGTGACGACATCGAAGTGATCGCTCGAAAACGGCAACTGAGACACCGAGCCCTCGCAGATCCCGACGCGCGCCATATCGATCCACCGCCGATTGGTGCGACGAGCCACGGCAACGCTTTCCTGGGAATGATCGAGGCCATAGACCTTTCCATCGCTGGCCATGGCGGCCAACTTGCTCACAGTTCGGCCTCCGCCACAGCCAACGTCTAGAACGGTGACATGCTTCTCGATTGCAATGTGAGACAGGCCCCAGTCCGTGACCTTGGAATGCCGCGAATTCATATTCCACAAAACCAGCCGGCCCAGCCATCCGGCGGGCTTCTTACATTGACTTGGGCGTGGGCGGCTGCTGGCCACGATTGGGGCCCTCTCCGGAGATTTATTTTCCGTCACCTTGATTTCTGTTGCGCGATCCACTTGTCCGTGCGCGCTTCGAGCAGATCGAGGGGAAGCGTCCCACCGTCGAGCATCTCGTCGTGGAAGGCGCGGATGTCGAACCTGGGGCCGAGTTCTTTTTGCGCGCGCTCGCGCAATTCGCGGATCTTGAGCTGGCCGAGCTTGTAGCTGAGCGCCTGGGCTGGCCACGCGATGTAGCGGTCAGTTTCAGATTGAATTGTCGGCTCGTCGACCGCGCCCGACTTGCGCATGTAGTCTACGACCTGATCGCGGCTCCAACCCTTGGCGTGAATTCCCGTGTCGACTACCAGCCGCACGGCGCGGAAAAGCTCCGACGACAGGCGCCCGTAATCCGAAACCGGATCCTGGTAAAAGCCAACCTCCTTGCCGAGTTCTTCGGCATAGAGGGCCCATCCTTCCACGTAGGCGTTGAAGCCCAGGCTGTGCAGGCGGAACTTCGGCAGCCCACGGAGCTGCTGCTGAACGGACAACTGCATGTGATGCCCGGGGACGCCCTCATGGTAGGCGATGGCCTCATCGTCGATTAGAGAGCGCTCGGCAAAATTCGATGTGGCAACGACCACACGCCCAGGGCGTTTGCCGTCCGGCGTGCCGGTGACGTAATGCGTGGCCGCCGCGGCCTGGAAACTGGGAATCGCTTCGACCGTCACCGGCGACTTGGGAAGCAGCGTGAAAAGCTGCGGCAGCTTCGGCTCCATCTGCGCGATGTAGTGGCGGAAGTCATCGAGAATCTGCTCCGCCGACGTGGGAACGTACTTGGGATTGGTTTTCAGCGAAGCGCGGAAGGAAGCCAGATCGGAAAAGCCCTCTTTCCTGGCGATCACCAGCATCTCGCCCTGGATGCGGTCAACTTCGCTCAGGCCGAGCCTATGGATTTCATCGGCCGTCATGTGGGTCGTGGTGCGGGCGTAGATGTCGTTCTCGTAGCGCTTTTCGCCGTCAGGCAGCGAGGTGACAGTGAGCGTGGTGCGGCCCTGCGGGGCGTACTCGGTGCGGACGAAAGCGGCGAAGCTCTTATATGCAGGAATCACGTCGTTGTTGATGGCGTCGGTTATCTGCTGGGTCAGGCGCTTTTGGTCTTCGGCGGAGATGCTTGCCGTGTATTTCTTGATGGGGCGCAGGAATGGGTCGGAGTCAATGATGCCTTCACACTGGCCGGGAATTTTTTCGAGGAGAAAGCGGACTGGCATGAGGTTGTCTTTCATGCCGGCGCGTAGTACCTCGGTGGTCTGGTTGAGGACGCGCGGAATCTGGTGCAGGCGGGCGATGTAGTCTTCGTACTGCTTCACCGTGTCGAAAGGCACAGACAGCGGCAGATCGGCGAGGCTGGTATGCACGCCATTCTGCTGGTTGATCGGCATCTCGTATTCTCGGAGGTTGTAGTCGTCGATGCGTTGCTGAAGGACGCGCACCAGAAGATCGTGCGAGAGTTGGTCCTGATCGGAGAAACCGTTTGTGGGGATCGCGTTCAGCCGTGCGAGAAATTCCTCGTTGTTTTTTTCGCGCCGGGCGATGGCCGCGAGCGAATACTCAGCAAGTTTGTCGTTGTAGCGATAGTCGCCGAAAGAAGTGGCGCGCTCCGGAAAATTGCGCAGATCCGATTCGTACTGCTCATCGAAAACAGCATTCTGGGCCGCGACGCGTTCGGCCACGGGCTTGAGGTTTTGCGCAGAAACCGGGAAAGCTATGGCTGCGAAGAGAAGCAGGGTCTGATGAAGGCGCATAGTTATGCAGAGTATCAGAAGAATGCGCGAGGGCGTGTTTCAAGAAGCCGGCATCTTCCGTAGTAGCGCATCGGCAGTCACTTTGGCGAGCCTCGCGCCAATGGGCTCCCATGTGCGCTCGCGTTCGTCGGGGGGAAGTTTTAGCTGAGCATCGACGGCCTCTACCATCTCGCGCACTTCAGCCGTGCTCACCGGTCCCAGGTACTGAAGGAGTGTACCGT
>Ga0187772_10001287_pt1 | contig 11814 bp, 9 predicted proteins | sample 0116_SJ02_MP15_2_FD_133137 | JGI IMG/M metagenome (GOLD analysis project Ga0187772, IMG submission 133137) | Tropical peat soil microbial communities from peatlands in Department of Meta, Colombia - 0116_SJ02_MP15_20_MG | ecosystem: Environmental > Terrestrial > Soil > Wetlands > Peat | place... | reverse complement strand
GTGCAACTCCATACTACGTCCGACCGTGCTTCCACCACCGCATCCTGCTCGCCTCGGACAGCGGGGGGCCGCGGGAATGGAGCCGGTGCTCGTCCTCCGACGTCCCGAGCATTTCCCCAATGGTCGCGCGTGGTTCTCCGGGACCAGGGGCCGGCGGTTCCAAGGGTGGCCGCCTGCCCCCGCTGGCCCTCTCTCCGGATTCCCGCAGGAGCCGTGCTGGCAGGACCCGCCCGTCGGCCGCGCCCTCTCGCTTGGGATATCGCGGCAGCCGTTGCCGGCGTGGGTCGCCCCGGCATCGACTGCCGGGCAACATCCCCCGCCGCCATCGCTGCCGGCCGACCAGCCATTCCATCGATCGGGCGCCTTCCTCCCTCGAACCAGGCATCGGGCTTTCGGCCGTGACTGGGCGCCACCTGATCGGTGGATCGCTCCCGATCGTGCGCCCGCCCGGTGTCGGCGCCTATGGAAAGGTCATGAACCCATCCCGAGAGGGTGGCCTCTTGTCGTGGCAGTTCCGCAACTATCCGCTGGGTCACCGCGACCGGCGCAACCTGGCGCTGCACGCGGCGACGGCGCCTCTCTTCGTGGTGGGAACCTGCGCCGCGGTCCTGTCTCCGTTCATCAGCCTCTGGCTCCTCGCCTTCGCCGTTCCGGCGGTGGCGCTTCCCCTGGCCGCGCAGGGACGCGGCCACCGCCTGGAGGCCAACCCTCCCTCGCCGTTCCTTGGCCCGGGCGACTTCGCCGTTCGGCTCTTCGTCGAGCAGTGGGTCACCTTCCCGCGCTACGTTCTCAGCGGGGGCTTCGCCCGCGCCTGGCGCGAGCCCGGGGCTCGTTCAGGCCACGAGCGACCGCCGAAACCGTAGCGCTTCCCCCTCCTCCGCCCCGGTCACGGGATCGACGACGCCTTGGAGCTCCTCGCGGCTCCGCCGGACGCCGCGGGCGGCGCCCAGCGAAGGGGCCCGGCCGGTGTCCCCAGGGGCGCGCTCGCCCGAAGGCTCTGCCAGGGAGGCCCCGAGCCCTCCGCCGGTTGTCGGCCTCGGCTTCTCCGCCTCGGACGCGTCCACTGCCGCGTCCGGACCGAGCTGCTCACCCCAGCGCGACATCACCGCACAGGTAGGTGCCGCTCCTTCACCGGGCCTTTCCGCCGGTGGCGAACGCTGCTCTGATGTCCCGCGTCCACGTTCCACCGCCTCCCTCACCGAGGGCCATCGGATGCCGCCTTCCCCGAGCGCAGGGGTTTTCTGCTTCGACACACAGCTAAACCCCGACGAGTTGGTCGCGGCCTGGCGAGCCGACTCGCGGCGTCTGGTGCTCAAGACGCCCGAGCCGCTGTCCGTGCGCCAACGGGTTGCGGTGCGGATCACCGCCGCCGATCGCGGCGTCGCTGCGACGATCACCGGACGGGTGGCGAGCGCCAGCCGCCACGAAGGCCTCCACAGCATCGAGCTCGCGCCCGATGACACGCGGCTGCGCGCCCTGGAACGCCTGCTGGCGGTCGCGCGCGGAGAGGAGGTCAGGTACCAGCCTCGCATCCCGCGCCTGCTGGCGACGATCCCGGCGGTCGTTCACGGTCCGGCGGGACACAACTACATGACCACCTTCTCCGTGTCGGAGAACGGCTGCGGGCTGGCCTGGTCGGGCCCGGCCCCCGCCAAGGTCGGCGCCGAACTGGACATCCGCCTCGGCACCGCGAGCCGATCCGTCACCTTTCGCTCCGTGGTCTGCTGGACCGCAAGGTCCGGGAGCACGGCCACCGTCGGGGTACGGTTTGCCACGGGCGCGAGGGGAGCCTGGCCGATGATGCTCGCCGAGGCGAGGCGATCGGGCGCACCGCCCGCGTGAGCCGGGCGCATGCCCGGCAACGGGCCGATGCGGTGGGTTCGCAGCGTCGGTGGCCGCCGGAGCGCGCGAATGATCGCGGTGCGAAGGTCGTCAGCCAGCTGATGCGCGGCGGGTGCGCTGCAAAACCGAGGACGAGGTGGTGGCGGGGTCGCTCCCGCCGCGGATCACCATGACCTCCACATCGGCGGCTCTCGTCGATGCTGCCTCTTCAGCACCGCCACTTGCCGCCTGGCCCGGCCAGTCCCATCACCACCCGGCGAATGGCCGCCGGCCCGCCCGCCGGCCGCCCCTCGTCCGAGGCGGAGGCGGCCGGCGACCCGGCCGAACGAACGCGGAGAAGCTCACGGCTTGTAGGCCCCGCAGACCACCACCACGTCGCCCACCCGTTCCAGGTATGCGACCTTGGTCTCGACCTTCTGATTGGCAGGGTTCAGGAACTTGTATTCCTGCCACCCCTTCCCGTCCTTGGTCGCGATCGCGATCCGCTCCTTCACGAAGGCCTTGCCGTCGGCGTCCTTGTCCTCGAGCAGGTTCTTGCCGATGCGGCCCTTGTTGGCCCCGTGCGCCAGGCACTTGCCCTTCATGTCGTAGACCGTGATGTACAGGTCACGATAAGTGAATTTCCCGTTCGGATCGCTGAAGGTGGCATAGGCCTTCTCCTCCCCCTCCTTTCCGAGAAACTCGATCGCCTTGTGAACCAGCGACTCGGCCTGCTTGGTCGTGGCCCGATCCTCGGCCCGCACCAAGGGTGCCAGGGCGAGGAGAAGGGCGGCGGTGAAGATCTTGGTCATCTGGCCTCCTTGATCGAGCGCATCGGCGCCCTGTCCCGGTTCACGTGCAGGGTCGAGGCCACGGCTTGCCGGCGGTCCGGTTCCGCTGGGAGCTGTGCTGGCGGACACTTGCGACGGGTGATTGCCCTCCCGCGCCGCCTCCCGGTCCGGTTCGTGCCGCCGCAGATCACCCTGGGTGGACGGTGCCCCACCCGAGAGTGGCCCTCGGCGGGCCAGGGCGTTTCTCCCCGGCCCGGCCCGGCTCGCCGCTCGGCGGGCTCGGCGGCCGCCGCCCGATCGGCTCGTGGCGGAAGGTCGTGCGCCGAGCCACGAGGTGGCGGGGGGCCTGATCTCTCCTCCGGTCGGGCCTCTCGCGAGGCGCCGCAAAGCAGGTGGCCCGCCGCCCTGTTCCGTCGACGCGGCCACCGTGCGTCCTCGCCTCTCCTCTCCTTCCGATCCGGGGCACGGGCGTTGGTGGACCCCCGGCCCCAGCCACCCACGCGCCAGTCCAGGGGCGGCTCGTGGGCGCGACCAGGAAGTCCCCGGCGCACCGCCGCGCCACAATGACACCCGCACCCGAGGGGCCTAGACTCGATGCGGATGGATGAGCCCAGGCCCTTGGCGAATCAGATCGTCCGGCTCAGGGCTCGGTCGAGGTGGTTCACTCCGAGTCGCTTGGTGGTGTTGCTCGGGGCGCTGGTGAACGTTGTCGCCCTGCTCGCGGTCCTTGCGTTCCTGCTCCAGAGCCGTGCCCAGGCGCGGGCCGCCGCGGCCGTCACCTCTCAGAACGTGGCGCAGTTGCTCGACGAGGGGCTCTCGGCTGCCTTCGACCGGATCGATCTGGCGCTCTTGACCATCCAGGAAGAGGTGGAGAGCGGACCGGCGAGCAGGTTCGACCACAGAACGCTGGAGGCGATGCTCGCCTGGCAGAAGATGCGAACTCCGGACCTGCTGGCGATCCGCATCTTCGACCGGAACGGGGAGGCGCAGCACTCCGCCCCTCCGGTGCTCGGGCCCCTCAGCGTGAGCGACCGGGTCTACTTCCAACAGCTGCGCCAGGGCGCAGCCACGTCCGTGTCCAAGCCCATCCTGGGGCGGATCGCCAAGGGACCGGTCCTCACCTTCTCCCGGCGCCTGGTCGACGGCGACGGGAACTTCGCAGGCGCCGTCACCGGGGTCATCGATCTCCAGCACATCGTGGACCTGGTTTCCCGGCCCGACATGGGCGCTCATGGAGCGGTGGCGCTCCGCGCCGAGGACATGAGCCTGGTGGCCCGCAGCGGCCCCGGAGGCGCCGCTGCCGCCCTGAGCCAGACCGCGGTGTCGACACAGATGATGGCGGTGCGCGGCCAAACGGCTGCCACCTTCGACGCGATCTCGCCGGCGGACGGAATCGAGCGGACCTACTCCTTCCGATGGCTCCCCCGTCATCCGTTCTACGTCGTCGCCGGCCTGGCTCCGCTCGACTACCTGGAGAGCTGGCGACGTCAGGCCGCGTTCGCCGTTCTGCTGTTCGTTGGCTTCATGGCCCTCACCACCTTGGGCGTCTCGCTGGCGCACCATGCCTGGCGGCAGCAGGAGCGCGCCGAGGCGGAGTTGGCCCGGTTCCACCGCGTCGAGTCGTTGGCGGTGCTGGCGGGCGGCATCGCCCACGACTTCAACAACCTCCTCACCGGCATCGCCGGCAACATCTCCGCCGCCCGCGAAGGGATGGCTCCCGAGAGCCCTGCCGCCGAAGCCCTGGCCGACGCCGAGAGGGCGTCGATGCGAGCCCGCGCGCTGGCGTACCAGCTCCTCACCTTCTCGCGGGGCGGCGCGCCGGTGAAGCAGCGGGTGGACATTGCCTCGCTGGTGGCGGAGGCCGCGCGCTTTGCGGCCCACGGCGTGGGGACGGCCCTGCGGCTTGACACCGAGCCGGGCCTGGAGATCGAGGCCGATCCCGCTCAGGTGGCGCAGGTTGTCCAGAATCTGGTGCTCAACGGCATCCAAGCGATGGGCTCGACCGGGACGCTGCAGGTGCGGACCGAGCGGGAGACGCTCACCGCGGGCGATCCGCGCGGTCGGCGCCCGGGTCCCTATGCGGTCATCTCGGTGGCCGACGTGGGGCCGGGCATCCCGCCGGAGGTGCTGCCGCACATCTTCGAGCCGTTCTTCACCACCAAGGAGACCGGCAAGGGGCTCGGCCTGGCCATCTGCCACTCCATCGTGGCGAAGCACGACGGCCACCTGGAGGTGCTCTCCCCGCCCAAGGGAGGCGCGACCTTCCGCGCCTGGCTCCCCGCCCTTGAATCGGCCGCAGTGGCCGTGCCGCCGATCGCCCCGGCGCCGGCCTCGCTGCCGGCGGCGGCCTTGCGGATCCTGGTGATGGACGACGAGGATGCGGTGCGCAGGCTGGTGACGCGCTTGCTCGAGCCGTTCGGCTATGAAGTGGTCGAGGTCCGCGATGGGGAAGAGGCGGTGGCGCGCTACGCCGAGGCGCGGGACCTGGGACGCCCGTTCGCGGCGGTGCTCATGGACCTGACCATCCCGGGCGCCATGGGCGGCCTCGAGGCGCTCGGCCGGCTGCGCCAGCTCGACCCGACGGTGGTGGCGATCGTGTCGAGCGGCTACTCCAACGACCCGGTGATGGCGCGCTGGGCTGAGCACGGCTTCCGCGCCGTCCTGGCAAAGCCGTACGTCGCGAATGACCTTCGAGACACCCTGCGTCGAGTCCTGCGGAGCTGAGGAAGCGAGGCCCGCCGTCGCTGGCTGCCGGCGGGCGCCGATCTGCCCCTCGGTGGGCGGGGGAGAGCCCCTCGGGCGGCTCCCCAGGCCCGAACGCCTCATCCACCCCGCCTGGCGCGCACTAGAGTGGCTTGCCGGTCAGCGCCGCGAGCAACGTCAGGTCGTGGTTCCTTCGCACCGCCGGGCTGGCGTCGATGATCATCGTCGCGCCACCCTCGCGAGTGTAGGCCGGCCAGGGGGGCAAGCCGCGCGCCTTGGGGTTGCCGGTGCGCGCGAAGCTCACCCATGCCTGGCTCACCTCGTCGGCCAGCGCCTGGGCCGCCTTGCCACCGCCATGGGCCGTCTGGGTGCTGGCCACGTTGTCGAAGACAAAGGGGATCTCCGAGCAGTGGTAGGCCATGGCAATCCCGTCGAGGATGGGTGACTCCCAAGCGAAGAGATAGGCATAGACCGGCGCGCCGCCCTGATCCGCCTTGGCCCGGGCGGTCGCGATGGTGCCGGGGCGGACCACGGTATCGACGAAGAACGCGTCGGCCAGCTTGTGGTCCGGGTAGGCCTGGGCAAACGCCTTGGCCACCTCATCGGCCTTGTCGCCGTATTTCTCCTGCAGCCGAACCCGGGTCTGCTCCGGGGTCCAGCGGTTCTTGCTGTCGGCCAGCAGCTTGTCGGCCGGATTCCGGATGATGGTGTTGAACTCGGCCAGCGTCGATCCGATGAGAAGCGGGATGTCCCGGCCGCCCTCGGCGAACGCGGCTCCCACCGGATCCTGTGGAATGTAGTCGCCGTCCAGGACCGGCGCGAAGCGGAACATGGTCGCGCCGAAGAAGTCGCGGTGCTCGAGCTCCCGCGCCGTGGTGGCCAAGGCTTTGTTGGCTGCAGCGATGAGTTGGTCGTAGGGGACGGTCTGCAGCCGATCCACCTCCGCGGGCGGGATGGACAGCTCTTCCAAAGTGTGGGCGGCGACGCGGTGGCTCACATCCTGGGTCAGCTCGTTCATTCCCATGTCCGGGAACGTGCCGCTCTCGACGATGGCCTTATGGAACACGCCCTTGGCCGCGGGCGCAGCCATGAGGGTCAGGATCTTCCCTCCGCCACCGGACTGCCCGAAGAGGGTGACGTTGCCGGGATCCCCGCCGAACTGGGCGATGTTGTCGCGCACCCAGCCCAGGGCGGCGACCAGGTCCATCATCCCGACGTTGCCAGAGTACCTGTACCTCTCTCCGTAGGCGGAGAGGTCGAGGTAGCCGATCGCATTGAGACGGTGGTTCAACGAGATCACCACCACGTCACCCTTCCGACTCAGCTGCTCGCCGTCGTAGGCATCCTGCTCGATGGAGCTGCCGGCGGAGAACCCGCCACCGTGCAGCCACACCATCACCGGCCGCTTCTTCCCGTCGTGCAAGGCAGGGGTCCAGAGGTTGAGGTACTGACAGTTCTCGTTCTCCGGCCAGTAGCGGTGCGGGTTGAACATCTCGTCGCCGGAGGTGCTGGAGGGGTTGCTCATCGGCGAAATGGGGCCGTAAGAGACGGCCAGACGCACGCCCTGCCAGGGCGCCACCTTCTCCGGTGGCATGAAGCGCGCCGCCGTGGCGTAGGGAATGCCACGATAGGTGAAGATCCCGTTGCGAATGAAGCCCTGAATCTTGCCCGCGGCCGTGTCGACGACGGCGACGCCCGCCTGCGCGATCAGCGGGTCAGCCGGGGTAGCCCGGGCGGGATAGGCGGTGGCGCACAAGATGGCGATCATGGCCGAGGCGAGACGAGGTTGCATGCGATCGATCCTCCTGCAGAAGGCGACGCGGCTGCCCGCAGGCAGGAGGCGGCGCCGAGGGGGCCACGCTAGCTTGGGGCGTTGCCGCCGGTGACCGAACAATGATGGCCCGCCAGGGTCCCCCGTTCCGGGGCAACAACCGCTGCGCCCTTGCTCCCATGGACGGGAGCTGCCCATGGTCGTGTGCCGGTTCTCGGAGCACTCGGATCGAGGAGGCTCGCCCACCATCCGCTCGTGAGAAACCGAGTCCGGAACGCGAACCGCATCCCCTTGGTGGCCGACGCTGGACCAATGGGCCTCGAGCAAGCCATCTTCTCCATTGTGGAGAAAGCTGGCGCCGCCTGGGAGGCCCGATGTACCTACCGCGTCACTTCAGAGAGGAGCAGGTGCCCGTGCTCCACGACGCCATCGAGAGGTCGGGGCTCGCCACGCTCGTGACCGTCGGACCCGACGGCCTGGACGCGAGCCATGTCCCGATGCTGCTCGATCCGGCCGCCGGTCCGCTCGGCACCCTGTACGGGCACATCGCCCGGGCGAACGACCTGTGGAGCCGACTGGATGCCGGCTCTCAGGCCCTCGCCATCTTCCTGGGTCCGGACGCCTACGTGACGCCCTCGTGGTACGCGACCAAGAAGCTCACCGGCAAGGTCGTTCCGACGTGGAACTACGTCGCCGTCCACGCCCATGGCCAGCTGTCCTTCTTCGAGGACGAGGAGAGGTTGCTGGACCTGGTGACCAAGCTGACCCAGGTCCACGAAGGCCGTCGGGAGCACCCCTGGGCCGTCACCGACGCTCCAGCCCCCTACATCCGTGAGCACCTGAAGGGCATCGTCGGCTTCGCGCTCGCTATCTCCAGGCTGGATGGCAAGTGGAAGGTCAGCCAGAACCGCTCGGCGGAGGACCAGGCCGGGGTGGCGGACGGCCTCAGACGGGAGGGCGAGATCTCCGCCACCGCCGTCGCGGCGCTGGTGGCGGAGTTCGGCCGGGGGCGGCGATTCTGACTGGCTTCCCGAGGGCCCCCGCGTCGCTCGAGTGAGCCCCGAATCAGCCCGGCTGCATCCCCGAGCACCGAACGGCTGCTCCGCGGCTCGAGCCATCCCGGACGCCGCCGGTCCTCCCGGCCAGGGCGATCCTCACCGCTGCGGAGGGGGAAGCATGCCGGGTCGTACTCACGCCCGCGGCCTCGCGTACACTTTGGCGATGGCGGCCAAGCTCTACCTCGATGACCCATATCTTCGCGCGTTCGATGCCGCGGTGACCGAGACCAGCGACGGCTGGGTGGTTCTCTCCCGGACCGCCTTCTACCCGGGAGGAGGCGGCCAGCCGGCGGACCGCGGCCGCCTCCTTGCCGAGGGGGAGGTGTTGGATGTGCTGGAGGTCCGCGAGGATGACCGGGGCGAGGTGTGGCATCGCGTCGGCCGCGACCTGGCCGGGGGCAGAGCCGTGCGGGGCGAGCTCGACTGGCCCTACCGCTACGCGCTGATGCGCGCGCACGCCCTGATGCACGTCGTCAACACGGTGGCGCGCAGCCGATTCGGCGGGGTCATCACCGGGGTGCAGATCGGACCGGAGCGCTCGCGGATCGACCTCAAGCTCGATGGCTTCACCCGCGACCACCTCCGCGAACTCGAGGACTCGGTGAACGGGATCCTGGCGCGCGATCTGGCGGTCAGCGCGCGCACCGTCCCCGAGGAGGAGTTTCGGCGACGACCGGAGCTGGTCCGGACCCTCGAGGTGCGCCCCCCGGTGGTGGACGGTCGGGTCCGGATCGTGGAGATCGCCGGCTTCGATGCGCAGGCCTGCGGTGGCACGCACGTGCACACCACCTCCGAGGTCGGCGCTGCTCGCATCGTCAAGTTCGACAACAAGGGGAAGGACAACAAGCGCTTCTACTGGCAGTTGGGCGAGCCACCGGCCTGATCCCCCTCCCCGCCGGCTCGCCCGCGGGTTCGCCCGGGCGCCGACCTTGGCATCCTGCTTCCGGTCAGACCCGCGCCTTCGATGCCGTCCGCTACCCCCGCTTGGCCAGGACCTGCCAGGCCGGCAGGCGAAGGAAGCTCTGGTCGACGAGCTGCTCCATCTCGCGGAAGAGCGACCAGGGAGTTGCGAAGGTGATGATGTCCGGGCCGAGGGTATTGCGAACGTACCCGCGTGCTGAGATGTCCGTGTGTCCGACGACCGCACGAGGCCGCGGCGTGTCGGCCTCCCGCATCGGCAGGATCCCGATGGTCTGGCAGCTGGCTGCGAACGGGATGATCACGTTCTCGCGCCCGTCCCGCCCCGCGTTGGCGAGCACCACCAGCGCGGAGAGCTGATGGGCGTTGACGGGAAGGACGACCGTCACCGGCGTCTCGCGCTCCGGCTCCACATCCGCGAGCGGCTTGAAGACAACGAAGCGGGTCGGGACCTCCCGCATGGGCAGTTGCTCGAGGAACGACCTGGCCCGCTCCGGCGAGGCCAGGTAGCGCTCGCCCTCCAAGAACCGATCCCCGAACCCTCGGCCCGGCGGGAGGGCAGCGGCCGCCTCCTCGCCTCGCTCCGAGCCGGCATTCCCGGTGGAGAGGAACCGGGCGAAGCACTCCTCCCCTCCCGGGAACGAGCGGTAGGTGTTCCCGAAGCCGAGCCCCACCCCGCCTCCCCAGCACCCGTACGTGCTCCGGTCGAAGGCCGCGCACCGCGACTGCGTCGCGACGGTCGCGAACATCGTCATGACGCAGCCCCACTTCCCTCCCTGGAAGTGGGCTGCCCCCGCCGGAGCCTCGTCGGAGAGGAGGACGGCAACCGGGCTGAGAGACATCGCCAAGGCGTTGCGGATCTTGCTCTGCATGCCCTTCTCCTGCCGGCCCCGTAGAGTAGCAGGTCCGCATGAGCTCGGGGCGCACCCGGAACCGCTGGCGCAAAACCGAGGCGCGTCGCGCACCCCGGCCAGCGACCCGGCGATGGAGAGCCCTACCCCTGCCAGCCCGGCGGCGTTGGCGGTCGCGCACCCGGTCGGTCTTCCGGGAGGCGGGTTGGCTCAAGGGTCGCCGGCGCTTCTGTTGGAGATGCCTGGACGACCGGGGGGTCGGGCCCGCGGCCGGCGCGACGACGGCGTCCAGCTTGGCCCGCGCCGCGGGGCGGCCGCCCGGGGATCGCGGGGTTTGCACCCGGCCGTCCCCTCGGGTCCGAGCCGCTGCGCCTCGTCGCGACCGAGTCCGGCTCAGCATCGGGCTCTCGGCAGGCCTCGGCCGGCAGCCGGAACGCTCGGCGGCGTCGACGGTGTCTCAGTCCAGGTCCTCCACCACGCGCCCGGGGGGCGTCTCCAGCCGCTCTGGGTGCCGGAGAAGCCTGAGCATGTAACGAAACGCGCTGGCATAGTAGTGCCCGTCGCAGATCCTCTCGTCGTTCACGATCTTGAGCCCCACCAGCCGCCGCACCACCACCCGGCCCGCCTCGTCGAGGGAGCGCTCCTCCTCCTTGGCGCCGAAGGCGACGAAGATCGAGGTGGTGCCGAATTCGTAGAGGTGATGGTAGATGGGCTTGATGCCCAGCGACCCGATGTCGGTGACGAAGACGCTGGTGTGGAAAGGGCTGGCCCGGCGGATGACGCCTGGCAGCAGCCCGAGGTAGTCGAGGACGCGGAGCGCCCAGACCAGGAAGCGCACCACCGCACCGGGGCAGAGCATGAACAGGCGCGCGGTCCGGTCGGTCTCGTTCCGGCTCTGCTCCGCGCGATTGGCCGCCACCGCCTGGTCGATGGCCGCTGCCACGTCGAAGACGGTGGCGCTGGGATCGAAGCGCAGCTTCACGGCGGTCTCCGGGCTGTCCTGGTGGAGCCGCTTCTTGAGGGCGAAGGAGATGAGGACCTCGTTGCGAGCGTAGATGCGCTGGCCGGCCACGAAGCGGTTGAGGCGCGGCCACTGGGAGAGGGTGCGCACCACGGCCGCCACCACCAGCTGGAGAAGGCCCAGCCGGCGGCCCTGCTCCCGCTGCTTGCGGAGCCAGGCCTCGGCCGGCGCGATGTCGATGCGATCCTCGAAGTAGTCCTGCGCGTCCACCCGCGTACGCATGATGTACGGGGTGATGAGGTAGAAGGGGCTGAGGTTCCGCAGCCTTCGCCCGTCGGGGCGGTCTCCCCAGCGGCGCCTGCGAGAGCTGGCGATCATGGTCCTCCTCGCTATTGGGTGGGCGGGGGACGCCATGGAACCGTCGCACGGTCACAGGCGCCGAGCAACTGCGACGTGAGGAGCGACGGACGTGCGGCCATGCCCGCGGGCCAGGCCGCCTGGCCGCGGACCGGCGTCGGCGCGAGGACCGCGAGCGGCGCCTCGCGGCGGCGCGCCCTCGGCCTGGGCCGGAACCTCCGGGCCTTCCCCTTGCCACACCGCGCCCGGGAAGCGGTAAGCTCAGCCCCTCGGCGAGCCGGGAGGGCCACATGCGTTGGTACGTCTACCTCGCGTACTTCTTCGGAGGCGCCTTCCTCGTCAACGCCATCCCCCATTTCGTGAACGGGGTTTCCGGCCGGCCCTTTCCCAGCCCGTTCGCGTCGCCGCCGGGCCAAGGTCTCTCGTCGCCGACCGTCAACGCCCTGTGGGGCATGCTCAACTTCTTGATCGCCTACCTGCTCGTGTGCCGGGTGGGCAGGTTCGAGATCCGTCGAATCCCTCACGTCGTGCCCGTCGCCGTGGGCGGGTTGGTCATGGCCTTGATGCTCGCGCAGGCGTTCGG
>Ga0187772_10001286_pt1 | contig 11816 bp, 8 predicted proteins | sample 0116_SJ02_MP15_2_FD_133137 | JGI IMG/M metagenome (GOLD analysis project Ga0187772, IMG submission 133137) | Tropical peat soil microbial communities from peatlands in Department of Meta, Colombia - 0116_SJ02_MP15_20_MG | ecosystem: Environmental > Terrestrial > Soil > Wetlands > Peat | place... | reverse complement strand
ATATGTATGCAGCGGATGTCCCGCCGTTGAACTCTTTCTCCCAGAGAACCTGGTAGCGCTAACGGGAATCGAACCCGTATTTCGGCCTTGAAAGGGCCGCGTGCTAACCGTTGCACCATAGCGCCACGGCGGAACAAAACAGCGGTGAGACTTGATTATCGAGGAAAGCCATACGATTGACAAGCCGCGCCGCGACACTGCCAGGGACCTGTACGTTGGTACACGCTAACCGATAGAACGCAGCCGCAGGTATTACACAACTATTACGAAGCGCTCGCTCCGATACTGCTAGTGTGGACTCGCACCTCAGGAAGCGCCAAGCTCAGGAACTCAGCAAGCGCACAGAAAAGGGCCAAATGACATTCAGCGATCTGGGGAAAGAGTCTTCGAAGGAACACGGAATCAATTGGGTCACCGCAATTTTCATGCTTTTGTTTCATGTGGGCGCCGTAGCGGCGCTCTTTTTCTTCACGTGGAAGGCCTTTTTTCTCGGGATCTTTCTCTACTGGGTCGGAGGCAGCCTGGGCATCGGCATGGGATACCATCGCCTGCTGACGCACCGAGGCTATAAGACTCCGAGATGGGTGGAGTATTTCCTCACGACCTGCGCGGTGCTCGCGCTCGAAGGCGGCCCGATTTTCTGGGTCGCAACGCACCGAATTCATCACCAGTTCTCGGATAAAGAAGGCGACCCGCATTCTCCGCGCGACGGCAAGTGGTGGGCCCATGTCGGCTGGATCATCATCGGCAAAGCGATGCACCACGACACACAGGCTCTATCGCGCTACGTTCCCGATCTCGCCAAGGACAAGTTTCACGTCTGGATCACGAAATATCACTACGTTCCCATGATCGTGCTCGGCGCGATTCTTCTGCCATTCGGTGTTTCGGTTTTTCTCTGGGGCGTGTGCTTCCGCACCGTGCTCGGGCTGCATGCGACGTGGCTGGTCAACTCGGCGACGCACGTTTGGGGCTCGCGTCGGTTCAAGACCCGCGACGATTCGACGAACAGCTGGTGGGTGGCGCTTTTCTCGTTTGGCGAGGGCTGGCACAACAACCACCACGCGCATCCAGTCTCGGCGCGCCACGGTCTCACATGGTATGAGATCGACCTCAATTGGTACGGCATCTGGATTCTCACCAAGCTCGGGCTCGCGCGTGATGTTTATCGCTACAGGCTCTCGGCGAAACAGGAGCTGAGTGAAGCGGCTCCCGCGCCGGTTGGTTCAGCCCAGCCCGAGACGGAACTAATCTCGGCGTAGCCACGGTTTCTTGGCACCGACGATCCCTATTCAAAACTGACGCTCGGCGTGGCCTGCCTCACCCGCCGACGTCATCTCTTCGCCACTCCCACGCTTCGCCGCTGTAGAATTAAAGGCAAGCGGCATGAAGCTCACGGGACGCCAAAAGACCATCGCATTCTTCGTCGTGCTAGGCGTGTGCCTCGGTGCGGCGGTCACACTCAACGTCGGCTGGTTTATCCTGCACTGGCGCCAGGGCGTTTTGATGTTCTTCGGCTTCGTCGGATTTCTGGCTATCATCACCGGATTGATCCTCAACACGAGCTTCCTCGTGCGCGAAATTCGGCGCAACGAGCAGCACCACAGCTTCATCAACGCCGTGACGCACGAGCTCAAGACTCCGATCACATCGATCCGCCTCTATCTGGAAACTCTTCAGCGCCGAGATGTCGACGCCAAACAGCGCGAAGCTTTCTATCAGTTGATGCTTGATGATGCAGACCGTCTCCGCGCGACGGTCGACCAGGTGCTGAAGGCTGGTGAGGTTGGCTACAAACATATCGCGAAAGAACCGGCGGAGATTGACCTCGGAGACCTCGTCGGCGACTGCATGCAACTGGCTCGCACCCGCCACAATCTGAAGGCAGACGCTGTGCACTGGCGAGGGTCGGTCAACGGCAACGCACTCAAAGTGCAGGGTGATCCGGACGAGCTTCGAACGGCGGTCACAAACATCCTAGACAACGCGATCAAGTATTCCGGCGCGAAGGTGGATGTCTCGGTCGAGATCGATACGCCGCGGAAGAATCGCGTCGCCCTGCACGTCCACGATCGCGGCGTCGGGATTCCCCGCCACGAATTGAAGCGCGTCTTCAAACGATTCTACCGAGTTTCCAACCGTTCGGTTTCGCAGGTAAAGGGCACCGGCCTGGGGCTCTTTATCGTCCGCGCCATCGCGCGTGCGCACGGCGGCCGGGTTTTCGCGGAGAGCGCGGGAGAATCTCGCGGCACGACGGTCACGCTGGAACTGCCGAGGAGCGCCGCGTGAGCCGCGTTCTGATCGTCGAGGACGAAGCTCATCTCGCCGAGGGCCTGCGCTTCAATCTCGAAGCCGAGGGTTATTCGGTGGACGTCGCAGGCGATGGGGAAGACGCGCTTGAGCGTCTCGGAAAGCCAAATGAAAAGTTCGACGCCGTCGTACTCGACGTGATGCTTCCAGGAATGGACGGCTTCGCCGTCGCATCCGCCCTCCGCCAGGGCCGGAATTACGTGCCGATCCTGATGCTGACCGCGCGCGGCCGCCCTGAGGATGTCCTTGCCGGTTTTGCGGCTGGCGCGGATGACTATCTACCTAAGCCGTTCGAGTTGCCAATTTTTCTAGCGCGACTCCAGGGATTGCTCCGGCGCAGTGCATGGCTCGCGAATTCGGAGCACGCGACTGCTGCTGCGGCCACCGTAGCAGGGACAGCCCCGGTTTCAGCCCAACCGGATCGGGGCGAAGTATTCTCGCTTGATGGGAAGACAATTGACTTTGGCTCGCTCGAACTGCGAACTGAAGATGGCACGATCCAATTGACGCTCATGGAAGCCAAACTCTTACGCCACTTGATTCGCAATGCTGGACGAACGGTCTCGCGGAAGTCCATTCTCGAGGACGTTTGGGGGCTGCGCGAAGACACCGATACGCGCGCAATCGACAACTTCATCGTGCGCCTGCGCAGGTATTTGGAGGAAGATCCGTCGGAGCCCAAGCACCTTCTGACCGTACGAGGCGTTGGCTATCGTTTTGTCGCCTGACGCTGCGGCGCCTCGTTTAATTCTTCGTTACCGTGGAAACAGACTGCGTCGACTGGACGCGGCCTTCACCGATCCGCTCTAAGACAGCCCGGCGCGAGACCAAAAATTGAGGTCCCTTGCCTCGGTCTGGTTGCTCTCGCGGGCCATCGCGATACGATCTTCCGGCCGCTACGGTATATCCGGGTAGGCGGCACAATCACACTGAAAACTGTGTCGGGCGATTATACGTATCAGGCGAATTCCACCGAAGTCGTGCCTCCCACCGAAACTGAACTGCTTCAATCTCACGCAGAAAACGAGCTCACGCTCACCGCCTGTTTCCGGTTTCACTATATCGGTCACGCTCCCAATCGCTTCATCGTCCGGGCCCGCGAGGTCGGGGAGTAGTAGGCGACGCAGAACAACGGGGATTACCGCTGGCAGTTTTCCACCTGATCGAGATGGCGATGGGCGCTAGATCGCGGTGGTTGAGAATGCGCCGACCGCCGCGAGGACCGAAGACATTTCAGCGCGCGCCAGCGGCAGAAAGTGTTTGACGACATCGGGATCGAATTGCGTGCCGCTCGCTTCGATCAGACGGCGTTGCGCTTCTTCAAAAGGCAGTCCCGCTCGATAGGGACGCGAAGATACCATCGCGTCGAAAGCGTCGATGACGGAAACGATGCGCGATCCCATCGGAATTTCCTCACCCTTCAGACCGCCCGGGTAGCCTTTTCCGTTGAAATTTTCGTGATGATGAAGGATGAGCAGACTGACGCGCTCGAACCCCGGCACCTGGCGCAACACAATCCAACCGTATTCGGGATGCTTCTTCATCAGTTCGTATTCTTCGGGAGTCAAGCGACCCGGCTTATTGAGGACCGCATCGGATATTCCAATTTTGCCGATGTCGTGGAGCAGCGCTGCGATTTCGATATCACCCAGCGTTTTTTGATCGAGGCCGAGTTCACCGGCCACGTGAAGGGCCCATTCAGCCAGACGTGTGCTGTGAATGCCGGTGTTTAGATCCTTGAGGTCGAGCAATTGATTCAAGGCGCACACGAAGGCGTTTCGCAGTGAACGAACCTCTTCTTCAGCAGCTTTGATTCGCAAAGATGCATCCGATGTGGCTTCCCAACGTGGCCCGCCAGATTTCGCGGCGCGAACCAGCGACTCCGAGATCAGCGAAGGGCTGAACTCGGAAGTCGCGAGGGCGGGTTGGTCGAAGGCAGCCACGTGAGAGTCTCCCGATAGGCCCAGGGCGCTTGACTCCTACGGTTGCACGGAAGAAAGAGCCCGGTAGACGTCGAGTTCGCCGTAGCCCATGTTGGGCCCGATCCAATCTGCGTTCGCGATGGCGGCTGAGGCCGAGGATTGGTTCGTGTTGGGCTGTACGCTGAGGAGAAGCGCCGCAGTACCTGCCACCATCGGCGACGTGAACGAAGTGCCAGATGTAACCGAGTATGACCCGAACGGATACGTGGTGATGATATTTTCGCCGGGAGCCGCGACCCAAACGACCTGATCGCCGTAATTCGAGAAGCTCGATCGCTGCTCGGAGTCGTTCGTCGAGGCAACTCCCATCACCTGCGGCTGCAATCCGGCGGGGTAGACGATTTCATCTTCGCCATCGTTGCCAGCCGAGGCCGCGCACACGACGTTGTACGAGTTCGCGTAGTTGATTGCGTCGCTCAACTCGGTCGACGAGCTTGAGAGCTCGAAACTCATGTTGATGACGTTGGCGTTGTTCTGCACCGCGTAATAAATGGCGCGCAGAATGTTCGAAAGCGTGCCCGTGCCGTTTGAACTGAACGCTTTCAGCGGCAGCAGATGCGCCGTCGGCGCGACCAAATGGATCATGCCCATCACTTCGGTGCCATGCCCGAACGCAGAGTAGGGAGAGCCATCGAGCATTGCTGCAGTATGTTGGTCCAGCATCGCTGCGGTGTGCTGATCGACGAATGCCGCCTGGCACGCGCTGCACGCCGAACCCGACGCGCCGCCGAGATCGGTCATTTCCGATCCGCCCGGCTGGTTGCGCGTGAAATCGTATCCCTGGAGCAGAACCGGCTTTAGCGCCGGGTGGTTCGGGTCAACGCCGGTATCGATGTCCGCGACGGTTCCGGCGCCCGTCACATGAAACGTGCTCTGAGCCTGCGGCACGCCAATTATTTGCGCGGCCGGCTGATTCACGTACCCGTTCCAGACGGTCGTGCCGAAATATTTGACGGGCGATGTTTGATAGAGGTTCGAAGGAATCGTGTTCTGAAACGGACCGAGGTTCGTGGATACAGGCAGGACGAGAAGTTGGTCAGGCTCTGCGTCGATAATGCCGTCAACCAGGTTCAGGACTGCCGCAAGCACATCGGGAATGAGCCCCTGCGCCGGTTGAACCAGGAAGACCTGGCCTTCGCTTCCGTCCAGGTTTCCGACGACCGTGCATCCGTTCGACGCACACACGCTTTGAAGGCCGGCCAGACCCAAATTCGTCCGCACGATCACGCCTTGGGGCTGCCCCAACAATCCATCTACGGTGCTCGAAACGTCCTGCGTGGCGGTTGAAAGGAGCCCTCCCAAGAGCCCTTGGGCGGAAACGGGTCGTCCGCACATTGCGACGACAAGCAACGTAAGCAAGCAGGTCAGGCGCTTCATAGCGTCGAGTGCTCCTTGTGGTCGGCGCGACCGTAGGGAAGTCTCAGGATGATTGCTAGGTTTTGATCTCTCAATGGTACGAACGGCCATTTTGGGCTCCCTTTGGGCTAGTTCTTCCTTCTAGTACTTCTCGACTTTCGAGGCTGCTTTTCTGTAACGTTCTTAGATTCAATAGGTTTCGCGGCAGCGGACGCTCCCCTGGACGATGTCTCGAACAAGGGAATGTCCAGATGTGGGCCATCGGGAGGGGCAAGGTGCAACTGGAGACCCTTGCCCATGTTGCATTGCAGCGCAAATTCCCCGAACTCGTTCGTCTGCGTCGTGGCCAGGACTTTGCGGTCTCGCACGAGGCTTACGAAAACCTGGCCTGCGGCTCGTGCCGGTTCCTCGGAGATCAGAATTTGGCCGACCAGCGAAACCACATCTCCTTCGGCCTTTTGCTCTACGCGAATGTCGATCCGATATTCACCAATCCCATAAAGCATCTGGCGTTGGCCTGGAGCTGCGGACCGGACGCCTGCCAATGCCGGCGTCCGGAAGCTATCGAATAGAAGCTCTGCGAGCATTGTGCGACGCGGCTTGGCGTATACGGCAACCAGTCCCTTCGCCGCACGAACGGCGCCATCAGGCGGCTGATAGGACCGCTCTCGAGCGGCGGCGTCGCGCACGCGAATCCACGCGTCGACCTCTGCCGAGCACCGTTTGCAACCGCTTTCCAGATGAGCTTGCATCACCGCTTTGTCCTCGTCTCGCAGTACATTGCGAACGAAATCGGACCACTGCTCCGATGAGTAGTGCTTCATTTCATATTCCCCCAAAATTTCAAATTTCCGGCGCCAGGAAAGAGACGCCGCCATTCCGACCATGCCCGTTGATAAAGGGTTGGATGACCCCGGAAAAATATAGGGCGCCTCGAGATTTTCGATAACCTCTAAGCTGTTGAAATGTAGCCTGTTAACGTGAATGGAGCCCAGTAGTAAGGATGTGGGTATCGTTCTCGCACTTCAAACATGGCACCCTGCATCGCCTGAAGCTTGGAAGTTCCGCCTTGCCACCGGCGGTAGAACTCGGTCATGAATTCGGCCGTGCTGCGGTCGTGAACATTCCAGAGCGCGAGAAGGAGGGACCTCGCTCCGCCATACAGCAGGCCCCGAACTAGCCCCAACACTTCATCCCCTGCGCCCACGACGTTCAGCCCCGTTGCACACCCGCTGAGTGTGAGCAGCTCGGATTCGAGCTTCAGCTGATACATGTCGTAGAGGCTGAGGAAGGCGTCGCCCAGGCGAATGCCCGAGAACATCGGGTTGTCATGGCGAAACGTCGCATGGGTCGCGATGTGAATCACGCGGCTGCGCGCGCCCCGTTCGCGCAGTGTTCCAACCGTGGCTTTCGGTCCGACGAACATTTGCGCATCCGGCAAGGTCTTGGCCACCGCCTGAACTTCGTCGAGAATTTCAGGCGCTCGCGCGTCCGGCACCCCCATCACAAGCGACGGTTCCACAACCGCGGTCTTCCTCTGCTGGCACAAAGAGAAGATCGCCGCGCTAGGAGCGTAAGAAACCGTGAACGAATCGATCAAATAGCGCTCGCCGTCAAAAAGCGCGTGGAACGGCAGATAGTGCAATACTCCGTGGGGCACGATCACCAAATGACCGCCATCAAGCCGGCTGCGAATCGGGCCGATCAATTCGCCGTACAGATCCTGAAGATGCGAAAGTGCCGCGTCGAGCATTGGCTTCTCAAATTCGCGCACGTAGCTTTGTCCCAGGCGAAATTTGCCAATTTGAAAATCGAACATGCGCAGCAAATTGACGACCCGCGAGACGGGCGTTAGAGAGACGATCTCGAGCGAGTCCTGATTGAGCACAGCTGCAAGGAACTGCCCTTTGGCGCTGAAGAACTCAACCAGCGTCGAACCGGCGGGCAATGCCCCGCGAACCGTGCCCAGCGAGGCGAACGCAGGATCGCTGTCGATCGATTGCGAGGCGGGCGTTTCCCGCAAGGCCCGTAACAATTCGTTCTCTTGCGTGAGGGCCTTGTCGCGCAGCTTTTGAATGCGTTCGGGCGAACGGTCATCGGCCTTCAATTCTTCGATCTCGAGACGCCGGTAATACCAGTTCAATTCCTCGCGCATTTCCCGAATGCGCCGCACCAGGTCGCTTTGTCCACCTCCGGGATCGGCGAAGCTGCGATTGCCGTGAACCAAAAGCTCGGCCATGCTTCGCGACTTGGCCATCTCCATGTAGCCGAACGACTCTTCGGCCGTCCGCGCGGCATCCTTCATACAGATGTCCACGAGCCTCTCGTAAACCTCGAAGCGGTCCTTGACGAAGGAAATCTTCAGCTCTTCACCGTGAAGGCTGCTGCGGAGTGTTTCCAGCGCCTCGCGAGCTTTTTGATATGAATCGTATGCTGCGGCCGGTTTTCCCGAAGCTTCTTGAATTTGGCCGGAGACAAATTCCGCCTGAAATCGCAGCATCGGCGCCTCGATCGACGAGAGGCGCTCAAAAGCGCGATCGCACTCAGCTCGCGCAGCCGACAAATCGCCCGCTTGGAGCGAAAGGCGCGCGAGGAGCAGGTGGCAGAGGACAGTCTTACCGGGAAGAAAAGACTTGTCGAAAAACGTGGTCGCCTCGGCGCAATAGCGCCGCGATTCGAAGAAGCGACCTTCTCTGAAAAGCACGAGCGCCCGATAAAGATCGATCAGCCAGGGCCAGACAAAATTCTTCTCGCTGACAAACTTCGCTCGCGCCTGATTGAAGAGCTCGAGCGCGCGCAGTGCGTTGCCAAGCTGGCTCAGAGCCGTCGCTTCGTTGGCCAGGCATTTGGCTTCTTCATAGCCCATCCCGAGCTTCCGAAAGCGCTCGTAACCCTCGTGCGCCACATCGCGCGCTTCGCCGCTCAAATTCAGTTCGAGATAGATGTCGGATAGATCCAAGTAACAGAGCGCCAGAATGTGCGCGTCGCCGTTGACCTCGCTCTTTTCGCGCGTGGTCCGAAGCATTTCGATCGCGCGTCCGTACTCACCGCGCAGGTAGTAGAGATACGCAATGTTGTAATCGGCCTGCGTCACGAGAAGCGGCATTTCGTTTTGCAGGCACATTTCTCTCGCCCGCTGGTAGGTCGCGAGAGCACGCGGAAAATCGTTGAGAGAAATCAGACAAACCGCCATGTTGTAGAGAGCAACGGCGAGCCCCTCCGAATCCCGAATCGGCAAAAGCATTTCGTACGCGCGCTCGTAGCACGCCAGCCCTTCCTCAAATCGATCTTGGCGGTGATAGATATTGCCGATGTTGATCTCCAGATGTCCGAGCCGCTGCTGGTCGCTTAGGCGCTGAAGAATTTCCTTTGCCGCCGTGGCGGTCTGGAAAGCGCGATCGTACTCGCCGAGCAAAATCAGCGGCTGAATCGAGGGAATCAGGGTGCGAGATTCTTCTTGAGCATTGCGAAGCTTTCGAAAGATGCGCAGTGCCTGCTCGTGGAATTCAAGCGCCCGCTGGTTGTCGCCCGTCATGTACAGCGCGTTCGCCTTGGAACGCAGGCTTCGCGCCAGTGCTTCGGGACGACGCACTTTGCGCGCGATCGCTACCGCTGCTTCGGCAAGAACGAGCGATCGCTGGGGGTCCGCGCGCAGCTGGGCGCGGACAACGTCATTGAGTTGAGTGGCTACTTCGTCACGAATCAGCCGAGGATGGCTGCGAAGATAGCGCGCACGGGCGGCATCACCCTTTAAGGCGGCGAGATCGAGAAGAATTTTCTGCGAGACTGCGCGGGGTTTTCCGCGACGCGTCACGAGAAACCCACTTCCTCCAGGCGCTTGCGAAGGCGATCGAGACACCGCTGGCGAATGAATCCGATCGAACCCAGAGCAAGCCCCAACTCAGACGCGATTTCCTGATAGGGGCGCGCCGGCTCCTCGAAAAACAGCATCTGAATGAGCTGGCGGCAGCGAGACGGCATCTCCGATAAAGCCTGCCGCAAGTGCTGTTCGTCCTGCGCTTCACGCAGGATGCGCTCGGCGTCGGCCGGTGTGCTCTGTTCGGGCATTTCGCCGTCGGCGTCGGAAGACGCGACGCGCTGCGACAGCCGCTTGTGATGAAAGCATTTGTGCGAGGCGACCTGAATAATCCACTTCGGGAGCGCTCTAGAATTGCGAAGTTTCGGCAACTCGGACAGCAACTCGACGCAAACGGCTTGAAAAATGTCGGATGCGTCATCCGCCGAGAATCCGTACTTGATGGGAATCGAGTAGATGAGGTTTTTGTACTTGTCGATCAGAGCAGACCATGCCGCTTCCTTGCCGCGAAGGCACTCGCGCACCAGCCGATCGTCGGGCCAATCCGCGCGCCCACCGCTTGCCGACTCGCCGCGTGAAGCCTTCTCCCTCGAGCTATCCAACTTAGTGGACATAGAGCCAGTCGACGTTCCATAAGACGTACGGATCGAGAGTTGCGGCGCGGAAATTTCCAACTCGGTTTTTGGCGGCAACGAGAATATCGGGACTCACGAGATTGATCACCGGCAGTTGCTGCGCCACGATCTCCTGAACACGATCGTAAAGTTGCTTGCGCTTCGCGTAATTGAGCGTCACGAGTTGCTCACTCATGAGGTGATCGAGCTCAGCTTCCCACGGCGTCGCAGGATGCATTTCGTTGAGATGCCAGATGTGCATTCCGCCCGTAGAGAGCCAGACGTTCATTTCCGCGTTCGGATCGGCGTCGCCGTCGGCGAGGCCCGAGATCGCGGCCTCGTAGTCGAACGTGTTTAGGAGCCGGTCAACCGTTGCGCCAAAGTCTAGAGAAACGACGTGCACGTTCATGCCCAGCTTGTTCAGGTCGTCCTGAATGATCGTGGCCATCTTCGTGCGTTGCGCGTTGGACGAGCTGGTCAGGATCGAGAATTCGACGGGCTGTCCCTGCGGGTCGACCATAGCGCCATCGCTTTTCCAGGAAAAACCGGCGCTTTTCAGTAAATCGCGTGCGCGATCGGGGGAATGGTGAATGGCGGGAAGAGAGGCGTCCAACCACAACTTATTTCCCGGAGCGGCTTGGCTCGTCAAAGCCGCTGCACGGCCCTGAAAGATGAGGCGGACGATGGCGTCTCGATCGATCGCGGCCGAGACGGCTTCGCGAAAGCGCAAATCGCGAAACCAGGCCTGTTTCCGGGCGATTTCGGCAAGATTCGCGGAACTCAGGTCGTTCAAGTTGAAAAACAGAAAGTTGTACTCGAGGCCCGGCCCAAGATCGTAGGCGTGATAGCCCTTCGCTGCTTCTTGCCGTTCGAGGGCTGCAAAATTCTCGGCGCTGAAACGGCTCAAGATGTCCGTGTCACCGGAGAGAAAGCGGATCACCTGCGCATCCTCGCTCGGTACGAACAGAAACGTGATCCCGTCGAGATAGGGCAACTGGTTCCTGGCAGAATCCTGCTCCCAGTAGTATGGATTTCTCTCGAGAACCAGGCGCTGGCCGGGAACGTACTCCTTCAGACGAAACGGACCTAGGCCCGCGAATTGGGCGGGGCTGGACGTGATGCCCCACGTTTCGGAAATCCTGCCGCTTTTGTAGGCTGCTTCGAGAAGATGCTTCGGAAGAACGGGAAATCCGTCGAAAAGCCGCTCCGCGGCGGCGTAAGGCTGCGCGAGCCCGAACCGTACCGTGTAATCGTCCAGCTTCTCGACCGAAACCGGCTTGCCCCCGACGATGAGCAGATCGCGCTGCGGTGAATGAGTATTTTCATCGAGATAGACTTGGAAGCTGAAAATCACGTCGTCGGCGCTGAATGGCTGCCCGTCGGAAAACTTGATTCCGCGGCGAAGTTGCAGCGTGTAGGTTCGGCCGTCGCGCGAGACGCTCCAGGATTTAGCGAGAGCGGGCTCGGTGCGCTGCGTTTCGCGGTTGATGTGAATCAAGTCCGCGCCCATGCAGTAAATGACGCCGAGCGAAGAAGCATCGGTTGCCAGCGCTGGATTGAGAGTCTTCGGCTCCGAGCGTAGCGCTAGCGTGATCATTCCCCCGCGGTGTCCAACGGGATTCTTCGTGACCAAAATGTCGTCCGCTGCCGAGGCAGGCGGAGCGAAGAGCATCGACAACGCGCCAAACGCAGCCAACACGCAGGCAATCGAGAGGTTGTGCCCGGCTGAGCGCATAT
>Ga0187772_10001285_pt1 | contig 11817 bp, 6 predicted proteins | sample 0116_SJ02_MP15_2_FD_133137 | JGI IMG/M metagenome (GOLD analysis project Ga0187772, IMG submission 133137) | Tropical peat soil microbial communities from peatlands in Department of Meta, Colombia - 0116_SJ02_MP15_20_MG | ecosystem: Environmental > Terrestrial > Soil > Wetlands > Peat | place... | reverse complement strand
GGACGCCAGCGGCACCATCACCGCCTGGGACTTCCTGGACATCAACGCCGGCGCCCAGGGCACCGCGTTCCCCTACGCCACCGCCAGCTGGCGGCTCCGCTACCAGCCCGCCGCATCCCCGCTGGCCCAGGGACCTTACCGGGCCCTGGCCGCGACCGCCAACACCTTCGCCCGCGAATCGTGCCTCGACGAGCTGGCCCACGCGGCCGGCGCCGACCCGCTGCAGTTCCGGCTGGACCACCTGGCCGACCAGCGGCTCGCCATAGTCGTCCGCACCGCGGCCGCGCGGTTCGGCTGGGCCCCCGCCCGGGGCCGGGGAACGCCGCCCGGCTGGGGTATCGCCGCCGGGCTGGAAAAGGACGGCCGGGTCGCGACCTGTGCCGAGGTCCGGGCCGGCCCGGACGGCCAGCTGAGCGTGACCCGGATCGTGACCGCCTATGAGTGCGGTGCGATCGTCAACCCGGACACCGTCGCCGGCCAGGTCGAGGGCGGCACGATCATGGCCCTGGGCGGCGCGCTGTTCGAGCAGGTCATCCTCGACCACGGCGCCCTGGCCAGCCCGTCGCTGGCCGACTACCGGGTGCCGCGGTTCAGCGATGTCCCCGACATCGACGTGGTGCTGGTCGACCGCCCGGACATCGCTCCGGCCGGGGCCGGCGAGACCCCGCTCATCGCGGTCGCGCCCGCGGTGGCCAACGCCATCTTCGCGGCCACCGGCCGGCGGCTGCGGTCACTCCCGCTCATCCCCGCCGGCCGCCTGCCAGCCGGACAGTGAACGCCACCCGGGGGCGCATGCGAACCGAGGAAGGGAGCCGGTACATGATCATCGATGTGCACGCCCATTACTACCCGCCGCGGTACCTGGAGCTGATCGGCCGGCCGGGCCTGCCGCCGACCGCGGCGGCCGTCCTGGCCGGCCAGAGCATCGGCGAGCGCCTGGCCCTGCTCGATCAGGCTGGCATCGATACCCAGGTGCTGTCGGTGTCGCAGGCCCAGCCCTACCTGCCCGATCCCGGCCGGGCGGCCGAGGCCGCCAAGGCCGGCAACGACCTGTACGCCGAGCTGTGCGCGGCTCATCCGGGCCGGTTCCTGGCCTTCGCCGCGTTGCCGCTCCCGCACCTGGACCAGTCGCTGGCCGAGATCGCCCGCGTGGCTGCCGTGCCGTCCGTGGCCGGCTTCACCCTGGGCTGCAGCGTGGCCGGCCGCCAGCTCGACGACCCGGTGCTCGGCCCGGTGCTCGCCGAACTCAACCGGCGCGGGTCCGTCGTGTTCTTGCATCCGGTCGGCCAGGAGGACACTCCGTGGCTGGCCGGGCACAACCTGGCCTGGCTGGTCGGGGCGCCGTTCGAGGACACCGCCGCGGCCCTGCGGCTGGTCCTGGCCGGAATACCGGACCGGTACCCCGACCTGCGGTTCATCATCCCGCACCTGGGCGGCACCATCCCGTTCCTGCTGGCCCGGGTCACCCGCAAGAGCGCGGCGCAGATCACCAGGGGCCTGCGCGGCATGTACTACGACACCGTGTCCGGTTCAGCCGAGGCCCTGGCCAGCGCCAGCCGCGTCTACGGCGCCGGCCGCCTGCTGTTCGGCACAGATTACCCCTACTGCGATGAGCCGCAGTTCCGGCACCACCTCAGCTACCTCAGCGATGCGGGGCTGGATCCAGCCGAGCTCGCGCAGGTCAAGGGCGGAACCGCGGCCGTCCTGCTCGGCGCCGGACCGGTGACGGCATAAAGAGGCCCGGCACCGCTATGGCCAGCTAGTCGCGGCCCCGTTCACTGCCGAGGTTCCGCTGGGCCGTCGGGTCACGCTGGCTGCGCGGCCTAGGCCCGGGGTGCGGGCAGGTGGTCCCGGCTGAAGGTGACGTTCGGCTCTGTCCATGATTGCCGGCAAGCAACCAGTCTGGACTTGGCTCGCCGGGCATGGCTAGGTCCCGCCGTGAGCAAACGCGGAGGTGAGCCGGGTGGCCAGCATGAAAACCGCGCCCCGCGAACGCGCTGTCGGCGGTCCGGGGCCTGCCGCGGGTGCGGCGGTCGAGGTGGCGTCCTTGCGCAAACGCTACGGCACGGTGCAGGCGGTCAAGGACGTGTCGTTCTCGATCCAGCGGGGCGAGATATTCGCGTTCCTGGGGCCCAACAGGGCGGGAAGACCACCACGGTCAGGATGTTGTGCACGCTGACCCGGCCGGGCGGCGGGCAGGCCAGCGTGGCGGGGTTCGACGTGGCGCGTCAGCCGAAGGCGGTGCGGCGGCGGATCGGGCTGGTGTTCCAGGAGCCGACCCTGGATGACCGGCTGACCGCCGAGCAGAACCTGCGTTTCCACGCGGTGCTGTACCACGTCCCGGCCGCGCAGGTGGAGGAGCGGATCAACCGGGTGCTGCTCCTGGTGGCGCTGGAGGACCGCCGGCACGACCTGGTGTCCACCTTCTCCGGCGGCATGGCCCGCCGGCTGGAGATCGCGCGCGGGATGCTGCATACCCCGGTGGTGCTGTTCCTGGACGAGCCGACCGTCGGCCTGGACCCACAGACGCCGCGCCCTGGTGTGGCAGGACGTGCTGCGGCTGCGCCGGGAGGAGCAGATGACGATCTTCCTGACCACCCATTATATGGATGAGGCCGAGTACGCCGACCGGCTGGCGATCATCGACCACGGCCAGATCGTGGCCACCGGCACCCCGGATGAGCTCAAACGCCAGGTGGGCGCGGACACCGTCGAGCTGGTCACCGGGGATGACCCGGCCGCCGCCGCCCGCCTGGAGGCGGCCGGATTCCGGGTCCGCCGCGGCTGGCTGACCGTCCTGACCCGGATCAACCCCCTCACCTACGCCGTCGCCCCGCTGCGCTCGGTCGTCTTCGCCGCCCAGCACATGCCCCCCCGCGGCGGCGGCGAAATTCTCCAGCACCGTCACCTTGTTCGGCCATACCCTGTCCAACGCCGCGTGCATCGGCATCACCTGCGCCTTCGCCGCCGCGTTTATCGGCCTGGCCGTCACCGCCTTCGGCAAGCCCGACTGACCCAAGGACATGCGGATGACAAGACGCCCGGTAACCAGGAGCACCCTGTGGTAAGGCAGGGCAGGGCCGCCGCGCAGGCTGCAGGCACGCCGGACCGCCCGGCGGCTCGCGCGGGCCTGGGCATGGTGGTGGTGATGACCGGGGTGCTGATCACCGCGGTGGACACCACCATCGTGGTGCTGGCCCTGCCCGAGATCGAGCGGGACCTGCACGTCCCGCTGGCCTCGGTGATCTGGGTCATCATCGGCTACCTGCTGGTCATCACGGTACTGGCCACCCAGGTGGGCCGGCTGGGCGACATGTTCGGCCGGGTCCGGATGTACGAGGCCGGCTTCCTGGTCTTCGTGCTGGGCTCGCTGGCGTGTGCGCTGGCCTGGAACGACGCCTCGATCATCGGATTCCGGATTCTGCAGGGCATCGGCGGGGCGTTCGTCACCGCCAACAGCGGCGCGGTGATCTCCGACCTGTACCCTCCCGAGCACCGCGGCCGCGCCTACGGCTACAACTCGATAGGGTTCAGCCTCGGCGCGGTCCTGGGGATCGTCCTGGGCGGCGCGATCGTGACCTACATCTCGTGGCGGTGGATCTTCTGGATCAACGTCCCGATCGGCATCGCGGCCGTGGTACTGGCCACCAAGGTGCTCCGGGACCGGGGCGAGCGGGCCCGGCGGCATATCGACGTGACCGGGATGGTCACGCTTGGCCTGGGCCTGTTCTGCGTGCTGTGGGCGATGACCAAACTGGCCACCTCCCCGCTGGACGCGCCGGTCGCCGGATACCTGGCCGGCGGGGTGGCCTTCCTGGCCCTGTTCGTGGCGGCCGAACGGCACCAGCGCGAGCCCATGCTCGACCTGTCCCTGCTCAAGATCCCCACCATGGCACCATCCCTGCTGGCCGCCCTGTTTCAGGGGCTGGCCAACTTCGCCGTGCTGTTCCTGGTCATCATGTACCTGCAAGGACCCCGCGGACTGTCGCCGCTGCACGCCTCGCTGCTGCTGATCCCCGGGTACATCATCGGGTCGGCGGTCGGGCCGCTGGCCGGCCGCCTCGCCGACCGGGCCGGCCCGGTCATCCCGGCCACGGCCGGCCTGGGCATCCAGGTCATCGCGCTGGCCATCTACGCCCAGCTGACCCTGACCAGCGGGCTGTGGCTGGTCGTGGCGGGCAGCGTGGTCAACGGCATCGGCGCCAGCGCGTTCTTCCCCGCCAACAGCTCAGCGGTCATGAAAGCCTCCCCGCCCACCATGCTCGGAATCTCCTCCGGCATGCTGCGCACCTTCGCCAACGTCGGGATGGTCTTCTCCTTCGCGGTCGCGATACTCACCGCATCCCGCTCCATCTCCCGCAGCCTGGCATTCGCGATCTTCGTCGGCACCACCAGCCTGCACGGGCACCTCGCAGCCGCGTTCACCACCGGCCTGCACGCCGCCTTCTACACCCTCATGGCCTTCATGATCCTCGCCGCCGTCCTGTCCGCGGCACGCGGACGGCCGGTACCCGCGCCCCTAGCCAACAGGTAAGCCCGCGGGATAAACGCACGGCCCCCCCGGGACCGCATCCCCGAGCAGGTGAGCGAGCCAGGCCCGGCACCGCGCCGACCAGCCACGATCCCTGTTCCCGCCGAAGTCATTACATAGGTCCCTGCAAGGCCGGGACGCAGGTCCCTACCAGGCCGGCCGGTCCCGTGTCAGCAAGAACATGAAGCCCCCGGGTTGCTGGCGGCGCGGCGGCCGGGGAACTCCAACTACGACAACCCCCAGCAGACCGGGCCACAGCGCGGATGCCGGGGGTTGCCCTATTCCCCATGCTTCTTACCGGGAGGGACACAGACCAAGGGAACCCTGACGCCCGGAGGGACGCCGGGGAGCGGGGCGGGCGCCAGGGTTCCGTGGACGGAGGCCCGGACTCCGGCCGGGCCTCCGTTCTCTGCGCACGGGACCCAGCGCCGGGGGGTGCAGGTGGGCGCTGGATCCCATCTCTCGGCAGTTGGCTTGATGGTAGTACCGGCACCATGACGCGCGCATGAAGCAGGTTTGTGATCATCGACAGCTCTGCCCATGAGCTGACAGTGACGTGGTTACAACCTCCAATTCCTACGGCGCCAGCCTGGATGGGTGCGGGCATGCCCTTGCGGGCGATCTCGCCGTCGAAGAGCAGCTCATCGAGCAGCCCAGCGAGACCGATGGTTCCGGCCCGGCCTAAGGTCCTGGCCTTGGTGTCAGATCTGGGTCTGATTCACTCGCGTCCCGGGGCGGGCGCGGACGGCCGCCGGGGCCGCGTTGTCCTCGTGACGGACGTGTGCGGACCCGGGTGAATCCTGGCCCGGAGCATCCTGGTGTCCGGCTGGCGCCGGTTTCCTCGGCGGGCTTGACATCGCTGCGCCGGCGCGTCGCTGGGCACGTCGCCGGGTGCTTGGACAGCTAAGCGGCATGAGTCTGCTCACCCGTCTGGTTCGATGTCACCGTGCGGTCATGTGCCGTGTCCTGGCCGGTTTGCCGTGCAGCTGGCGCCCGGGTGAGGGCCACGGCGGCGCCGGCCAGCACGGTCAGGCCGCACAGCACGTACAGGTCGCCTTGCAGCAGCCGGCCCGGGCTAAGCGGGTAGCCGTGTGCCGGCAGCGGGAGGACTCCGGAGAAGACGGCGGCGGCTGCCGCGGCGGCCACGCCGTACCAGGGCGAGCGGCGGCGCCGCGCCGTGGTGGTCAGCGTCACGCACAGCGGGACAGCCCATACCCAGTGGTGGGTCCAGGAGAAGGGAGAGATCAGCAGGCCGGTGATGGCGCAGCAGGTCACCCCGGCCAGCTGGTGGCTGCGGCGGTGTGCCGAAACGGCGACTGCCATTCCGGCCAGGCCCGTCACCAGCGCTATGGCAAGCCAGCATGTCTGCGCCGGGTGTCCGGTGCCAGCCAGCCTGGCCACGGCTCCGGCCAGGGACTGGTCGGAGGGGTTGGCCGGGTTGCCGATCCGGTCCTGGCGCCAGAACGCGCCGTCGAGCCAGTACGTCCGGGACTGCGAGGGCAGCAGGATCGCACCCAAAGCGATGGTCGCGGCGAAAGTTCCGGCCGCGGTGATGGCGGCCCTGACTCGCCGGGTGATCAGCAGGAAGACCACGAACATGAGCGGGGTGAGCTTGATCCCGGCGGCCAGGCCGGTAGCGATCCCCTGCCACCAGCCGCCGTCGCGGCGGCGCAGCAGGTCCGCCCCGGCCATCGCGGCCACGATCAGGTTGACCTCGCCCAGGTGCAGCGTGTAAGCCACCGGCCAGGTCAGCAGGGCCAGCGCCGAGACGGCGAACACGGTCTCGGGGCGCCGCTGCACCCCCGCCGCACCGAGCGCCAGCGCGCAGAAGACCGCCAGCGCGCCGACGCTACCCGCCGTGATGACGGCCGCCAGCGAACCCTCGGGCGCGCTGGCCGCGGCGCTGAAGATCACGGCGGCGAACGGCGGATAGGTGAAGCTGTACCGGGCACCGGGGGCATACAGCGCGCCGCCGCGAGCGGCCTGCTGACCGCCCCACCAGTACACGCGGACGTCCCACAACGGCCAATGCGCGCCGGGCGCCGCCAGGCCCGGCCCTAGGTACACCATCAGCGCCGCCAGGCCCGTCACAGCCCCGGCCATCGGCAGCCAGCGCTCCTGCCGCCGCACCACGACGGTGGCGCGACGTGCCGCCAGCAGGGCAGAGCCGGGAGGTGACATGGCCCTCACCAGGCACGCCTGACCGCAGGGCACCCGCCGGTTGCCCGGCCGGCCCGGTTTGCGTAACTCGCCGGTTTCCGGCGTACTGCGGCCGGGCCCGTTCCAGACCGCCCCGCAGTTCGTGTCAGCTCAGCCTCCCACCGGACCGGTGACGGTGACCAGGCTGCCGTAGGTGAGGTACGGGTACGCCTTCTTCGCGGCGTCCCAGGGCAGCTCCACGCAGCCCAGGCTCTGGTTGTACCCGTAGCCGCCCCGGGAGAAGTAATGCACCGCGTCGCCGCCGTTGAAGTAGGACACGTAGTAGACCGGGTCGGCGTACTGGCTGCCGTCCGGGTTGGTGCCTTGCATGATCTGGAAGTAATACCGCAGGTAGACCGGGAAGGTGCCGTCCACGGTGGGCGAGGCGGGGATGCCGGTGTTGGCCGCACTGTCCAGCACCAGGCGGCCGTTGTGCCAGATCTTGATGGTCTCCGGGAGGGCCTGGCTGGTCAGCGCGTAGGTGTAGCCGTTCGGGTTGTGCTGGCCGTTGGCCACCGCGCTGAGCAGGCCGGACCACACCGTGTGGCCGGCATAACCGTCCATGGTCAGCCCGGTCACCGACTCAAAGGCCCGCACCGCCCCGGCGTCGAGCATGTTGCCCGAGCCGGCCTTCCACTGATCCTTCAGGTCCGGCGGGTAGTCGCCGGTCCAGCTGAACGTTCCCGCGGGCGGCTGGTATGCCGCGGACAGCTCGGCGTTGGCGTTGCCGGGGCTGATGCCGGCCTTGGCCGTCGGCGTCCAGGTCAGCGGCAGGTAGCCCAGCTGGGACAGCAGCTGCTGCAGGCGCAAGGTAGTGAACGAGCCGGTGGTGAAGCTCTGAGTGACGCTAGAGGCCAGCAGTCCTGCGGTGCCCGCGCTGGCCCGGCCGGCCGAGGTCATCCCGTCCGGCCCGCCCGGGATCTTCACCGTCACGCGGGTGTCCTGGACGTACCCGACTGCGGGGGTGAAGACCGCCGTGTCACCTTGGACCTGCCAGCTGCCCGCAACATGCGGCCACAGCGCCGGCATCGGGGTGTCCGCGGCCAGCGGCGCGGAGAACCGCACGCGGATCGGGGCCGCGCCGTTGACGCCCGTCGCGCCAGCCGCGGGCGTGACCGACAGAACCCGCAGCGGGCTGGCCAGCCGGTCCTGCCGGGCCGCGGCCTGGGCGGCCAGGACCGCGGCAGCGCGGCTGCCTGGTGACACGAAAGTGACGATCGCCACGCCTGCTACCACGACCACTGCCGCACCGCCAGCGATCACGGCTGCGCCTCGTCGCCCCCTCCGTCGCGACCCTGCCGGTTTGGCTGCGGCGGTCCCGTCAGCGGCCAGCATGGGCTGCTGTCTGCCGAACCATTCCGATCGCGGCACGGCGCCGTCCCCTCCAACGAGATTTCACAACTGGACCGATACTGCATGACGGACATGAAGCAAACCTGAAGCGCTCAGGCACTGGGGGAACACCGGAACGAAAGTCCGCCACGGTCATCTTGGGATCCTCCACCGGTACCGGACGTGTTTCGCGTGATCGAGGACCGGGTGTACCTAGGTCTACTTAAAGACGGTGGGTATCCCCAGGCTGGAGACGGCGGCCAGGCCCATGTCGGCAGCGGGCGGGCGGGGCCTAACCTGAGGCGGTGACCACGCGGGAAACCCAAGTCCGCGCGGAGCCGACCTGCCGCGCCAACCCGGCGGGCAACGAGAGCCTGACGGCGATGACCGGAGCTGTGCTGCTCGTGCTGTTCGCCGCCGAGTGCCTCACCCTGCTGGCTGCTGCTGTGCGGTTCGCTTGCGGCCGGCCTGGCGCGGGCGGTCGCCACGTATCACCTCTCGGCCAAATCTGGCGGCTCGCACAGCATCATCCCGTAACCAGGCAGCTGGCAGCCAGGCGCAAAGCGCCCACGAGCGCGAGAAGGCCCGCCAGCTTGGCGGCAGTTTCCCGGGCGGTGGGGTGTGGCCATTGGATCGGATCTGGCGAACTGGGACAGTGACGGCTTCCTTACCGACCTCAAGGGACGGACCGAGCTCAAGGGCCAGGAAACCTACGTCGCCACGGTCCGGCTATCAAGAACCGGGACTGCTGGCTTTTCTTCATGGTGCTGTCATGTGTGTTACGGCATGATAGGCCGGTGTCAGCATCGCCGGGCACGAGGAGACGGCCGCAGGCGGGTGCTAGGCGGCGCCGGGCGGCCGCTCGGGTGCGGCGCAGGCGTGCCGCCGCTGCGACGGTGGCCGTGGTCATCGTCGCCGCTGTCGCGTGGTTCGCGGTCTTGCCGCGCGGCGGCACCAGCATGCACGGCACCAGCATGCATGGGACCACGCTGCCGCCGCTCCGGGCCGTGGCCGCGCCGCCCGTCCTTGACGCCGCCGAGTCCGGCCTGCTGCCCTGGCACCTGGCGGCCCCGCTCAGCCGCGCGGTGGCGGTGCCGGGGCCGCCCGGTCAGCTGATCGTGCTCGGCGGCCTGACGTCGGCCGGCACGTCAGCCAGCGGCGTGTATGAGGTGCGCATCGCCACGGGGGCGACCCGGCGGATCGGCGCGCTCAGCGCCCCGCTGCACGATGCCGCCGGGGTCACCTTCGACGGGCGGGCGCTGGTCTTCGGGGGCGGGTCGCCGGTGACCGTGGGTACGGTCCAGGCGTTCTCCGGCGCTGGCGCCGCGCGCGTGACAGGATCGCTGCCGGCGCCGCGCTCTGACGCCGCCGCGGTCACCATCGGCAGTACCGCCTACGTCGTGGGCGGCTACGACGGGAGCAGGCCCGACGTGTCGGTGCTGGCCAGCACCGATGGCAGGACCTTCACCACGGTGGCGGCGCTTCCGGTCCCGGTGCGCTACCCGGCCGTCGCCGCCCTGGACGGCGTGATCTACGTTTTCGGCGGGCAGGCCATCACCGGCCCGGACGCCGGGGCAGCCCTCAAGGTCATCCAGGCGGTGGCCCCGGCCCGGCACACGGCGTCCGTCATCGGCACCCTTCCCGAGCCGCTTGCGGGCGCTGCGGCGGCCAGCGTGGACGGCGAGGTGTTCGTGGCCGGCGGCGACGGCCCGGCGGCCCGGCCGCCGGCCCCCGGCCTCGGCACCACCCAGCTGTCCGGGCAGTCCGGGGCGGGGGGTTCCACCGCGTCGACGATCTGGGCCTTCAACCCCGCCACCAGGGGGCTGCTGCCCGCGGGCCGGCTCCAGGTACCGGTCTCCCACGCCGCGGTCGCGGTGACCGGATCCACCGCCTGGATCCTTGGGGGGGAATCCGGCGGCACCCCGGTCTCGGCGGTGCAGATGCTGCGCCCTGACCGCGCCTTCGGAACCGCGGGCGCGGCAGGGGCGGGCTCGCCATACTTCGGGGGCAAGCTGCTCATCGCCGACCGCGGCAACAACCGGCTGCTGCTAATGGACGCGGCGATGCACGTGGTGTGGCGCTACCCGTCGCCAGGCCTGCCGGCCGATCCGCTGCGGTTCTACTACCCCGACGACGCGTTCTTCATGAACCACGGCACGGCGATCATCTCCAACCAGGAGCAGAACGAGACCATCATCGAGCTCGCGTACCCGTCCGGAAGGATCATCTGGTCGTTCGGCCATCCGGGGCACCCAGGGACGGCGCCGGGGTACCTGAACGAGCCCGACGACGCCTACCTGCTGAAGAACGGGCAGGTCACGGTGGCCGACGCGCAGAACTGCCGGGTGCTGGTCATCAACGCCAACCGGACGGTCGCGCACCAGATCGGCACGGACGGCGCCTGCGTGCACCACCCGCCGACCTCGATGGGCTCGCCGAACGGCGACACCCCGCTGGCCGACGGCAACCTGCTGATCTCGGAGATCAACGGGTCGTGGGTCAGCGAGTACACCCCGTCGGGAAAGCTGGTGTGGACGGTCCAGCTTCCGATCAGCTACCCGTCCGACCCACAGCAGCTCGGCCCGGACAGATACCTGATCGCCGACTACGCCTCCCCAGGGCAGATCCTGGAGTTCAACCGCGAGGGCAAGATCCTGTACCGCTACCGGGCCGCGTCCGGACCGGGCATGCTCAACCATCCGTCGCTGGCCGAGCTGCTGCCCAGCGGCGTCTTCATGGCCAACGACGACTACAACGACCGCATGGTCGCGATCGACCCGGCCACCGGCGCGCTGGTATGGCAGTACGGCATCACCGGCACGGCAGGCACGCGTCCGGGACAGCTCAACACCCCCGACGGCTTCGACCTGCTGCTGCCGGGCGGGTCCACGCCCACCCACCCCGTGACCGGGTGAGTGGGCTCTGCGGGCTGGCCGGTCCTCGGTCACCGGGATCGGCGCCGCCGGGCTGGCCGTCGCCTTGGGAATGTGCGGATGCGGGGCGGCGCACCGCCGCATCCGGCCAGCGCGCTGGCGGCGGCCGGCGCGTGCGTGGTGATGCTGACCGGCATCGTGCCTTCGCGGCTACCGGCCTTTAGTGACGGGACTTGAAGCCGTCGGGGCGGCGTGTGCTTCATGAGGCTGTCACGATCGTGTCACATGCTGATGGGCATGAGCGCTGGCCCGGGATCCGCGGCGAGGCCGTTGCTGGCTGGCCCCGGCACGTACCGCCGTACGCCGGGCCGCAGCGCACCGCTGCCGCGGCCGACCTTCGCCGGGGCCGTCCTGCTGGTGGCCGGCGTGGGGCTCGGCGTGACGACCGCGCTGACGGTTACTGCAGAGACGGCCAGCCAGCTCACTGCGCCCGGCGGGCTCGCGACCTTCGCCGGCAACCTGACCGGCATGGTGGGAACGTACCTGGCCTTGATGATGGTGCTGCTGGTGAGCCGGATTCCGGTGTCCGAGCGGGTGCTGGGCCAAGACGGCCTGCTGCGCTGGCACCGGCGGCTGGCCCCGTGGCCGATCAGCCTGCTGGTCTGCCACGCGGTGCTGATCACGGCCGGGTACGCGCAGGCGGCCCGGAGCGGCGTACGGCACGAGGCGGATACGCTCCTGTTCCGCTATCCGGATGTCCTCATCGCCACGATCGGGCTGGCCCTGATCTGCCTGGCCGGCGTGATCTCGATCCGGGCCGTCCGGCGGCGGGTGCGGCGGGAGGTCTGGTGGACCGTCCACCTATACCTCTACCTGGCGCTG
>Ga0187772_10001284_pt1 | contig 11817 bp, 8 predicted proteins | sample 0116_SJ02_MP15_2_FD_133137 | JGI IMG/M metagenome (GOLD analysis project Ga0187772, IMG submission 133137) | Tropical peat soil microbial communities from peatlands in Department of Meta, Colombia - 0116_SJ02_MP15_20_MG | ecosystem: Environmental > Terrestrial > Soil > Wetlands > Peat | place... | reverse complement strand
GTTTCGCAATGTGAAGACCAAGCACCCTGATTTCGTCCGCGGCTATGGCTTTCAGGGAGAGGCATATCGCGCAGGCTGGGAGCGAGGCGTCACGCAAACGGGATTTGGCGCGGAATTCAAGAAGTCGATCAGCCGCCAGGGCGAGTGGCATATGGACTTCTATGGTTTCGGCGAATGCCTGCCCAATCACAACAATTATGTCGAACTCGACAAACAAAAGGTCGATGCCTGGGGTATTCCAACGCTGAAGATTCATTGCGCGTGGAGCGCAAATGAGATGGCCATTCGCAAGGACATGAGAATCGCTGCAGCAGAGATGCTCGCGGCGGCCGGAGGGCGCAACATCCAGACTTTCATGGACGAAGATCCGCCGGGGTTGGCAATTCACGAGATGGGAACGGCTCGCATGGGGCGGGACCCGAAAATGTCCGTCCTGAATGCACATAATCAGGCGCACGACGTCAAGAATCTCTTCATTACCGATGGAGGAGCCATGGTTTCCTCGTCCTGTGTGAATCCTTCACTGACCTACATGGCGTTAACAGCCCGCGCCTGTGATTATGCCGTGCAACAAATGAAAAGAGGAGAACTGTAACCTCGCTATCGGCGCAGGAACGCCCCCTTATAGCAAAGTGGTACCATTCCAGCGGAAAATCAACGTCAACATGAATCGACTTAACCCCGCGAAAGTCGTCAATATCGAGGACCTGCGCCGCTTGGCACAACAGCGGCTGCCCAGCGCGGTTTTTGACTATCTAGACGGAGGAGCCGAGGCCGAGCAAACCCTGCGGGAAAATTGCCGCGCCTTTCGCGAGGTGACATTCCGGCCGCGTGGGGCAGTTGCGGTCGGTGACTGCGATCTGAGAGTGCGGGTGCTCGAGCATGAACTCGCATTCCCCGCCATCCTGGCTCCTGTTGGCTACAGTCGATTGATGCACCCTCAAGGCGAAATCGCAGCGGCCCGTGCCGCTGGCGACGCCGGTACCGGTTACATTCTCTCGACCATTTCAGGCCACAAGCTGGAGGACGTGAAAGCTGCCTCCAATGGGCCCGTGTGGTACCAGCTCTACTTGCTCGGCGGACGCGAAGCGGCGGAGGGAGCCCTCGATCGCGCTAAACGCGCCGGATTTGCTGCATTGGTGATCACTGTCGACACGCCCGTGGCGGGGATGCGAGAGCGTGATCCGCGCAACGGCATGAAAGAACTCCTCGGGTCCTCGATTATTGCCAAGATTCCTTATGTTCCGAATATTCTGGCGCATCCCGGCTGGCTGATGGGATTTCTCCTCGATGGCGGAGTGCCGAAGCTGGAAAACATTGTGATTCCTGGCCGGGGTCCCATGGAGCTTCTCGATGTCTCAACCGCGCTCGCAGATGCGACTGTGACCTGGGAAGATCTGAAATGGATACGCCAACAATGGAGAGGCCCAATCGTCGTCAAGGGCATTCTGATCGGTGAAGACGGCCGGCGAGCCGTGGATGAGGGGGCGGCAGCGGTGGTGGTATCGAATCACGGTGGCCGGCAACTGGACTCGGTTTCGCCGACGTTGCGAGCGCTGCCTGAAGTGGTTTCGGCCGTGCGCGGGCAGATTCCTGTCCTGATGGATGGCGGCGTTCGGCGGGGCGGGGATATCGCGAAGGCGCTATGCCTCGGGGCCCGAGCGGTTCTGATCGGACGGGCTTATGCCTTTGGGCTGGCTGCCGCCGGCCCTCCGGGCGTAGCTCGAGCGCTCCAAATCTTACGCACAGACTTTGAACGTACTCTGCGTCTGCTGGGGTGCCCTTCGGCGTCGGCCCTGGACCCGTCTTACGTGCAGACGCCGCTCGCCTGGGGCATGCATTGATTTCTGAACCGCTACACGTTTCCGGATTGACCTAATCCCAGGTAGCGCTTCGCATTTCGATAGCAGATATCCTCGACGAGTCTTCCCAACAAGGCGTCGTCATCGGGAAGTTCCCCTGCTTCTACGTCGCGCCCGATGAGATCGCACAGAACCCGCCGGAAATATTCGTGACGCGGATAAGACATGAAACTACGCGAATCAGTAACCATGCCGACGAACCGCGATAGCAGGCCCGTGTTTGACAGGGCTTCCAGTTGTGCCCTGATCCCCTGCTTTTGATCCAAAAACCACCACGCGCTGCCATATTGAATCTTGCCTGCGTGCTGTCCGTCCTGAAAACAGCCGATCGCCGTGGCAAATGAGAACGTATCGGAGGGGTTGAGGTTGTACAAGATCATTTGCGGGAGTGCGTTCTCGCGTGACAGTAAGTCGAGATAGGCGAGAAGACGCTCGACTTGAGGAAAATCACCGACTGTGTCGAATCCTGAGTCGGCCCCAACAGCCTTGCAGGCTGCGGAATTCACATTGCGAGCCGCGCCTAGGTGGAGCTGCTTGGTCCACCCCTTGCGACTGTCGAGTTGCGCGAAGAAAAGCATCATAAACGAAGCAAATTGTGTTCGTTCCTCGTCCACGATGCTCTTGTCGGCGCGTGCCTTGGCGAAGATCGATGAAGCGATCTGTTCTGAACACGGCGTCGCAAAACAATGATCCAGTCCATGGTCGGAAAGCCGGCAACCCTGAGAATGAAAATGATCGTGCCGCGACTCGAGTGCCCGGAGAAAACTGTTGAAAGCTCGGATGTCGATATTGGTCACTTCCGAGAGTTTGCTCACCCAGGGCAAGAATTGCTCATGTCCAATCCAGAGAGCTTTGTCAGGGCGAAACGCGGGCAATATCCTGGTTTGCAGGTTCGCCTGGGCGATGGCTCGATGATGGCGGAGGTCATCGGTGGGATCATCCGTCGTGCAGACTAACTCAACGTTGAATTTCTGAAGAATCCCCTGCGCGGTCAAACCGTCTGCCAATGCAGCGTTAGCTCGTTCCCAGATCGATGCGGCGGAAGATTCATCCAGCAATTCTGTGATGCCGAAATAGCGTTGTAACTCAAGGTGCGTCCAGTGGTAGAGGGGATTTCGCACCGTGTAGGGAACGGTTCTGGCCCAGGCCAGAAATTTCTCATATGGGCGTGCATCGCCGGTGATGTACTTCTCGGCAACGCCGTTGGCGCGCATCGCCCTCCATTTGTAGTGATCGCCCTCCAACCAGATTTCAAACAGATTTGCAAAGCGCCGGTTCTCGGCGATGTCCCTGACAGGGAGGTGGCAGTGAAAATCGACGATCGGCTGAGTTGCGGCGTGCCGATTGTAAAGGCGGGAGGCGGTGTTGTTGGAGAGGAAGAAATTATCGCCGAGAAAGGTTTGCATGGTGAAGGCGCAAAGAACCGGTCGACGCAATCGTCCTGAAGCCTGAATGATATCAGTTCGGCTATTCTTGACGCGCACGGCCTGGGCAATGTGTAGTGAAGAAGCAGGGTTGTGCTTAGCGACAAACCGAGTCGAGGCTGCTCGTGGATCACGAACCCACTCCGGTGGCATCAGATCAGGAAGACATCTCATCCCCGCTGAATTCCGTTGGTCGCCGTCGCTGGGTGATCTGCGGCCTGCTGTTCTTTGCGACGACCGTCAATTACATGGATCGTCAGGTAATCGGCTTGCTGAAACCGACTCTGCAAGGCCCGCTCGGGTGGACGGAAATCGGTTACAGCAACATCGTGCTCGCGTTCCAGCTGGCTTACGGTGTCGGAGTGCTCTTTGTTGGAAAGCTCATTGACCGGATGGGAACGCGCCGGGGGTTCTCGCTGACGGTTGTCGTTTGGAGCGTTGCCGCTATGGCTCACGCCGCAGCCAGGTCGGTGTTTCAATTCGCGGTTGCGCGGTTCTGCCTGGGACTGGGGGAAGCCGGCAGTTTTCCGGCGGCGATCAAGGCCGTGGCTGAATGGTTTCCGAAGCGTGAGCGCGCACTGGCGACTGGTCTGTTCAATTCCGGGTCCAATGTTGGAGCGGTTGTCGCGCCTGCGGTCGTGCCCTGGCTGACTTACCGCTTCGGATGGCAAATGGCGTTTATCGGCACCGGAGCACTGGGATTTCTCTGGATTCTGGTCTGGCTCATTCTTTACCGTCGGCCGGAAGAGAGCAGAATCTCAGCCGCAGAGCTTTCCTACATTCAAAGCGACCGCGGCGAGACACAAGAAAAGGAAATTCCCCTGCGAGTTTTGCTGAGCCATCCCCAGGCATGGGCCGTAGGCTTCGGGAAGTTTTTCACTGATCCGATCTGGTACGTGTACTTGTTCTGGATGCCGGATTTTCTGAGCCGCAATCTGAACCTCGATCTGCGTCACATGACACTGCCGCTGTTCGTCGTCTATTCGGGTGCAAGCGTGGGCAGCGTCAGCGGAGGGTGGATCTCCTCTTTCCTGTTGAAACACGGATGGCCGCTCAATGCCAGCCGCAAGACAGCGCTGTTGGTCTGCGCCCTTGCGGCCACACCGGTGATCATCGCTGCCCGAATGACGAATGCCTGGTTCGCGGTTTTCTTGGTTGCCATAGCGGCGGGAGCACATCAAGGCTGGTCGGCCAACATGTTTACTCTCGTCTCCGACATGTTTCCAAAATCTGCAGTTGGTTCGGTCGTCGGCTTTTCAACGATGGCCGGAGCGGTCAGCGGAATGTTCATCGCAAAAACCGTCGGATACATATTGCAGAGAACCGGGTCCTACGTTTTGGTATTCATCATGGCAGGATCGGCTTATTTGATTGCTCTCTGCTTCGTACAGGTACTGGCGCCACGGCTCAAACCAGCGGATGTCTAGCGAGTCCTTCCGCGCACTATTGCGCGTTTTTCGGTAGACTCGGTGCATCCAGAGTTGAGGAGATCGTATTGAAGATTGTCGATGCCAAGGTGTCCGTTTGCTGCCCTGGGCGAAACTTCGTAACTTTGAAAGTCACGACCGATGAAGGCATCCATGGCCTCGGGGACGCCACCCTGAATGGGCGCGAAATGGCTGTCGCTTCGTATCTCACCGATCATGTGATCCCGTGCCTTATCGGGCGCGATCCATTTCAGACAGAAGACATCTGGCAATATTTCTATCGAGGCGCCTACTGGCGCCGCGGCCCCGTGACGATGACCGCTATTGCCGCGATCGATACGGCGCTTTGGGACATCAAGGGAAAGGCACTGAAAACTCCGGTCTACAATCTGCTCGGCGGCGTAAGCAGAAACGGGGTAATGGTTTACGGCCACGCCAACGGCCGCGATATAGAAGAGACCCTCGATGAAGTCGCCAAATACAAGGAGTTGGGCTACCTTGCGATTCGCGCCCAGAGCGGAATTCCGGGCTTGTCGTCCACTTACGGCGTTGCCAAAGACAAAATGTATTACGAGCCAGCGGAGAAGGGATTGCCGCCGGAAAATTTCTGGTCGACCGAGAAATACCTTCTGCAGGTTCCGAAGCTCTTTGAAGCACTGCGCTTGAAATTTGGGGACGACCTTCATCTGCTCCATGATGTGCACCATCGCCTGACCCCGATCGAGGCAGCGCGGCTGGGAAAGAGCCTGGAACCATATCATCTGTTTTGGCTGGAAGATGCCGTGACCGCAGAACTGCAGGAAGGCTTCCGCATCATCCGTCAACACACAACGACACCGTTGGCCGTCGGCGAGATCTTTAATTCGGTGTGGGATGCGCATCTGCTCATTACCGAGCAACTGATTGACTACTTGCGCATGACGGTTGTCCACGGCGGGGGCCTGACGCACCTGAGGAAGGTCGCCGGGTTGGCCGAGACGTATCACGTACGGACCGGCTGCCACGGCGCTACCGATCTATCTCCGGTTGCTATGGCGGCGGCCCTGCATTTCGATATTTCCGTGAGCAATTTTGGCATTCAGGAGTACATGCTCCACACTCGCGAAACCGACGAAGTATTTCCGCATGCGTATACCTTCAAGAGCGGACACCTCCATCCGGGCGATGCGCCCGGATTAGGCGTGGAATTCGACGAGACGCTCGCAGCAAAATTTCCGTACCAGCGGGCTTATCTGCCAGTGAATCGGAAGCTCGATGGCACAATGTTCGATTGGTAGCACGCGCAACAATTTCAAACTCTAAGAAGCTATAGAAAGCGACCTTAGCACGATTATGGGTTATCAAGCTTTGGATCTCGCGGGCAAGACCGCAGTCGTCGTCGGAGGCAGTTCAGGAATCGGCAAAGCTCTGGCCATCGGACTGGCGCAGGCCGGCGCCGACGTTGTGTCCAGCGCGCGGCGCAGCGATCTCGTGAATGCGCTGGCGGGCGAAATCGAAGCTCTCGGCCGGCGTTCGTTGCGCGTGACATGCGACGTCGCCGACCGCGGCTCTCTGGAAAAGTTGCTCAAGGCCTGTCTGGCGGCATTCGGCAAAGTGGATATTCTCGTCAACGCAGCCGGCGTTACGAAGCGAGCCCCCACTCTCGATTACCCTGAAGCCGATTGGAATCGTATCCTCGAAACCAATCTCACCGGTACTCTCCGGTCATGCCAGGTTTTCGGCCGCCACATGATCGAGCGCCGCTACGGGCGAATCATCAATATTGCATCGATGGGATCATTTCTTGCCCTGTACGAGGTTGCGGCTTACAGCGCCAGCAAGTCGGGCCTGGCTTCGCTCACCAAATCGCTGGCGATCGAATGGGCTGGATTTGGCGTGTGCGTGAACGCCATCGCACCCGGATATTTCCGCACTCCGCTCAGCGAGAAATTCCTTGTCGGCACCGGTCGTGGACAAGAAGTCCTGATGCGAACTCCCATGAAGCGATTCGGCGAACTCGAGGAACTCGTGGGAGCGGCGGTCTTCCTCGCCTCCGATTCTGCTAGTTTCGTCACGGGAGTCGTGCTGCCGGTGGATGGCGGCGTTCTGGCCAGCGGCGTCAATCAATGATGAACGGCAATGTCTAGCCCGGCTTCTTTTCGAGGAGGGCCTCGCGGGCCGAGACAACCGCTTGCACCAGCTGACGGGCCCCGGCGGTGATCTTATCCGGCTTTCCCTCGCGCAGAGCGGCAACATCGACAAGATCAGCGCCCACACCGAGGGCAAAAGCGCCGGCGGCAATGAAATCCGCGGCGTTGGCCGCGTTGACCCCGCCAGTTGGAATCAGCAATGCCGTTGGGAACGGAGCCTTGAGCGATTTTAGGTACTTTGGCCCACCCACGTTCCCGCAAGGAAATATCTTCACCACACGTGCCCCATGTTCCTGAGCGGTCATCAACTCGGTGGGAGTAAGCGCTCCCGGGATCGCCAGGATTGACTGCGAAGCCGCAGCCGCGAGCACCGCTAGCGACAGTCCCGGACTTACCAGGAACTGCGCTCCGGCGCGCATACAGGCATAGGCCTGCTCAGCATTCGTAACCGTGCCAGCTCCGACCAGCACTTCGGAGTCATAACGCTTGGCCACTTCACCAATGACAGAAACGGCATTGGGAACAGTCATCGTGATCTCAACGACGGGGATGCCCCCGGCACGGATCGCCTCAACGGCACGGGTTGCTTCTTCAACCGTTGCTGCCCGCACGACAGGGACGATCCCAACATCTCCGATCCGGTGCATTACATCCGCAGTATTCATTGCTCAGCACACTCGTGTTCTTTTATGTCACCGCTCGATCCGAGCTGTCTTGGATGTCATCGCCTGGAGAACCTCAGCGAGAGTCGTCATCGTGGTATCTCCAGGAGTGGTCATCGCCAGAGCGCCATGTGCGGCGCCACACTCGACCGCCCACTGCGGATCTTTTCCGGATAACAAGCCGTAAATCAGCCCCGAGGCGAAAGAATCGCCGCCTCCGACACGGTCATAGATTTCCAGATTCTCCCGTACCGGGGCCCGATAGAACTTTCCGTCGCAATAGCACAGGGCCCCCCAATCGTTGACCGTAGCCGTCCGCGCGGTGCGAAGCGTGGTTGCAATGACCGAAAGCGAGGGATATTCCTTCACGACGGCTTCGATCATCTTCTCAAATCCGCTTGCTTCCAGCCGCGAGTGGTGCTCGTCCAATCCGGCCACGGAAAAGCCCAATGCTGCCGTGAAATCCTCTTCGTTGCCCAGCATCACGTCGACCATTGGCGCAAGGCGGCGATTCACTTCTTGCGCCTTTGATTTTCCGCCAATCGCCTTCCAGAGAGACGCACGGTAATTCAGGTCATAAGAAATAATCGTGCCCGCCCGCTTGGCGGCCTCCATTGCTTCCAATGCGACGAGCGGCGTCGTTTCCGATAGCGCGCAGAAAATTCCACCCGTATGAAACCAGCGTGCCCCGTCTTTAGAAAAAATCTTTTCCCAGCCGATTTCCCCCGGTTTGAGGCGCGATACCGCAGTGTGTCCGCGATCAGAGCAGCTAAGTGCCGCTCGTATGCCAAACCCGCGCTCCGTAAAGTTCAACCCGTTGCGCACTGTTCGCCCGACTCCATCGAAGGGAGCCCAGCGAACATATCTCTGGCTCACTCCTCCCTGGAACATAAGATCCTCGACCAAGCGGCCAACAGGATTGTCGGCCAGGGCGGTGACGATCGCCGTTTCCAGTCCGAAGCAGCGCTTTAGGCCGCGCGCGACGTTATATTCGCCGCCGCCCTCCCACACGCGAAACTGACGCGTCGTCGAAACGCGTTGGTCGCCGGGATCGAGGCGAAGCATGACTTCTCCCAGGCTGACCAGGTCCCACCTGCAAGCCGCTTTCGCTTTGATCGTGAGTCCTGCCATGTTTTGACGAGTGGTCCGGTGCGACTATGTGGTGTTCCTGCACTGCGAAACTCTTACTCGCGCTGCCCGCGAACGCATGAGTGTACTATAGCCAAAACAACGACGACCTGGATTCTGCAGTCCTTGATCCTCTGACGCGTGGCCACATGACATTACAGGTAGTCGATGAGTGTCATGAAACCGAAGTCCATGTGTAACTGTTGGTGGCAGTGAAACAACGTCAGCCCGGGGTTGTCCGAGATGAAGTCAATGTCGGCTTCCTGATAGCCGCCCAGCATGAACACGTCTTTCATGACTCCAGCGGTCGGATGCCCCGCCAGATTGGTCACTTCAAAACTGTGCCGATGCAGGTGTATCGGGTGAATATCGTCACTGGCATTGCGCAAGTGTAACCGATAGCGCTTGCCCTGCTTCACGTGGAACACGGCCGGGATGGGGCCGCTGCTCATGGGATAGGCGACGCCGTTGATCGTCCATCGATTGAAACCCTCCTCCGCGGCATTCTCCTTCGCGAATGTGAGAGTGAAAGTTTCATCGGCTGGGGGTGAAACAGCTCCAGGCTTGGCAAAACGCGAATAGTTCCACTTGAATGCCGGAGCCTCGAGCCATTGTGGCTTGCCTGCGCTGCCGGCATATTCGACAACAATTCCCATGCCATGCCCGCGATCCTCATGATCCAGGTCACCCAGGATCCAGACTCCCGGATGATTCATTTGCACGATCGCTGAAACGCGCTCGGCAGTGCCAATCCATAGCACAGGGACCGATGTGGGATTCAGCACTGCATTGCCATCCAGCGCTACAACCCGGAAGGAATGTCCCGGCAGCGCCAGACTGCGAATCTCGGTTGCGCTTCCATTCAACACGTGGAACAACACCCGTTCGCCTTGTTTCACCCGAATGGGCTCGCCGTGCCCAAGCATGTGTCCGTTGATCGTGAAGAATCGATAACCAACTTCGTATCCATGCGGCATGCCTTTGACGAGAGATGCCTTCATCGAACTCTCGCCGATTTGCTTCAATTCCTGGTTCGGCGTAGCTGGTGACAGGAAGTCCTGCGGCATATCGCCGCCGCGGCTGAAGCTTGGTTCAAACTCCTTCAAGACAAGGAAAACTTCGCGATCGTACGCGCCAGGATCGTCGGCGGCTTCAATCAAGACCGGTCCCACTTCGCCACCGTATTGGCCGGCCGCCAGGTTTGCTCCCGCGCGGTTATGTGTGTGGTAGAAACGAAAGCCTGATGGATTTGGAGCAAATGAAATCCGACGCGAACCATGGGCCGGAATAAAGGGCGTCCCTTCTTCCGCGGCCCCGTCTACATCGATTGGGACTTTTTGCCCGTGCCAGTGCAGCTGCTCTGGCGTGTCGGTGTCGTTGTGAATGTCAACGACGACTTCGCGGCCCTCTTTGAAGCGAAGCAGGGGTCCGGGAAATTGCCCATTGTAGGTTGTAGCGGAGATGATTTGTTTGGGAGCGATCTCGATGGCCGAGTTTGCAATGCGCAGTGTGTAGTCAGCGGTCCGATCGGCTGTCTGACGCTCGGTTGCAGAGCACAACAGAGTCGGGTGACCGCGAGGCGAGTCATACGCTCCCAAAACGAACGCAGATGCGCTCCCCAAGAACGAACGCCGAGAGATGTCTGGCTTACCCATCCGTCTTGGATGGTAGCAGGTCGCCTGTCGTTGCTGTAGGAAACAGCATGGTTTCCGACGAGGTAGCTTCCATTAGTGACGCAGGTCACTGCTGCGCGACTTGCCGCCAATTATCGTAAAAAGTCGATCTATGTACGGTGCCTCTGACTTCGGAGCCCAGCTTCGCCACTTGACCCCGCAACAGTTGCGAAGGGCCCTTGCCGATTTTGTTCCCAAGGGCGGATCAGCTTCCGAGAAGATTGCCGCGATTGAAACCACTCTCCGGAGCCCGCTTGGGCAATCGTTGCGGCACGCCCTTGCGCGATGGATTGTGGAGGGAATCGTTCCAGTCGAGAAATTGGTTCCAGAGGCCTACTTGAAATGGCGTCCGCCCGTGCGAGATTCGATGACGTTTGTCGTCGCTCGCTTATCGCCCGCGCGGCTCGCTCCGAAATTGCTGGAGCAGCTGGAGATCCCGGCGAGAACTTCTGCTGAAAAACGCCTTCTGCTCCTGATTGCGAAAGTGCCTGGTCTGCAAAAGCTGGGGCAAGTGATTGCGCGCAATCAGCACTTGCGCCCTGCTTTGCGAAATGCGCTTGCTCGCCTCGAGAACGGAATTCGCGACGCCCAGCCCGCTCAAATCCGCGCCATCATTGAAGGAGGATTGGGCCGCCGGCTGGAGAGATACCAGGTCAAGATGGCCTCGACGATTCTCTCCGAGGCTAGCGTCAGCGCCGTCGTTCGGTTCACATGGAGAAATCCGGCGACTGGGCAGCGCGAAGCCGGCGTCTTCAAAGTCCTGAAGCCGCACATTCCCGAATACTTCGCCGAGGATATGGAATATCTCCAGGGTCTCGCCGATTACTTCGGGGATCGGCACCATACCTACGGGTTTCCGGCGCATCTGATTCCCGATACTTTCAAGAAAGTCCGCAGGCTGCTGCAGCACGAGGTCAACTTCGTTCGGGAACAGCACACGCTGCTAGAAGCCGGGAGCCTCTATCGCGACGTTGCCGGAGTGCGTGTGCCGAGCGTGATTCGACAGCTTTGCACGCCCACGATCACCGCGCTAAGCGCAGAGAAAGGGGTAAAGGTGACCACTGCCGCGGCTCGCTTGCCTGTCGCGCGGCGTCGGAGGATCGCAGAACAACTGATTGAAGCTTTAATTGCCATTCCGCTCCTGGCCGAGCGGGGAGAGGCAGTTTTTCACGGCGACCCACACGCCGGCAATCTCCTCTACGACAATCGCACAAACGAGTTGACCATCATCGATTGGGCGCTGCGCGAACACTTGAATCGTGAGCAGCGCCGGCATCTCGCCATGTTGTTTTTGACCGTTACTCTGCGCGACCCTGGCGGAGTGTACGAGGAAGTCTTGGGGCTAAGCCAGCAGCGCATTATACGTGCTTCCGCTCGCGGACAAATGATCCATTCGACCATCTCTGACTTTCTTGACGACTTGCCCGTGCAGCGCTTGCCGACCGGGGCGGACGCGATGCGCTTGTTGGAGCGCCTCGCTCTAAAGGGAGTTCGCTTTCCCTCAGCCCTGAT
>Ga0187772_10001282_pt1 | contig 11822 bp, 10 predicted proteins | sample 0116_SJ02_MP15_2_FD_133137 | JGI IMG/M metagenome (GOLD analysis project Ga0187772, IMG submission 133137) | Tropical peat soil microbial communities from peatlands in Department of Meta, Colombia - 0116_SJ02_MP15_20_MG | ecosystem: Environmental > Terrestrial > Soil > Wetlands > Peat | place... | reverse complement strand
GCCTGACGGCATCCGCCGAGGTGGATGAGTCTCAAACTCCTTCCGTTTCTGAGAAGGCCAACCTCGACACCGTTGAAAAGGTTGAACGACGCGAGCGTATCGCAGCGATATACGTGAAGGCAGCCATGAAATCAGCCCACATCAAAAACCAGCGCACGTTGAAGAGAGGCATTCATGCATGCTGGATTGTGGAAGCACCAGAACAAGATGCCGCCACCCTGATTGCGGAAGCAATGAAACGTTTGGGGGAGACAAATGAATAAGAAACTCGCAGCTGAGCGAATCCGTGCCCGACTGGAGAGACGGGTGGCGCAGGCTCTCGGATGTAAGCCAGATGAACTGCCCTTTATGATGCTGGGCTCGCTGGTCCACTTTTCGTTTTTGCTGGACGGTGTCGACCAATCGATAGGCGGTTTTGAGACCTCGATGAGGGCTCTGCTTGATTTGCTGGGACACGACTTCGTGTGGGCTGAAGAGGAACCGAAGCCAGAACCTGAAAAGGTGGTGGTCAATTGATGCAGCGGCGCGGTTTCCTCTTCGGTGTCGTGGCTGTTGGGGTGGCTGCTAGGGTGGCACCTATCAATTGGGAGGATTGGCTGGAGGATTGGAATCGCTGGCACTTCCGCGAGGAACTACGCCGCCTCGCCAACGAACGCGGACACGTTGCGAGAATGTGCGTTCTCGACCCGCCTCGCAACGGCTTCCGCCACGTCGTGATGCACACGGAACGTGGCGAGACGATTTCGTGGCAGCAGAGATGGCTATGAGGCTCGAACGCAAAACTTGCCCCTCCTGTGGGGCCGTCGTGGGCGTCCTTATCGTCGACCTCAAATATGGCACCCGTCATTGTCATTTTTGTTTGGACCACACCAGCAGGCAAGCGCAGGAAGAAATCGCGAGAAAGGACGCGGAGTTCTTGAAGTCGATTGGTGTGAAGGCTGAAGAGGATGACGTGGTTTGAGTTCTCTACGATGGATCTCACCCGTCGTGGGGCGCGACACGATTCGCTACTGTGTGGCCTGCCGTCCGCAGGAGGCACATCCATTGGCGCATTTGTTGCCTCAGTGGATTGCGAAACTGGAAATCCCAGAAGATGAAAAGCAGGCGGCGTTCCGGGCACGACATTACGCGCCGGACTACAGAGGACTAGCATCTTCGGATGGTTGCGGGGGCTTGCAATGCACCGAAGACGCTAGTTCTTCCATTCAGATACAAGTTGTCGGTTTCTCGTCAAGTACGGAGGAGGCGATTGGCTTAGATTCCGTCGGCGATTTTCGCACACTCCTCCCACCACTCACTACTCTAGATGTCGGGTAAGCGCTTCCCTGAAGCTCGAAGCCGCCTGGCGGACGCACCGCGCTATTCATCAGAAATAGATCAGTTCCGGGTTGCCCGTGACTCGCCCAGCAGACTGCGAGCCTTGAACGGCCATTCTCATAACTCGGGAAAGCTAGTAATCTTCGAGATGAAAAAGATGCTATTCCTTTAACGCCTCACGCGAAAGTTTTTTGCGGGTGCGCCATGATTTTCCAGCCCCTCGGGATACTATCGGTTCTTCTGCTGATGGGCTTGTCGCTTTCCGAAGGGATGAGTGCGCAGACTTCGACGTCGGGCGGTCTTACTGGCGTCGTCACCGATCCGAGCGAAGCACTGGTACCGAACGCGAAGGTCGAGTTGAGGGACAACGCGAAGGGAATTAGTCAAGCGGAAACCACGAATTCCGACGGAGCATACTTATTCTCCCTTGTCGCACCAGGAAACTACACGCTCACGGTGACACACGCGGGTTTCCGAACCGTGAGTAAAAAACTCGACATTAGCCCGGGAACCGCCAGCACGCTGAACATCAAGCTCGTAATTGCGGGGGCCGGCTCCACTGTGAAGGTGACCGAAGAGGCTCCGCTCATCCACGCGGAAAACGGTGACGCATCTTCTACAATGAGCGGTCTTCAGGTCGCACAGGTACCTAATCCGGGCAATGATCTCACCTACATCGCGCAGACGGCCCCAGGCGCCATCATGAACACCGATGGTGGGTATGGCAATTTTTCAATTTTTGGCATGCCGGGCACTTCAAATACATTCACGCTGAATGGAATGACCTATACCGGTATCGGCTATGAAGTGAATGCGACCGGTGCCACCGGCCTGCTTCTTGGAACCAACGAGGTTCAGGAAGCGACAATCGTGAGCAACGGCTACTCCGGCCAGTTTGGCGTCCTGGCGGGCGCCGCTGTGAGTTACATTACCAAGTCTGGAGGCAACGACTTCCACGGCAACGCACTGTATTTCTGGAACGGTCGCGTGTTGAACGCGAACGACTGGCTCAATAATGCGACCGGTGTTCCGCGCCCTTTCGATAATGCCAATCAGTGGGCGGGTTCGTTCGGCGGCCCGATCAAGAAGGACAAGCTGTTCTTTTTTTTCGACACCGAAGGCTTGCGTTTGTTGGTCCCGCAAGTCCCCCAAGAAGTGGTTCTGCCTAGTTCTCAGTTTGAGGCGGCGACCATCGCCAACATTGACTCGAAGTTCGGCCCCAATTCCGCGTCCGCTGCATTTTACAAGCAGCTTTTTGCTCTTTATAACCATGCGCCAGGGGCGAATCGGGCATTGCAGGGAGGATTTTCGCCGTTGCAGGACCCTACGGGCTGTACGGGGTTCACGCTGCTAGACGGGCTTGGCACGACATTGCCTTGTGCAGTGCATTACGAAACAACTCTTGGGCGTCCGACGTACGAATCTCTGGTGTCCGGTCGTATGGATTGGAACATCCGGCCCGAGGACAGGGTCTTTCTCCTGGTGGGATACGACCACGGCCACCAGGCTAGCTACACCGACCCCATCAGCCCGTTATTCAACGTGAATAGTAATCAGCCTTTTTGGCAAGGCCAGTTAGTTGAGACACACACGTTCGGCACTTCAATTGTGAACCAGTTCCTTTCGGCGGGTTGGGGGCTGTCTGAAATCTACGAGCTGGCGAACTTTTCAGATGCGCACGCGGCGCTTCCGACGCTGCTGGCTTGGTATGACACCAACACATTTACGAACGCAGGCACCAATCAAGGCTCTCCCAATGGGTTCAAAATCACGCAATACCAATTTTCCGACGACATTGTGAAGACCTGGGGAAAACACAAGCTCGGGTTTGGTGCAAACTTCCTTAAAGACAATAGGACTGCCCTTCCCGGAGTCGATGATGGGACTTTGGTTCCCTTCACCCTCGATGCGTTTTATCAGGGCGGTTTCGACCCAGCAACCCCGATACCGAATGCTACGTCATTGACTCAATCGTTCACTTCGCAGCTCTCGCAGCCCCTTTCGTTCTACAATCTCGGGTTCTATGCACAAGAAGAGTGGCACGCGCGATCGAATCTATCGCTTACGCTAGCTCTAAGGGCTGAACATCAATCCAATCCAGTTTGTGAAACGCGCTGCTTTGCTCGGCTCGCAGGACCGTTTGAATCGGTCAGCCATAACCCAGACCAGCCGTACAATCAGGCCATTCTCGTGAACCTGAAGCAAGCGTATCAGGGTACCAGTAGCATTGTGTGGGCCCCGCGAATCAGTTTTGCATGGCAGCCCTTGGGTGTATCGCGCAACAGCGTGTTCCGCGGAGGATTTGGTATCTTCTATAATGCCTTGCCCGGCGCCGCCGCGTATTCTATGGCCTCCAATCCACCACTCTTCAATCAGTTTACAATTCAAGACGACAACATCGCCCCGGATGAGACAACGAGCCTCTTCAAGGATGCTGCGAAATCGAACACGGAGCTCCTGACCGGTTTCGCGGCAGGAGAAAGTTACTCTGAAATTCAAGCTAATGTTAACGGCTTCTCGGCACCAGCCCTCACAAGCCCCGATCGCTTGCCCAAATCGCCGCAATATCAGAAGTGGAGCCTAGAAGTGCAACAGGCCTTCGGTGCTGCTACATCGATGAGCATCGGCTACTTCGGCAATCATGGCATTCATGAACTGATTGAGAATCCATCGGCGAACGCGTTTGGCTTTGGCACTTTGCCACCCATGGAATGCACGAGTCCACCTGTTCTCCCGTGTGCGGATCCGCGGTTCGGGGAGGTAACCCAGCTGACGACCGCCGGGGTATCGAATTACAACGGAATGGTAGTGTCGTTCCAGCATCGGTTCACAGGTTGGAGTCAAGGTATATTCCAGGCTAACTACACGTACGGCCACGCTTTCGACGAGGTATCAAACGGCGGTCTGGTCCAATTTGCTTTTGGGAGTTCCGTGGCCCCGCAGGATCCGAACAATATCCGTGGCAGCTACGGATCGGCGGATTACGATGTGCGGCACTCCGTTAATGCGAACTACGTGTGGGAAGTTCCGGTGAGGGCGGCGCTGCGCGGCCATGGACCTGATTTCGTCGTGAAAGGATGGCAGGTTTCGGGGACCATCTTTGCCCGCACCGGTTTTCCTTACACTGTGATCGACAACGCGGAAAGTTTCAATCTGCAGAAAAACAACTTCTTCGGGCCGATCTATGCCGTGCCGGTCGGCCCTCTTCCGCCTAACTCGCCGTGCGGGGAAGGCGCGGCAGTTCCGGTGGCTCCTCAACCTTGCCAACCGCCACAAGTGCTGGCGAATGGGAATCCCAATCCAAACGCGCTATTCGTGCAGGCAACTTGCGAAACTGCATTTAATACCGGGAAATTGCCCGGCCCGTCTGGTCTATGTGGCGGTCCGGTTGTCTCCTTCGCTCAAGGACGCAATCGCTTCCGCTATCCGAATTATTTCAACACCGACTTCAGCATTATGAAGAACACAAAGATCCCTCGCTGGGAAAATGCTGAGCTGGGAATTGGTTTTCAGTTCTTCAATCTCTTTAACCACCCGAATTTTGGCGGGCCGGGTAACTCCATCTCTAACGCGACGCTTGGGCAGATTTCTTATATGGAAAGTCCCCCGACAGGCATTCTGGGGGCTGGCCTTGGGGGCGATGCTTCGCCGCGGAATATCCAACTGAAAGTGCAGCTTCAGTTCTGACAGGCCGTTGGAACTGAGACACTCATCAGAAGTGGCGCGCTGACACTCCCTCTGATTCGGTTAAGGATGATTCCATCTCTGATCCCTGCGCGTTGCTATCGCAGGCGCGCAAATTCAGCTTTGGCCTGTTGAAGAATGGGCAGGTCCGGGTCGGCGTGCTGCCAACAAGCAAAGAAGTCGTGGTAAGCTTTGCGCGCACCTGACGTGTCGCCTGAAATGACGCGCGCACGGCCGAGGCCCAGATGCGCCAGCGGAAAAATTAACTCGTTCAATGCTAGGCCGCGGTGGTCGAGAATTTTCTGGAATTCCGCGGCTGCGGCAACCCCTTGACGCTCAGCCAGGTAAGCCTGCCCACGAACATACACAGGATAGAGGGTTAACGCGCCCGCTTCCACAGTTTCGTAGGGCGAAGCAGCCTTAAGATCGTCGATCGCCTTCGTCGGACTTCTCTGCCCGAGCGCGATGACAGCGCGGATCGTAGGCAAGTTGACCGCATCCTGTGGAAACTGTCTTGCCAGATCGTCGGCGAACTCCTGTGCCCGGGCGAGGTCGCCGGCAAATGCAAGGGCGAGCCCTGCCTCGGTATCCCGACCGTTCGACGCCTGCAGGGCTGCCGATGCCCTCATGCGAGCCTCGGCAAGGTTTCCAACCAGCGCTTCGCGCAGTGCGGCTTCCGCCAGATAGGTTGCCGCCGTTTCTTTCTTTCCTGCCTGCCTGGCCATTGCGACCGCGCGGGAGGTCACAGCGTTTGCCTGGGCGAGTTGCCCGGCATAGGCGGCACTATCGGACCCGAGGTCGAGGAACACATCTTCGATTCCCGGCCTTCCAGCCGCCCAGCCCTGTTCACGCGCCATTCCTTCCGTATCGCCCTTGAGGAAGGAAAGTGCGTAGCCCGCTTCGTGCAGAGGTTGGGAATCGATTCCGAGTGCTTTCGCTTGCCGAAGGACGGCCACTGCCTCATCCAAACGATCAAGGCACAGGTAGCTGGAAACGAGGAGCTCGTAGGGCAATCCGCGGTTTGGAGCCAACTCCAGCGCCCGCCGACCCGCCGCCAGCGACTTTTCATACTGACCAAGACCGAAGTAGTAGAAGCCCAGGCGTCCGACGGGGACCACATCCCGAGGATAGGTCTGGGCCCAGATTTCATAGATCTGCGCCGCTTTTTCGCTGTGGCCGGTTACATACTCTTCGTAGTGCGATGAAATATAGAACTTCTCCCGCTCGCTGACGCGCTCGCGCAGATCGTACGCCTTTGTTGTATTTTCGAGCGCTAGTCGGGATTCGCCGATGCCGCCATAGGCTGTGCCAAGCGCGGCGTAGGCCATGGCAAAATTCGGATCGAGCGAGATGGCCCGCTGGAACGACTCGACCGCGGCGGATTCATTACCGTTCAGGTTGGCCTGCCAGCCAAGGGTGTAAGCTTGGAGTGCCTCAAGCGAAGGGGTAGTGACTTCTTCGAGCGGCGTGTTGAATTTCTGGATCGAGGCGAGCGACTCGCCGAGCTTGTTGCGAATCGAGGAGGAGACGTCGGCGAGAGCACTCAGCACGTGGTTCTTGTCGCTGGCTGTTGCCTGCGCGCTCCCGAGCAACCTTCCGGTCGAACAATCTAAGGCGTTTAGAACCAGGCTGTACTGGCTGCCAATCTGCGCGATTGACCCATCCAAAACCGCCGCGCCTCCAGTTCGCTGGCACACCTGCCACGCCAGCTCATTGGTGAGCCTGGCGCTTGGCGGCTGGCCCATCAAGCGCAGTGTCCCGGCGAGTTGTTCGTCGGAGCGGATATCGAAATACGGCGATTGTTGGAGTTGCGCCACAAGCCCTTGGCGCAGCGTGCCGTCAAAAACAGGATCGCCAGTGGTGTTAACGAAATCGGCGATGATGATGGAATCTTTCGAGGTCAACTTCGGGGTGCGATGGGTGAAAAAATAAGCACTGGCAGCGAGGGCCGCGACAACCACCACCGCGGCGCTGACGATGAGCAGCCAACGACGCTTCCTGGGAGCCGTCCGCACTACTTCGGCAGGATTTGCCGATGACAAAACGGTGGCAGACGTCGAAGGTGGCTCGATCCACTGGACGGGCACCATCCAACGATACCCGCGGCGCGCTAGTGTCTCGATATATCTGGGTTGGTCGGCAGAATCGCCCAAAGCCGCACGAAGTCTTTTGATGGCAGCATTGATGCTGTTTTCAAACTCGACGACCGTATCATTCGGCCAAAGCCTCCGCTGAATTTCCTGCCGCATCACTACTTCGCCGGGCTGCTCCAGCAACATAGCCAGAATGCGGAAGGATTGTCCCGGTAGCTTGATCCGCTCGCCGTTTTTGCAGAGTTCCTCTGAACGCAGATTAACTTGGAAGGACTCGAAGCATGCTAGGTAGGAAGACTGGACAGCTTCTTTCACGGAGATACACCCGCAACTCCGCGTTCGGTCGACGCTGGATAGATATCTGGCCAAGACGGTCGACGTTTTCAGGCCGGGACGAAGTCTAACACTCCTTCCCTCCGAAATGAAGCCGACGCCGCAGTGCGAGGTTCGCGCGTTTAGGGGCGTAACGGTAGCGATTCCCAGGAGATAGCTCAGCTGATGCGCTCCTCCCGTCGACGACTGCCAGTCCAAAGCCTCAGCGAAGTCACTTCGATATCACTCACATGTCACACCCATCCTATTGAACGGATCTTCTCGTTTGGCGCAGAGTGGCTCGCAAATCGACCAACCCATAGAGAAGCGTAACCGCTAGAACGCATTTGGTTGGTGCCCAGGAGGGAAAGATGAAGAGAAAAATAGCAGCTGCAATTGCTGTCTTCGCATTGGCAGCGCTGGCGATCCCTTTTCAACTGGACGCGCAGGATCATCAGAAATATCACCACCATTACAAGCTCATCGACCTTGGAACATTAGGTGGTCCTGCGAGCTATTTCGATTTCGGTCCCCCGGTCACGTTCAGTAACGGCGGCATCGTGAATCAGCAGGGAACGGCTGTCGGTTTTGCCGACACTTTGACTCCCGATCCTTTTCCTGCGTTTTGCTTTATTACAGACTGCCAAGTGACCCACGCATTCCAATGGCGCAACGGTGTTTTGACCGACCTCGGGGCCCTACCCGGCAACACAAGCAGCGCAGCCTTCTGGATCAGTCCGAACGGGCTGGTTGTGGGGATCTCGGAAACCGGGCACACTGACCCATTGTTTCCCGGGTTGCCGCAGATTCGTGCCGTGCTCTGGAAAGACGGCAGCATCATCGACCTGGGAACATTGTCCGGGGCCGGGTATGAAAGCGAAGCGGAATCGGTCAACAGCGGCGGGCAAGTAGTGGGCTCGGTCCTGAATACGGTTTCGGATGCCAATTCCATGGCGGCGGAAAACACCTGGTACTTCAACCTCCCTTACGGATATCAGCAGCGAGCGTTTTTATGGGACGCGAAGAACGGAATGCAGGACTTGGGCACCCTTCCCGGCGGCAACGACGCACAAGCGATCTTTATCAACGAGCAGGGGCAGATAGCCGGATTCTCGTATACGAATTCGACAGTGAATGCAGCCACAGGTTTTCCCACGCAGGACCCATTCCTGTGGGAAAACGGCAAAATGACGGACCTCGGCACGCTCGGAGGAACCTTCGGGTATCCGAGGTGGTTGAACAACCGAGGTCAGGTGATTGGGGTTTCTAATCTGGCAGGCGATGTGAACTATCATGCATTTCTTTGGCAGGGGGGAATACTCAAAGATCTCAAGACGCTTGGCGGCGATACTTCGCTCCCCGGCTTTATCAGTGACGATGGCGATATTGTCGGCACGGCGGACGTACCCTGTCTCCCGGCCCAGTCCTGTCCTCCCGAGGATCATCATGCCATTTTGTGGAGGAACGGTGAAAAGATCGACTTAGGGGTCCTAGAGAATGAAGGTGATTCTTGCAGCCGCGCGTACTGGATAAATTCGAGCGGCCAGATCGTCGGAAACTCGGAGAGTGAAGCACTCTGCCATGTTTCGGGTGAGCACGCGTTTTTGTGGGAGACTGGCGGCCCCATGATCGCCTTGAATTCACTCATTTCTCCTAACTCCAGTCTGGAGTTGTCACACGCGTTTGTGATCACCGATGACGGTGAGATTGCCGGCCTTGGAGTGCCTCCCGGATGCGATCCGAGCAACGACATGCTTTGCGGGCATGCGTACGTGCTTCTCCCGTGCGACGAGAATCATCCGTCCATCGAGGGCTGCGACTACGGTCTTGTAGATCCCGCCGCCTCGGTTGAAGTTCACACGGAACAGATCTCCGAGACAGCGGCGGCGGCGAGCCAGGTCAAGCTGTCCCCTAGCGAAATGATGGCTCGATTTCGATTCTCAATGGGGGGCCGCAATCGCCTCTACCGAACGCCGCCATCTTCATCTCACTAACGAGCCCAAGAGTGTCCGACTAGGGCCCGCACATAAAGAATCGAGTCTTGGGGAGGCGTCATGAAAAGATCTCTCGCGCTTCTAACCTCCGGCTTTGTTGAGGGCTTAGGACGATGACGTGGCTTAAGTCTTCTAGATGGAACCCTGTTTGCGGCGACACTGCTGTGCGCGAGGAAACTAATTGAGAATTCAAAGTCGGTGACAAGATTCGCGTGAACCTCCATCACGGGAAGATCGAGGATGCCGTTGTCAGGGCTGTAATCGGGGACGAAGACGGCCTAAAGCTGCAAGTGGACTTTGGATACGAACAAACCGCGCTCATCCATGCCTATCAGGTTGTGGAGGATTAGCGGGAATCGTTTCCCGCTGTGGCGCTGAGGTACGGGGACGGTTTGCCAATTATCTGATACGGCAGAATTACATTGAACTCGGCGTCGCACTTAACGCAATGGATCGATTGTGTGTGCATGAATCGAATGTTGAACTTCCCCTCGGTTCTAACGAGCTGTTTCTGATGGCAATAGGTGCAGGTTACGGAATAAATGGACTCGGGCGGCGGTTGGTCCATGATCTCCTATCGGAGCTAGGCGGTCGATGTATAGCACAAAGGACCAAGCGGAGGTTCATCGTAATTCGAAGCCCTGTGGATTCTTGTAGATAAAAAACTCGAAGAAAGGGCGGAGGTCGACAGATGGGATCAAATCGACGGACGGCTCCGCCTCGTCAGGTCTAGGAATTGCATGGAGCTTACTCTCGGTAGGGTGGTTGTCAACTGGAGTGAGAATAGGGGCGGAGCTGTCCCATTTGGCTCCGCCCCCACGGAGCGCTGGGAGTGCCGCTCGAGCTTACGCCCGGCAATGCGCTCGTCAACTAGTTGCACGCACTTCCGTCCGGCCAAACCACACGAAAATCCGTGCAGAGTTCAGTACGGTTCCGCATTGCTTTCTGCACCCGAGCGCGATTAGGTGTGGCTACCAGCGGTACACACTGGCGCCCCAGGTCCAGCCCGCGCCGATGGCCGCGAACAAGAGAAGATCACCTTCTTGGATGAAGCCGCCACGGTTTACCTGGTCCAGCAGCAGCGGGACTGAGGCTCCAGCGGTGTTACCACACGACTCGAGGTTTGTTCGCATCCGGCTATAAGGAACGTCAAGTACCTCGGCGGCGCGTTTGAGGACGCGAGCCGAGGCCTGGTGCGGAAGAATCATGGAGACATCACTGAGTTCCAGCTGGTTCATGCAGAGAATCTGCTGGATACACTCGGGTAGCGCGGTGGTGGCCTTCTCGTAAACCGCCTTTCCGTTCATCGTGAAGTAGGCCTCCCCCCGATAGACCGTAAAATGATCCATTCCTTCGCCGTCGGCCAGAAGAGTGCTTGAAAAAAGCCCATTGTCCCGATCTTTCCTGTCGAGGACCACGGCGCCGGCTCCGTCGCCGAAATAGGCGCAGGAGCGATCGTTCCAGTTCGTGATTTTGGAGTAAGTATCGGCTCCAATTACCAGTACATGTTCGTAAGTGCCATTCTGGATGAATTGGCCAGCTATCGTGACGCCGTAAAGAAACCCGGAACACACCGCCGCCACATCGAACGCGGCGCAGCCGTTACGAATGCCCATCTTGGCCTGTGCAATACACGCGGATGATGGCACCTGGCGGTCGGGTGTCGAAGTCGCCACGATGATCAAGTCAATTTCGTTTGGTTCCAGCCCCGCGGAAGCGATAGCGTTCAGGCCCGCACAGGCAGCCAGATCCGACGTGTATTCCTTTGGTTCCGCGATGCGCCGCTCGCGTATCCCCAAGGTTTCGACGATCCACTCCGGGGAGGTGGGCAAATCCCCGACGATTTCTTCGTTCGTGACCACCCTGGCCGGAACATACGAACCCGTGGATTTGATGCGGACGCTGTCAAAGTGGCTGTTTCGGACTGTCATCCCCCCTCCCAATCCAGCGCTCAGGGTCCAGATCGTTGAGCGCCATTGGCGATAGAGCCCATTTCAAAGTGATTCCCATCTTTGAGATGTCTTTGAATTTCTATCGTAACGCTCAGCTCTCGCTGTTTGTTCTTCTTCCACGGTGATAGCAACTCGGCTTCAGCAGAAGGGCGCGCAACCCGTGCGGCTGCTGACTCGTCCTCTGCGGTTTTCAGCGCCTCCAAATTTTCAACCGTCGCGCGCTCACGGACGACTCGTCTGTTCGATCACAAACGTCGCAACTGCAAGCCAGTCGTTACCATCATCGGTCGTGTCGCTATCCACAAGCTTGAGCGAACCGATGGCAACTCCCGCCGCGAAAACATTTGGGTTTGTGAAGACATAGCTAGACCTCGGGGGTATCACCTTCGTGCCACCCGGCAAGTTTGCGTCGTTAACGACGAACCGCGATGAAAAACCGCTGATCTGCCGCACAGTGACTGTCGTGCAAT
>Ga0187772_10001281_pt1 | contig 11823 bp, 14 predicted proteins | sample 0116_SJ02_MP15_2_FD_133137 | JGI IMG/M metagenome (GOLD analysis project Ga0187772, IMG submission 133137) | Tropical peat soil microbial communities from peatlands in Department of Meta, Colombia - 0116_SJ02_MP15_20_MG | ecosystem: Environmental > Terrestrial > Soil > Wetlands > Peat | place... | reverse complement strand
GAGTCATTTACCTAGAAGAACAATACAAAATGCAATTGAAGAGCTCAAAAGTCAAGGGTTGATAGTTGAAAGGAATAGTCTTGAGGATGCACGGAAGAAGGTATATACTCCCATTCATTCAGACTGGTTATAACATGATAGTTAGCATTAAGAGATAAGATAGAAATCATAACAATAAAGATACAACATGTTCGTGTAATCTGTTAACACGGCCTGCTTTGTTAGCAACTGCCTTATGAGGACTTCAACAGAAGAAATACACGGCAGAAGGCTATGGACGGGTGTGTATTTGCATAGACAAATTCCTATTATGCTATTTGTCCCGCCTTCTGCCAGGAACGGTGAGAAGTAAATTACTGTACACATGAACTACATTTTAGTGCTTTTATATACGCAATCCGTGATGACTAGATGTATAATTATCATGAAATCTGCCTAAAGGTTTAGATGATCGGACTCGAGTAGTAACCAGATAAGCTTCTAAACTGAAGATTAATGATTTAGATAATACAGCATGATCAAAAAAATAAGATAGAAATTATTTTCTTCTTATCTTGTCATATTACGACATTCTTGAGCGCACTTTCTGCATGCATCAGCGCATTGTTTGCATTCTTCGACAGAGGAAAACTTTTCACACTCGTCAGCACATGCATCACATACTTCTGCACATACGTTGCAGCACTGCTTTGCATATTCACTTCCTCTTGACATCAAGCACATAGCCGTGCAACACATATCTGCACAGTCGCGAGCCATCATAATGCATCTTGTCATCGTTCCTACTTTCGGATTGCTAAGACACGCAGTACAACATGCTTCACAGGCTTCACAACAAACACAGCACGCATCAATGCAGGTTTGATATTTCGGATTTTGTAGAGTAACTTTAGTATTCATTGCAGGTATAGTCAATATCTTCATATATAAAAGTATGCAAAAAATATGAAATGCATGACTTATTTGCATATAAAATACAAGAAAAACTATTTTTATCAAATATATCTAATACATTGGTGCATAATAATAGACAATATATATGACGTATTTGCATATAAATCAAGAAAAACCATCTTGTTACCGAATATATGTAACGCAATATTGACGTATTAGTGATACGACCGATAATGGTACCTTAGTTCAATCTAGATAGTTGTTCAATCTAGATAGTTTGGCTCACGACTGGCCAAAGATGCACCTATCTTTATTTATTCTGTGAATATGAGTAGCAGACATCAAACCCACTACGACGAGTCTTATGTCTTCATCGAAGGTGCGCTAATATACAGGAGATTTATTTTGTAATTCTTTGGCCAGGTTCGGCTCCCTATCATCATAATATCTTACTACTCCCATCTTCAGTACTTTAAGTGATAATAGCGCACATTTGACCCTTGCCTGACCTAGATTTGTCAGTCCCATATTTTCAAAAATATCACCTTTAGACAAATTCATAGCAAAAATCAACGGTTTATTTATCACCATCTCTGTAAGCTGTGAGGCACTCGCTTGACTTATGGCACACCCCCTTCCTTCGAATTTTATGTCTTTGATCATATTAGCTTCCACTTTCAGATGAATCTCAACCTCATCACCACAAAGAGGATTACTATCCTGTACACTTACATCATGATTAGACAGCCTACCCTTGTTCCTAGGATTTCTGTAGTGATCAAGGATAGTCTCTCGATAGATATCACCGTTACTCATATCGTCAACGACTGTTTCTACGTTACGTTGTAACCATCGTTCATGAAAAGATCATTGAAATTACTATTACTTTCATTGTTACAGTTCATTGAGATTTTAGCTCATAGACCATATATAATTAATCTCAAATATGTCATTAAAACATGTTTTATGCAAAATTGGCGCTATTCAATCACCTTGTTATTATTAGAAGAGATGACTGACCTAGATGGTTTTAAAAATGGATTTATAATTACTGGTGGACTTTTTCACCTAAATTCCAAAATAACTCCGCGAGTTGCGCTGTATTCAAAACGATAATGTTCACCGTTCGATATTGGATATTGGCAATAGTTCAATTGCGGTATGATTGCATGTAGGACACGCCTTGTAAGGTAATGCGTCCATATTGACCATTGTATCGGTATAGGAAGCACACCAAAAACATGTATGGCATATCATGAAATATTTTCGTGATGTAGCATTCGCAAGGTCGTCTTCTTCTGCCAATCTCTCTTTATTAGACAGTACCTCAAAGACGGATGTCATTAGTATCTGTATATGCAAGTACGAGAATATAACTTACTTCAAATATGCAAGCTATACAGATTATGTGTCTTTTATTCATGCTACTTCTGTTTGAAGCTAATGAATGTTATTTTCCGTTCTTGAACAAACGACAACTCGAATAAACAATCCAGATGTCTAATATCATTTCATATATAATTTCAGGAATTGCTATCCATCCCTTAGACCGATATCCCCGCACCTCGCTTAGATAAACAGCTCAGCTAAATGAAACTTAGATATATAATAAGTAATACTCATAGAGTCAAGAAGGACTTGTATTTCCTTTGTGGAAGATATTGCGCCAAATATTTAAATTTTGCATATTTACAAGAATTTATATTTTTAAAATCTTGTATCATGAGATAATGTCAAATAAAAAACTGAATGTAGCAATTGTATCGACAATGCTATTATTAACTGCAGCCGTCATAGCTACTCCTATGAAAATTGCAAATGCACAGCAACAGTTATCTATACCGACAAATCAGTCAGGTATAAACGTAGATCAACAGATATCTGATTTGAAATCAAAGTTCCCAATATTAAGTTCAAGTCAAGGAAATGAGGTAAAGGATATTATCCAAAAGATACAGGGCTTGGACAAACAGCAAGCTTTTAAAACATTAGCGGCATTTCATATACTGAGAAATCTGCAAGAATATAAGGAATTTGTAGGATCTACTAACAGTGGTGGTTGATAGAAATGAAAAGGGAACAAATAAAGAAAACATCCATTGTATTTTTTGCAATCGTCACCGTTACTGCGTTATTTGCAGTAAATTTGATAATCAGTTCACAACAGGCAGCAGCAGTACACCATAAAACCCATACTACGTCTAGCCAAGTATCCTCAACAGCAGTAGTAGACCATGAAGCTCATACTGCCTCCAAAGGTAAGATCAGTGTACATCAGGTAGCGGTAATCCCGGAGGTGCATGGTAAAATTCTTAATGTAACAGAGCTTAAAAAGCTGGTAAAAGGGCCTTACGGTGAGAGTGATGTAATAGGTGGTATGATGTCAGGCGGATATTAATTAATAACACCATCAATCTATCTACTTTTTGTGAAAGATGCCAATCAAATTAATTCAGTCATCTGTATTAAAATGAGCTCAAAGGTCTGGCTTATGAGCGAAAATTAAACTAACGAACGCACCAGATAATTTTTGAAAGATACTTGACTTCGACCTATTTGGAGAACGAAATTTTTTCGATATCAACAAAAGAATCGAAGTGTATACATCTAATGATCCTGTTGCGTCATTGTCAGAATTCAAACCAAATTTCTATGATCTTCTTTTGGTTGATATTAATATGCCACATATGAATGGATTTGAATTATCTGAGAAGATACTGGCTATCGATGTTAATGTAAGAATTTGTTTCATGTCGGCTATACTTTCTAGTAAAGCCACCATTGTTTGGGTAGAATGAAATTTCACAGGGTGTGTGATTAGCATCTTTTACCATTAAACTCCGCTATAGAATTTTCAGCATTCTTGCTCTTTTCCGATCTTCGTCTTATGCGACGTCAGTTGTTATCTATAGTCAGTATGAGCTCAAGCTGATAGAATATTACTTGAAACGAATTAGGAATGCTAACAGTGATTGATTGGTTTACTTGATTAATTCAAAACTGATATGAGTTCCTAGTCTAACATTGTGTTTGGTAGAAAATCCTGCTACAGTTTCTAATACATACTGTGAGTCTTTTTCTGGAAAATATGTTTGACATAGAAGATTAGAGCTAGCTGGAGGACAAGGCTTCAGACTAGGTTCTATATGCGTGACCACGCCATTGCTATCTAACCAAATAATATCTATAGGAAATTTCATACCAATCATCCAAAATCCATATCTATACGGTTGCTGAAAAACAAAAAGCATTCCTTGATTTTCTGTCAAGTTATTCTTAACGTCTAATCCTTTTGTCTGTTGCTCACCAGTTAAAGCTATATCGGCCAGCACATCATAGCCATTTACTACGACTTTCGCATGAAGATAGATGTTATCACCTGGAAAAGACTTGTTTACATCATGAAGAAAGGTGTTGTTATCTAATGCAGTTTCATGCTGTGGATCTATAGCCAGTGTTTTAGCATAATATGCATTAGCTCCAGTATAATTTCCTAGGTCAAGAGTTACAGCTTTACTAGTTAATACATTAATATAATATGGGTCCACAGCCAATGTAACATAATTTTCAAATGGAACGTCTTTTTCTACTTTGGCCAGCACAAAGATATTAGGCAGCATAATTAAACCGATTATAGTTATTATACCTAAAAGAAGAAACCAGCCTTGGGTGAGCGTACCTTCTCTAGAACCAGACTTATTATATAACCTACTGTAATCTTGCAATGTCTTGCAATAATCTCCTGTTATGTAATACAAATATACGGTAGTTAATAACTGCTAATATTTGACCTTTTTTACACCTGTTGAATTGACTTTCCATCGGAATAGCGATGCCTTAACCCTTGCTTGCTTGAATCAGGTTTAACAATAAGTCTGGTGTCTTTCTATTCATCAGTAGTATAGTGTTGGTTTATTTCGGTTTTATCGAGGATATCAATCAGAAGCCGCTGTAAATTGATTGCCGAAGCGCAAAATTATTTGCTATCGTCATATTCTATCTTAATTCGGTTAACAACTATCGGCCATACACCGGTAGCCTCTTTCGAGTTTCTCTTGTCATCATTGTACTCTTGTCTGTACTAGCAAGAGTTATGGGTATGTTCACAGTTACCCCTACTTTGGAAATATATCCCAAAGTCCGGTAAGCGATATTAAAAGAAGCATTTCTATCAGCATTATCTTCACCACAAGTTTTACAGGTGAACAATCCTTGTGTCCTTCCTGTTCCTAGTTCGTTACACTTTCTACAAATTTGTTATGTCCAATTCTCGAATATTTTGATTACTTTGATACCCGCTAAGGTAGCCTTGTATGTCAAGTATTCTGTAAACTTGGAATATGGAAATCTGGAAAGTTTTCTGTTAAACTTCCTTCTTCTTCCTCCATTCTTCTTATCTTGGTTTCGCAATCCTTTGAGTTTGCCTAATACTATTAACGAATCTGTCTCTATAACTCGATTAACAATCTCTCGTGTGATTTTGTGTATGATGTCATTTGCAATTCTCTTCTCATGATCTCTTATCTTCTTTATAGTATCTATCGCTTTTTTACTCCTAATTGACGTCTTAACCAGAAGTACCAGCCTCTGACATGGTTCAAGTCTTTACCATAAAACACGGTCCTATTAGTTGCCAACTCCACAGAAGTGGCAATATGTTTGATACCCGTGTCTATTGCAATTACATTCTGATCCCCTGACAAATGCACTAAAATCGTCAAAAAAGTCGATCCACCCTCCAATAGACGCAGGAAAGGACCAGTTGCTACGTCAACAGTCAAGCACGGGCCAAAGGAACCATTTATTAACATTAGTCTGCATTTATAGGATGTGAGTCATAGTTGTCTACTGATATTACTTCCTCATCCGCGGGCAAACATGTTGTACTTTTGTACGGAAATAATTCACGGCGTGATATAGCTACAACAAACTGCATCAATCAAGGACTAAAAGAAGACCGGCTCTGCATCTATGCCTCTGTCAATGCCTGTGATAGATCGAACTTATACAACGTTTCATCTAAAATTAAAGATTATAAAGAAAATATAAAGACAGGGAACTTGTTAATTATAGATCTAAAACCGTTCTATAATTCTGCATTAAGGGGGATTTGACACCTTTTGAGGAACTTGTAACGCATATAAAGCAAGAATTAGAACACAGAAATAGTAAATCTGTACTTATCGTTGCTGATTGTGCTGATAATCTTTTTCAGAATCAATACTTTAATCAATCCGAGCTATTAGAAAGCTGGTGGCACCGTGTATATAAGGAATGGATGCAGCATGAAGACCAAGAACAAGATCATATCACCATCATATGTCCACACTTAGATTCGTTATTGTACAAGCAACCATTTGATCAACACAAGTGTAAGATCTTTGATAATCATAGCGTTACAATAGATATTGAAGGCCGTACAATAATGACCTCATCCACATTACTCCAGTCTATAGAAAAGCAACCACAGCCTGCAGAACCAACTATCTCTCTAATGGAATCGCAAACATATATTCTAGTTGCTGAACCGGAACCAGATCTTCAGTATATATACAATATGTGGCTACGCTCCAAGGGTTTTAAGAATACACTAATAACAGATAGTGGCAGAAAATGCCTTGAGGAGATTAATAAGATAGAAAATCTATCTCAAGGGTCTAACATTATCGTTATTTTGGATTCACGCATTAAGGATATTCCCTTTGTTCAGGTTGCCCAACAGATTCTTAATCGAAAACCAGGTACCCAAATTATCTTTACCACTACCCAGCCGGGGGATGGTGTTAAGTCAATGAGTATCAATAATAATAGCAAGATACTATTGAAGCCATTTAGGTTTTCTGAGCTGTTACCATTACTAGGTAACAGTATAGGGAATTAACGGAGATAGCCAAATATGTGAGATCCTATGTAAGAAGCTTAATCTTTACAGGATGGTTACGGGAACGCAGAATATTAACAAATATTTCTAGACCCCGTAGCTAGCCGAACAAATCTCTCTTACTTTATTAATGTTATACAAATTCCAAACTACTGTAGTCGTGATTTGACTTTTTCAGTTAGAGCTTTCAGTGCTATCGGCTTTCTAATAAAACAATCAGCTTCTTCCAATCCAGGAAATAATTCCTTAAATTGATTATTGTATTCCTCAAAAGCAGTAATAAAACATACCTTCACATGATTGTCTGAATGACGAGAGAATTTCCTGATACAACTTGAAGCCATTCATTTTTGGCATGTTTATGTCAAGCAGCAAGCATCGTGCCAATGCTGCAGCGTTAGCATAATCGGCAATATTTACTTCTTTTCTTTGGCCCTCTACTCCGCCTTGTTCACTGACTGCCTTCTGTACTTCTAAATTGCCTTCTTTAGGAATTTTTCTATATTTTCTCGTTTATCAGTTGACATTAAAGATCATTGAACTAATCATGTCTTAAGAATGGTATCTTAATAAACGAACTGGCTCTATGTAGGAGATGTTTAAGCTCACACTGAAACCTGAATACTGATAGGAGTTGACAACTGACTGTAACAATGAGAAAGGGCGCGTAATTGGAGAGTGTTTCCATCATTTACATTTGTACAAACTGAGATGCGGCTGTTGTATTTGTCCTCATCGATTAAGACAATGGTTTGAAACTTGTTATATGCGTGCGACTTCATCTTTATATTGCGTTATCTCCGGTCTGCTTGCTTCCGATATCGTAAGCTTCCGCAACATCGTATACAAATATCTTACCATCCGAAGCAGATCCAGTACTTATAAGCTTCAACACATCATCAATAATGGATTTTATAAGAGAGTCAGGGACGAGCACTTCAATCTTTGTTCGAGATCCAAATTCGGGGATATATCTCATTGTTCCCCTTGCGATGGCAACTGGTTCGTTTTTTGCGCGACCTCTACCTTTAACATCAATAGAAGTTAAACCTCCCACCTTATGCTCACGAAGAAGTTCGTTGACCTCATGAAAGCGCTCGTGAGGAATTATCAGATCTAGTCTTTTCATCTAATCTAACGTTAGACTAACAAGTACTAAAATCTTCTTGGCGAGATCGCTATTGAGATTGAATGACTAAATATCTTATTTTTGCAATGTCAGTATTTACTATTGGTCTATTGTTAGCATTATGTTCTCAAAACATTACTTTTCATTCAAAAGCTTATGCTCAGCTTCCTGTTTGTAATGTAAAATCAAATGCTTCCAGAATAATTACCTCTGCCGCTGCTACCAGTAATAATAATGCTATGATAACCATTCATACAACAAATTCAATACAGGGTAACTTTAACGTAATAAAGCAACAAGAGCTTAGATAATTGTAGGCTATCCCTTTAGAGATGGAGATATTCATGGAATAACAACGAACCTTGCTGACCTCTTGTGTTTTAATTGTCGCAACAAAGACTGTAAACACAAGAATTTGAATGAATCGGAGTCTTACCGGTTCAATGAGGATATCTACGACTGAGCCTACAGTATGCAAGTAAAACTAGACGAAAAGCTAATAATCCAATACGGAATCAATCCTTTTTGACTGCATTTATTGAAGTATAGCTGTGATACTTCTATCTAATTTCTCTTTCAACATATGCAACTATTTCCTTGTTTATGAAATTTTCAAAAGCGGGGTCGTACCATTTACTATCTTGTATGTGCGTCCAGTACCCTTTTATTGTTCCTAACCTAAAACATGTGCGCATCCACTCTACCCACGCATACCACTCATTATCATTAAGTACCTTTCTTTCGCGCATATCATGAGCATGAGAAAATACATTAAGAACATCAAAGGAGTACACACCTTCAGGCGACAGCGATTGTACGTTATTGATCACTCTTGCTAGCTCTGGACGTTCTAACAAATGTTCTTCCAGTCTATGCATTTTTTCATCCAAATCACTTAGGACTTTTGTTTCCGTGTCTACCGACAGATCTTTTATTTGTCTCCTTGAGAAATAAAGTGCTAGGAGTAAGGTTCCTATAATGCCTATGGTCTGCGTTATACTTAACACGTCTGAGATTTCTATATTTAAAACCATAAGTAATCTCTAGGAGTGTTTAAAATAAGACTATCGTATTTTCTTGAGCAGGACCGAAACGCAGATGGGAAATTTTCAGCCTATGTCAGCGTAGGGGACTTCCACTCCTCAATAAGGAGGTGCATGGCAGTTCTAAGTTAGATCGAAAATCCTGTTTACATTTGATTTAAACAAATTATGTAACAGCTCTATTCTTTGATAAAAGAGTCATTTGTCTTCAAGCCATAGAATTCTTGTCTTAACCTTGGTAGGTAAATAGCTGATGCTCTTCCATCGACAGTGGCCTACCCAAATACGAAATTTAGATGGTTAGAATATGCGTCAAAATCACATACTGCTAGTATTTTTACATATCCGTCAGTTTTTTTCCTATCCAAGATCCATTGAAGTATATTATTTGATTTACATTGCCTTCTATTTTTATCAAACGAATCTAGAGGTAGTAAGGTGGTAAGCTAGAGCATGGAAATCTTTCGATAGATGTCGTTCTAATGAGATGGAAAGTTCGGCAGTCAATTCAAATGAGATTGGTTGGATAATAATAATTATTTTCATAAGGGACTCTGCACTTTTAGGATACTTAAAATGGTCTTTATGATTAATGTCGTGTGTTCGCTGTTTTGCAAACCTTTCATACACAAATACACCTTAGCGTATACCTAGGAACTTCCTTATAATCAGGGACGCGATGCTGGTCGAAATATCTAGACATGTTGATAAGCAGTTGTCATGTATTTAACAATCCTCATATTTCTTCAGAACACACAGCCGCCTGGAGAAGAGAATGGTTCAAACGATGCAAAAATGATGATGGAACGTATGGACATGGATACTCAAAATATTATTGATTTCCTAGTGTAATTATGGTGGGCTATCGGCACATCAGCAGATATCAGCAATTCGTATGCACATTATTAGTGCATTGCCAACTACTCGTTCTCACTTCTAATATGTTGTCTTTTGGGTTTGCTATTCATTCCCAAATCCTTCTTCTTTTCCCCTCCCAAATGATCTCAGAAATCCGAACATCAAATAGTTACGTCTTTAGAATACGAATTTTAATAGATCTTCTTTTTAATTAACAATACACAAATGTCTGACATAAGTACAACAGCCAGTATTGGTGCTAATCAAAAAGCAATAATATCCAAGATATTAGTTGCAATAGATGGATCTGCTGCATCTATGGACGCGGCAGATTATGCCACCTCTATATCTAAAAAATATAATGCAGAACTGTATGCTTTGCATGTTATACGCAGTGATCTTGCTGCTGAAACATCAGAGTCATTTATGACAAGAATGACAAAAGAAGGTGAAGAATACATGAACAAAGTCAAAGTCAATGCAGATGAAAAAAAAGTTCAAATAAAAACAGAAATCATTCCTTCTATAAATATAGCTGGAGGCATACTGGATTATGCTGAAGAAAATAATATCGACCTAATTGTAATTGGAACAAGAGGAAGATCAGGATTTAAGAGGTTATTGCTTGGAAGCGTTGCATCACACGTTGTAACTTATGCACATTGCCCTGTATTTGTGGCAAAATAATTGGTACTATAAGGCCAATAAGCCAAGTGTCTAATGCCGCACCACTATTTCGTAATTTTGTCTAATATTTTAGCAAAAGAAGATAGAACAGCTAATTTACGAATTTGTCTATCGTTTAGGTCCGTCAAACTTATAATCAACCTTGAATTTGTTGGTATATGCTATATGACATAGTTGACTAATTTTTAGAAAAATAATTATATCTATTAAGTTGATTACAGTTATTATCATTTACTACCTTTTATGATATCGAATTGGCAAAATATACAAATGCCCGTTGTTTTTCAGAGTCTTCTAGAAGATGCGCCCACGTCCTGAACTCCAGGATAGAACCAACTTCATTGTTCCTATCTTTCGGTTCACACTTTCCTCAATCTTTTCCAACTCGAATGGTTTTTTCTTTATTATATTTGCCCTATAGCGGTCGACCTATTGATGATTGAAGAAGGAAAAGAGCATGATTATTCCACTGAAGAATCGATGGAAGTGGATGAAGATTATAAAAGATAAAGACCAAGCTGGAGCAGCATCTCGGAATAGTCAAGTATCGAGGACTAGTAATAAAATATGTCTCAAGGTGAGATAGGATGGATAGTAAGCCTTCTATGGTTTTTCCTCCATGTCATAGCTTGTTATATTGTCTCAGCTCTGTTTCCGTTTTGAATTTCTCGTCACATAACAAGAAAATATGAGGAATTACGCGTCAAGATGAACGATGATTATGAACGGATCGTTGTTCAAAGATTAAAAGGTTCGATTCAACACACTCATTTTTAATATTTTGCGTTGAAAATATGGAATTGATAACTGCTCTATCACCCTTTTTTGTAATCTAATCTAGGACTGAAAAGTCAATACTATCTATAAGGGTGGCAATACTATCAGATTCAATGATCAAACATCAAATCCATGCATCCCCGGCCATTATTGGTCTAGTTGCAGCCATAGCTGTTGTAATGACAAGCACGATTGTGACACCAGCATTTGCAATAACATTTTTCTTTAATTGCATGACGGACATAGCCAATGAAACTGGAAAGCTAACTTTAAACGATGTGCATATGTGTTTATACAAGGAATATGGTAAGTATAACAAAGTCCCATATAGCACTTTCCTCCATTCATTCAGTGGTAGTGGTGGTAGTGGTGGTAGTGGTGGTCACTAAACCATCACTGGCAGCTAATTGCAACTAGTTACGAAAAAGAGCACAGCAACTAATAATATTTTTTCATGCTATTTATAGGGAACATTAAGCTTATCTTTGCACGTTGGTATCAATTACTCAATTTGTTTATACTTTATCTACAGGGCTTGTTTCAATAACTTCATT
>Ga0187772_10001280_pt1 | contig 11824 bp, 13 predicted proteins | sample 0116_SJ02_MP15_2_FD_133137 | JGI IMG/M metagenome (GOLD analysis project Ga0187772, IMG submission 133137) | Tropical peat soil microbial communities from peatlands in Department of Meta, Colombia - 0116_SJ02_MP15_20_MG | ecosystem: Environmental > Terrestrial > Soil > Wetlands > Peat | place... | reverse complement strand
TCGCCGCTGGCGGTTTGCAGGCCGGCAGTGAAGAAAAATTTCATTTCAAAAACGCCCTGCGGCGTCTGCATGTATTTGGCGGAAACCGCCCGGCTCACCGTCGTCTCATGCACGCCCACCACCTCCGCCACCTGCGCCATCGTCATCGGTTTCAAGTGGGCGACGCCTTTTTCCATGAACTCGCGCTGGCGTTTCACGATCTCCTTCCCGATGTTCAAAATCGTCTGCTGCCGCTGATGCAAACTTTTGATGAGGAATTTACCGGCGCGGATTTTTTCGCGGATGTAATTTTTGACTTCGGCGGAATTTCCACCTTGCGCCATGAGGTCCTTGTAGATGTTGCTGATGCGCAGGTGGGGAATGTGTTCGTCGTTGGTCGTCACGGTGAAATCGTTGCCGGCCTTTTGCACAAAAACCTCAGGCAGAACGTACTGGTCCGTGTCCGGCAAAAAAGCCCGGCCGGGGCGCGGTTCCAGGCGCGCAATCCGTCGGAGCGCGTTCTGGACATCGTCAATGGTCCGGCCGGTGCCGCGCGCAATTTCCGGAATGCGCCGTTTGCCGAGCGCGTCCATGAAATCATGCACGATGCGGTATTCGAGCGTGTCCTGCTGGCCGGCGCGTTCGAGTTGCAACAGCAGACATTCGCGCAAATTGGCGGCGCCCACGCCCGGCGGGTCAAACGTCTGGATCACCTTCAAAACTGCGGAAATTTTTTCCACGGGCAGATTCGTTGAAAGGGACAATTCCTCAACCGTGGCCTTGAGGTAGCCGTAATCGTCAACGTTGCCGATGATCAACTCGGCGATGCCGCGCTGTTCCTCGGACAAATCGGTGTCGCGCAACTGTTCCATGAGGGCTTGGGCCAGCGACGTGCCGGCGACGAGCGAGTCCAGCATGAATTGCCGCCGCTCCTCGTCCTCGGTGGATTGGCGGATGGGAAGGTTCGTCTGCGAGAAATGATCGCGCCATTCCTGATCAAGTTGCACGAGCCGGTCAAACTCCGCTTGAAAATCGTCCACCGGCGCATCAACGGCCTTTTCCTGGGCCGCTTCGAACGTCGTGTCCGAGGACGGCTCGGCGGATGCCGGCGCATCGCCATCATCTGTTACCGGCTGGTCGGCCAAATCGGATTCCGGCGACGCCACTTCTTCGAGGACGGGGTTTTGTTGCAGCTCCTGCTCGACGAGCGCCTTGAGTTCCAACGTCGGCGCCTGCAGCAGCGCCAGCGATTGCTGGAGCTGCGGCGCCAGAATCAGCGATTGCGTCAACCGCTGAGAAAGTTGCAAGCCCTGAACCATTTCTGTTTAGAGCTTACCTCAGATTCGGCCAATGACAAGCAAAACATGGCACGAAATAAGCTTCTTTGCCGGGAGTTAATCGGGAATGGCTCTTCCGTCGCACTTTCGCTGGATTTTGTTGCCCGCCGGCTGCATCTTCTGCCCATGAAGTTGATTCTTTCGACACACAATATAACGCTGACCAAAGCCATTGAGGATCACATCCTGGACCGGCTGCAAAAGCTTGATCACTTCGATCAACGCGCCGTTGACGCGCGCGTCACCCTTGAACACGACCACACGCGCGTCCTGGGAAAGCAATTCAGTTGTTCGATCCGTCTGGCGGTGCGCGGCCCCGACCTCTTCGCGGAGGACGTCGAAAGCGATTTGTACGCGGCGATTGACCGCGTAACCAAAAAAATCAAGCAGCAAATCCGCAAGCGCCACAACAAATGGAAGGCCCGCAAGCACAAGGTCGCCGCGCGCACCAAGCGCAAACGCCAGGAGACGGCCATTTAATGTGACCCGTGACGTGTGACACGTGACATGATTCAATCTGGTCCTGGTCGTGCCACCCTTCACGTGCCACCCGTCACTTTTCCATGATCCTCCGCGCGCGCGTTGTCGTGCCGGTTTCGCAGCCGCCGGTTGAAAACGGCGCGATCATCATTTCCCGAAACCGCATTCGCGCCGTCGCTCCATGGGCGGATTTGCGGCCCCGCGCGGCCGGGGAGACGATTGACCTCGGTGAAGTCATTTTGCTGCCGGGCCTCGTCAATGCGCATTGCCATCTCGATTACACCGACATGGCCGGGTTGCTGTCGCCGCCGAAGACGTTCACCGATTGGATTCACCTCATGATCTCGGCCAAGGCGCAGTGGGGATACGCAGAATACGCGCGGTCCTGGCTGAACGGCGCGCGAATGCTGGTGGAGACGGGAACGACCACCGTTGCCGACATCGAAGTCGTGCCTGATCTTTTGCCGGAGGTTTGGAACGCAACGCCGCTTCGCGTTTTCTCGTTTCTCGAAATGACCGGCATTCGCGCCCGGCGCGAGCCGCGCGCCGTGCTGCGCGAGGCCGTTGAAAAAATTGAGGCGCTCGCGCACCCGCGCTGCCGGGCCGCGCTCTCACCCCATGCGCCTTACTCCACCCTGCCCGAACTGCTGCGGCTCAGCGCCCATGAGGCGCGCAAAAAAGGGCTGCGCCTCACCACGCATGTTGCTGAATCCGCGCAGGAATTTGAAATGTTTGTCCACGCGCGTGGCGCGATGCACGCCTGGCTGAGGCGGAACGAGCGCGCGATGGCCGATTGCGGCCTCGGCTCGCCGGTGGAACATCTGGCGCGAAACGGGGTGCTCGGCAAAAATTTCCTGGCCGTACACGCCAATTACCTCGGCCCCAAGGACGCCGCGCTGCTGGCGACGCGGAATGTGAGCGTCGTTCATTGCCCACGCAGTCATTTTTATTTCAAACACCGGCCGTTTCCACTGGGAAGGTTGTTGCAGGCCGGGGTGAATGTTTGTCTCGGCACGGATAGTCTGGCCACGGTTTATAAAGCGCACCGCGAAAAGCCGGAGTTGAATTTGTTTGAGGAAATGAGCGTGTTCGCCGCAGCGCATCCGGGACTGTCCCCGAAAAAAATCCTGCCCATGGCCACCGTCAATGGCGCAAAAGCCCTCGGCCTGCCCGGGCGGATCGGCGAACTTTGCCGAAACGCCTTTGCAGATCTGGTCGCCATACCCTTCGCCGGCAAAAGTTCGGATGTGGTCCAGGCCACCATCAATTTCTCCGGACACGTCCGGGCTTCGATGATTGACGGCCGATGGGCCATCGCGCCGGACTGATTCTCGATTTGCGATTGACGCGCCGCCCGCCTTTTTGCTCGCAAATCGCAAATCGTAACACGTAAACTTCGAGCGTGGACTTACTTGACGCCGAATTAAACCAGCGCCTGGCCGTCTGGCGCGAACAAAATCTCTTCCGCGAGGTGCGCCGGGTGGATTCGCCACAATCGCCGCACATCAAAATCGGCGGCCAGACGCTCCTCAATTTTTCGTCCAACGATTACCTCGGCTTGGCCAACGATCCGATTTTGAAGGAGGCGGCGGTCAAGGCCATCGAAAAATTTGGCGCAGGCGCGGGTGCGTCGCGGCTGATTTGCGGTTCGCTCACGCCGTTCCATGAATTGGAGGAGGCGCTCGCCGATTTCAAAGAAACGGAAGCTGCCTTGACCTTTTCATCCGGTTACACAACGGCCATCGGCACGATTTGCGCCCTGCTTGGCAAGGACGACGTTGTCCTGCTCGACAAACTGGTTCATGCCTGCATGGTTGACGCGGCGCGCCTTTGCGGCGCAAAAATCCGCGTGTTCGCCCACAACGACCTCGATGATTTGGAAAAGATTTTGAAGTGGACCGATAAACGTTCACGTTTCACGCATCACGTTTCACGCGTCCTGATCGTCACCGAATCCATTTTCAGCATGGACGGCGACGCCGCTCCCCTGCGCGAGATGGTTGTGCTCAAGGAAAAATACGGCGCATGGCTGATGGTGGACGACGCGCATGCCACGGGAGTTTGCGGCAAAAACGGACGCGGTTTGGCAGACAAACACGGCGTGGGCCATCGCATCGAAGTTCAGATGGGCACGCTCGGCAAGGCGCTTGGCGCCAGCGGCGGATTCATATGCGGCTCGCGCGCGTTGATTCATCTTCTCGTCAACCGCGCCCGCAGTTTTGTTTATTCCACCGCACCGGTTCCTGCCGCCGCCGCCGCGGCGACTGCGGCTGTCCGGTTTATTCAATCCGCCGATGGCGAAGCCCGGCGAAAAACACTTTGGGCGAGGGTTGGCGGATTTCTTTCGGCCATCAAAAATTGGCAATCGAAAATTCCCGCCGCCATCATTCCCATCATGGTTGGCGGCGAGCAGAAGGCGGTGGAGTTTGCCGCCGCGTTGCACAAACAGGGGGTTTTCATTCCCGCCATCCGGTATCCAACCGTGGCCCGCGGCCAAGCGCGGTTGCGCGTGACGCTCACGGCAGCCCATACAACCCAAGAAGTCAACCGGCTCGCCACCGCTTTGAATGAATTCGTGTCGTGCAAATCGTAAATCAAAATCGAATACATCATCTTGCCGAACTTGATCACCGACACGTCTGGCATCCATTCACCCAGATGCGCGACTGGCTGCGGCGTGAGCCAATCGTCATCGCCTCCGGCCGGGGCGCGGTGTTGCGCGACGTGAACGGCCGCGAGTATCTGGACGCCAATTCGTCCATCTGGACCAATCTCCACGGCCACAACCATCCGAAGATCAACGCGGCAATCCGACGGCAGCTCAGGAAAATCGCCCACTCTTCGGCCTTGGGCCTGGCGAACGAGCCGGCCTCGTTGTTGGCGGAAAAACTGGTTGAGGCGGCGAACCTAAAACTGGTGGGGCGCGGTGTCCCAACTGCGCCGCATAGTCGAAATCGGCGCGCTGGGGACAGCGCGCCCTACCTGGGAAAAACCTTTTTCTCGGATGATGGCTCGACGGCGCTCGAAGTCGCGCTCAAGCTGGCTTACGAATTTACGCGCCGTCGGCGTGGCAAATCAGCCGGGCGAGCCGCGCAACCAAAGTTTCTTTCGCTTGCGGGCGCGTATCATGGCGACACCGTGGGCGCTGTTGCGCTGGGCCACATTGATTTGTTTCATCGAAGTTATTCCGGCCTGCTCTTCAGAACCGACACGGTCATGTCGCCTTATTGCTATCGCTGTCCGTTCAATCGCGCGCAACCGGAACGCGCTGACGCCCGTGAATACCGCAAATGCAACTGGGAATGCGTCCAAAAAGTTGAACAGAAATTCTCGGCGCAAAAAAGGAGAGGCAACCCCTACGCAGCGTTTGTGTTTGAGCCGTTGATCCAAGGGGCGGCCGGGATGATTCCGCAACCGGCGGGCTGGCTCAAGCGTGCCGCGGGAATCGCGCGGGATCATGGAGCGCTCTTGATCGCTGATGAAGTGATGACCGGATTCGGCAGGACCGGTGTTTTGAACTCCGAACTCCGGACTCCGAACTCCGAATTCCTGTTCGCCTGCCACCACGAACATGTGCAGCCGGATTTTCTTTGCCTGGCCAAAGGGTTGACCGGCGGTTATTTGCCGATGGCGGCAACGCTCACAACCCAAAAAGTCTTTGATGCCTTCCTTGGTGAATACGCTGAGTTCAAAACCTTTTTTCACGGCCACAGCTACACCGCCAACCAAATCGGTGCGGCGGCCTCGCTTGCCAGCGTGGACATTTTGCAGAATGCCGAATCCATCCACGCGCGGACGCGATTGCAAAAATTGCTTCGCGACGAATTGCAAAATCTCTGGCCACTGCCGAACGTGGGCGACATCCGGCAGGTCGGCCTGATTGCCGGGGTCGAGCTGGTGAAAAACTGGCGGACGCGCCAATCATTCGACCTGCGCGAACGCGCGGGCAACCGTGTCTGTGGGGCGATGGCCGAGCGTGGAGTGCTCACGCGCCCCGTCGGGAATGTCGTTGTCCTGATGCCACCGTATTGCGCGACGCCGGCGCAGTTGCAAAAAATGGTGGCCGTCCTGCGCGATGGCATTGCGGCGGCCCTGGGAAAGTGAAGGCAATCCCTTCTTCGCCGCGTCCAACTTTTTTCTTGTGTCAAACGAAAGGGCGAGATACGAACCGGATTATGAACACGAGCGCATTCGCCTTGGCCGCTATGTTGGTTCTTATTTCCGGTTGCTCCGACAAACCGGATAAAGCCAAATCTTTGGTTAAAGAAGGCATCGGGAAAGCCAATAACAGCCAATTGGATGCAGCAATTTCTGATTTCGACCAGGCGATCAAACTTGATCCCCAGTGCGTTGACGCTTACTTCAACAGGGGACGTGCGAAGATTGACAAAGGCGACTTTGACGAAGCAATCGCCGATTATGATCGAACCATTAAAATTGACCCGAAAAATGCCGAGGCTTATGGCAGTCGAGGCCTTGCTAAATTTGACAAGGGCGATTTTAATGGAGCGATTGCCGATGACAATCAAGCCATCAATCTGAATCCGGAACTGGCTCGGGTTTACGACAACCGGGCGCTTGTCAATCTTCGAAAGGGGAATTGGGCTGTTTCAATTGCCGACTGTAATCAAGCAATTAAGATCAATCCAAAAGACTGTTCCGCTTACGAAACTCGAGGTGCCGCCAGGGCCGGTCACGGGGACCTGGCTGGAGCCATTGCGGACTTCAGCCAGGCGATTCAATTCAATCCAAAAGACGCAATCGCCTACAAAGGCCGGGCGATGGCAAAAATGCAAAATGGTGACGATCAAGGGTCTCTTAACGACTACAAAAAGGCGGCGGAATTACGCAGCAGCAATTAGTTCAATTCATTTTTTCACCGCGCCGAGCGGCAGCACGACTTTTCCGAACACTTCATTGAGCACCTGGGCGAGTCCGGTGTAAATCGCCGACAAACCGCAAATGATGCCTTCGTATCCCGTCAAATGTTTGAACCCGGCACTTGCACCAGTGTAATCACCGAAGGCAAGCAGAAAGAAAAGAACCGTCAGCGAACCGAAAACAAATTGCAAAGCGCGGTTGAGCCGGAGGGTGCCGAGGAACATGACCGCGGTGAACAGTCCCCAGATGGCGAGATAAGCAGACATCGCGGTTTCGTCGGAAGGCGCGCCCAATCCAAGCTTCGCCAGGACAATCATCGTCACCAGTGAAAGCCAGAAGAAGCCGTAGGACATAAACGCGGTGGCGGCAAAGGTGTTGCCCTTTTTCCATTCCAGGATGCCGGCGATGACCTGCGCCGTGCCGCCGTAGCAGATTCCCATCGCCAGGACCATGCCATTGAGTTCGTAAAAGCCGGCGTTGTGCAGGTTGAGCAGCACGGTGGTCATTCCGAAACCGAGCAGCCCCAGGGGAGCTGGATTGGCAGTGGAATCTTTGATTTGGGTGATGTTTGGTTCGGTCATGATTGGTCTTGGGCTGTCGTTTTAATCCGGGTCGCGTGGAACGATCACATTTCCCGCCCCGTGTGGTCAAGCCGTACCTGCGGGTTGCCAACAACCCAAAAATGTCAGCGTGACGACAAGAATTGTCGGACGGAAAGGCCGGAAAGAAATTTGATTATGTGGAGGTTTTTCTATGATGAAGTTCCTCTGAACGGGCGTAACGAAACACAGCCATCGGTTTTGCAGGCCGTGGGCGCGAAAAAACCGCGTGACATGCGGCTGGATGCCTTGCGCGGTTTGTTTCTCCTCATCATGGCGGGAGTGCATGCCCCCACGCCGGTGTCGCACGCGATGCAAGACCCGTTGGGCTATAACGGGGCGGCTGAAGGCTTTATTTTCCTGAGCGCCTGCCTGGCCGGCATGGTTTATGGGAAAACTTACCGGCAGGCGGACTGGGCGACGATGTCGCGCCGCGCCTGGAAGCGCACCCGCCAGATTTATTTCGTCCATCTGGCAGTGTTGCTGCCTATCGTGCTGATCGCGTGGGCACTGGCGAATACGCTGCCGCCGCTGGCCGCTCATTTCAGCGATTTTCTTGCTCAGCCGTGGGGCAGTCTGGCGCTCATGCCGCTGCTGCTACATCAACCGCCGCTCTTCGACATCCTGCCGCTTTACGTGATTTTTCTGGGCGCGGTGCCGTGGCTGCTACCGATCGCGCGCCGGCATGGTTGGGGAATGATTTTGACGGTTTCCGCCTTGGGCTGGCTGGCCGCGCAAGACAAACTGGACACCCGCCTCATCGGCGACCCAGGCCGATTGCTGCCCTTGCGATGGGGCGCGTTTGACCTTCTGGCCTGGCAATTTCTTTACGTTTGTGGCTTGGCCTTGGGCGAAACCTCTTTCCGGCGGCCCATCATCAAACCCGAACTCCGCCTTGGGCTGGGTGTCCCGGCTGGTGCGATAGTGCTCGTCGGGCTGCTCTCGCGCCACGGATTCTGGCCTCAAGCCTGGTGGAATCCCGACATTTTTCTCTGGATGGACAAATGGACATTAGGCCCGTTGCGCCTGCTGAACTTTGCCGCCTGGACCACCCTGCTCCTGGCTTGGAATCCGAATCCGCCCAAATGGTTTCTCGCGCCTGTGGCGCTGCTGGGAAGAAATTCGTTGTCCGTTTTCGCCTGCCACCTGCCGCTGGTCATCGCCGCCGCCGTCATCGTTCAGCAATTCGCACTGCCAAACGCGGTGCAAACAGCCATCGGTCTTTTGGTGATCGCCTTGCTCTTCGTGTGGGCGGCCTGGTGGGAATACCGGAAACGCCGCCGGGTTGAAGCCACGGGCGCGGCCGGCTCGTCAACCGTCAGGCCGCCGTCTCCGACAACGCCAGCAGACGTGCGGACTGTTCCGCTGTAACGGGCGTCACCGACAAGCGCGAAAGCCGCACCAGCACCATCTCCTGGAGGTTTCTGTCGGCTTTGATTTCCGCGAGCGCGACCGGTTTCGCCAATGTTTTTTCCGGCGCAAGGTCAACCGCCGACCAATCGCCCTCGGCAGCCGTCGGGTCGGGATAAAATTCCCGGGTGACGCGCGCCAGGCCGACAACGGATTTTTCCTCGCCGCTATGATAAAAAAAGACGCGGTCGCCGCCCTTCATGGCGCGGAGATTGTTTCGTGCCGCAAAATTTCGCACTCCCGTCCACGCCGTTTCGCCGTCCTCCAAGAAATTGGGCCACGAATACGCCCCGGGTTCAGATTTTACGAGCCAGTAGTTCATTTACGATTTGCCATTTGCGATTTACGATGGCGCGGTGAATCTGGCGCAAAATCTTGAAAAAATCCAGCAACGGATTCGCGCGGCATGTGAACGGGCCGGGCGCGACCCGGATTCCGTCGCTTTGCTGGCGGTGACCAAAAGCCAGCCGCCGGAGGCTGTGGCGGCGGCGGCGCAACTTGGTCTGACTCTGTTCGGCGAAAGCAAGGTGCAGGAGGCGAAGGCGAAAATCCCGCTGTGTCCCGGCAAATTGCGCTGGCATTTCATTGGCCATTTGCAATCGAACAAATGCCGCGACGCCGTGGAATTGTTTGAGATGATTCAAAGCGTGGACAGCCTGCCGCTCGCGCAGGAAATCGCCAAACGCGCGGAACAGGCGGCCAGGACCACGGCGGTTTTGCTCGAAGTCAACGTTGCCGGCGAAGCCAGCAAATTCGGCTACGCGCCGGAAAAGTTGATGGCCGAACTGGAAGCCCTCAATGCGCTGCCAAGGATTGAAATCCATGGGTTGATGGCCGTGCCGCCGTGGTCGGCGGAACCCGAGAAATCGCGTCCGCACTTTCAGCGGCTGCGGGAAACAAAGGCACGATGCGAACAAATTCTCGGCGCTCCCCTGCCGCATTTAAGCATGGGCATGAGCAGTGATTTCGAGGTGGCGATTGAGGAAGGCGCGACGATGATTCGGATTGGCACGGCGTTATTCGGTCCGCGGACCGGGATGAAAACGGTCGCCACGGCCGGTTGAATTTTGCTGCATCGCGCGCCGGATGAATTATGTTGAGCGGCATGACGATTGAAACATTCAAACGCGAAATCGCCGCCGCCGTCAGGGCTTACGAACGCTACATCGTGTGCCTGGACAAGACGCCTGAGGATTTTGAAGCATCACTGGTCTCGTTGATGGACAAGGCCATCAAGGCCTACGAGAACCGCGGCGCGGGCTTGCGCCACGGCATCGCGCTGGACAAACGGGTCACCATCATTTTGAGCGAGAGCGGCGAACCACGTCCGCTGTGTGGAATTTATTTCAATCTCCATTCGCCCTACCAGAAAAGCGCGTTGCCCAAGACCGTCAAGCCGCTCGCGGAAAAATTACAAAAGCCGGAAGATTGAAAAAGTAGGAGCCGAGGTGACGAGGCTCAGGCCGACTTTTGACTTTCGATTTTGAATAATGCGCCTCCTTACGTCGGCTCCCGCAAAAATCATTGATCACGCACGTCGTCGCCGACTTGAGCATCACCGGTGACAAGGTCCGCCACGATGTTGTTATCGCGTTGCGGCCCGGTGACCTTGACTTCGGCGACTTTCAAGCCGTTGCGATAGAGGAAAAGCGTTTGGTCCAGTCGCGGCATCTGGCCGACAGGAAAACTCAAGACGACGAACCGGCCAACGGCGTTGTAGGAAGCGACCTTGGCGGAGAGTGAATTATCCGGCGTGACGACGGTCTGCGATGTATGTGCAACGGGCGCGGGTGCAGGGGTCTTCGCTGACTTATGAAAAATGCTGCAGCCGGTCGCCAGCAGTCCGGCAACCAATAACAATGTCAACGGCATGAGCGTCTTCATGGCAACAGTAAAACCCGCGGCAAGGCACAGGTCAATTCACGATTCGGTTATAACGGTGTCATCATGTTCATAGGCCGGCGCGCAACAGCACAGCAACCGGAGCGTCTCCGACCCGGTGTTCCAAAGCTGGTGCTTGCGCCCTGGCGGAATAGCAATGGCGTCGCCGGCACGGACGTCGCGGGTTTCGCCTTCGATCCGGATCCGGCCCGTGCCGTGAGTGAGGAAATAAATTTCCTCGGTCCGGACGTGATAATGCTCCTGCGTGCTGGCGCCGACCGGAACGCGCGCCTCGGCCAGACTCTGGTTGCGGATGACGGAATTGCGGTGCGCCAGCAATTCCCGGATTTCCGAGCCGTCCTTGGTGATGAAGGACCGAACGGTGTTCAAGTTGGTGATGTCCATGATGCTAAATAAGCCAATCCTGACACTCGCCGCCAATGAAATTTACATGGTCTTCTAATTTGGTGGGTGCGCCGCTGCGGCGGCGCACGGCGGTGCGGCAGCACCGCCCTACCAACCGGGTTCTGTTGGAATTCATTTGACCGGCAGGATGCGTTACTTAACTTGCCGGCATGGAACATTCATCCGGTTTTCTCAAACTCGTCGCGGACGCCAAGACGCGCGTCCGCGAAATTTCGATTGAACAAGCCCGCGCCCGGCTCGCGCAAAATCCAAAAGTTGTTTTGCTGGACGTGCGCGAAGATCACGAATGGCAGAAGGGTCACGCCGTTGAGGCCAGGCATCTGGGCAAGGGAATTCTGGAGCGCGATTTGGAGAAAATGTTTCCCGACCCGAACACGGAAATCATCATGTATTGCGGCGGTGGATACCGGTCAGCGCTCACGTGCGATGCGGCGCAAAAAATGGGCTATTGCAACGTCCATTCACTCATCGGCGGCTACAAAGGCATGGTGGCTGCCGGCTGGCCAATGAAAAGCGGGGAATGAAACCGGACAGCGGCGTTAGGCGTTTCGGTCAAAGTCAGTAGGATGCTCTCGAACATAACGAGCGACGAGCTGAAATAATGTTGGTGACGCTTCGTAATAAGCTCGGTCGCGGCTGTCTCATGGGATTGTTTTGTAACCGTCAGTAAATTCTTCCCATGTATTTTCGGAGCGTCACTTGGTTTCCACAACTCTAAACTCGGTGGCGCAATCGGCCGCTCGTTTTAAAAGGACCGCGAATTGGGTCGCGCCGAAAGAAGCTAGCAGGATGCTGAAAAAGCCCTGTTCTGGAAATTTGACACTAGATTTC
>Ga0187772_10001279_pt1 | contig 11825 bp, 11 predicted proteins | sample 0116_SJ02_MP15_2_FD_133137 | JGI IMG/M metagenome (GOLD analysis project Ga0187772, IMG submission 133137) | Tropical peat soil microbial communities from peatlands in Department of Meta, Colombia - 0116_SJ02_MP15_20_MG | ecosystem: Environmental > Terrestrial > Soil > Wetlands > Peat | place... | reverse complement strand
GAAGATACGCATAGCGCTAAGCGCGGAGCGCACAGCGTTCAAAATCCCAAATCACAAATTCCCTGCCTACCGGCAGGCCCTGAACCTAATATGGTACAGAGCAGGCAGGTAAATCCTTGTAGGGAACGGTTTCAAACCGTTCCGCGCAAATTCTAATTCCAAAGGACCTCCCCTCACCCTTCCCCTCTCCCCTTTACTATTCTATTAAGCAGCTCCTGCCACAATCTTCAGGACGGCTTTATCCTTTATCAACGCTTCAGGTTTTCCCGAAAAAATAATCTCGCCTCGCTCGATCACGTAAACCCTATCCGTGAAATCAGGGACATGGTAGATGTTGGACTCGGCAAGAAAGATCGAGCGGCCCATCTTGGCAATCTCATGGATGCTCTCCGCAATTTTGGGGATGATGCCAGGTGAGAGCCCTTCGAAGGACTCATCGAGCAACAACATGTGAGGGTCCATGGCAAGAGCTCTCGCGATGGAGAGCATTTTTCTCTCTCCTCCACTGATCTGTGTCCCCTTTCTCGCCTTATATCTTTCCAAAGATGGAAATACAGAATAAGCAAGCCTGATCCTTTCTTCTGCTGAACGAGACGTTTTTCGAGTCCATGTCGCGATCTCAATATTTTCTAAGGTGGTTAAATCAGCGAAAATTTCGCTTTCCTCAGGAGCAAAGCCCATCCCCTTCAGAGCGATCTCATGAGGAGTTAATCCTTTCATCTCCTCCCCTTTGAACCTGACGGTACCTGCCTCAGGTTTCAGAAATCCCATAATCGATCTGAGAAGGGTGGTTTTCCCCGCCCCATTTCTTCCGATGAGACAGACGACCTCCCCTTCCCCCACTTGGATCGCCACATCTCTGATAATGTGACTGGCCTTAATATATACATTGAGGTTTTTAACTTCGAGTATCATCGTGAGTTGCCTTCAATTCTCTCTGTTCAATACGGCCCTGAAGATCTTGAAACATTCCTTCTGCCCCACCACCGTGCATACCACCTCTTCATCCTTTTCGATCTTTTCTGGGGCGCCATCCGCAAGGATCTTCCCCTGATGCAGGGCAATGATCCGATCCGAGTACGAAAAGACGATATCCATGTCGTGTTCCACTTGGATGATCGATTTAATCCCAATCTTCTTCGATGCAGATACTAGCGTTTCCATAATTTTGTTCTTGTCGCTCGTGCTCACGCCGCTGGTCGGTTCATCGAGTAAGATGACCTCCGGATGGAGGGCAAAGGCAGACGCCACATCGAGCATCTTTTTGTCCCCTTGGGGCAAATTCTTAGTGAGCATATCCCTTTTCTCGTCGAGCCCGAAGAGCTTTGCCACTACCAACGCCTCTTCGGTTACCTCCTGGTCACGAAGGAGCGATGAGAAAAAGTTCTTTACTTTGCCGAGTCTTGAAACAATGGCAACCATCAGAAATTCAAGGACAGTAAAATTTGGGAAAATGTTGACCAGTTGAAAACTCCGGGCAAGTCCTAATCTGGAAAGCCTCTCAGGACCGATCCCCGTAATCTCCATTTCTTTAAAAAAGACTCTTCCTCGATTCGGTTTCAGCAGGCCGGTCAAGACATTGATCAAAGTAGTCTTCCCCGCTCCGTTCGGTCCGATGATGGAGATAAACTCTCCTTCGTAGACCTGAAAACTGACTCCACCCAAAGCACAGAACTCCCCATAGTGCTTATGAAGATCTTCTGCAGAAAGAATCATCTTCCCCCTTGCTTCGTTCAACTCTTTCTCCTTCTCACCAAAGAACTGATCATCCCGGCGATACCCCCCGGTGCCGCAATGACGATAAACGCAAGGATACCTCCAAAGATAAACCTCCAATACTGTGTAAGAGACATTACCTTGTCCTGAAGGAAAATATAGACGACGCCGCCAATCAGAGGGCCGAGAAAGTTTTCAAAGCCCCCGAGGAGCGTCATAAAAACCAGAGTCCCCGAATGAGTCCAATAAGTCAGCCCTGGATCCACCTGGCCGATGGCAGGAGCCAGGAGCGCTCCGCCAATCGCAGCGTAAGCCCCGGAAATGACAAATGCGAACCATCGGTATTTCCTGACACTCACCCCCAGGTATTCAGCCTTCTCGGGATTATCCCTGATCGCCTTCAAACACAGCCCCAAAGGCGAAGAGACAATTTTCCACATGACGAAAGTAAGGACGGCCAGAAGGGCAAACGTATAAAGATAATAGCTTCCCGTAAGAAATTGCATCTTGGGAATCTCAGAAAAGTTGAACCCCAACAGATAAGGCCTCAAGACACGCATCCCTTCGTCCCCTCCGGTCAGGTAATAGAACTTTAGCAGGAATGTGTAAAAGAGCATCCCGAAAGCCAGGGTGAGCATTGCAAAGTAAATTTTGATGTACCGGACGCAAATGGCCCCGATCAATGCAGCCAGGAGAGAAGCCACGATCACGGCCACAACGAGTATGATCTCCATATAATGGAATGAAAATTTTGACGTCAGGAAGGCTGCCGTGTAAGCGCCCACGGCCATAAAAAGGGCGTGGCCGAAAGACAAGAGGCCAGTATATCCAAAGAGAAGATTGAAACCGATCACGGTAATTGCATAAGCAAAGAACGTCAGCATCAAATAACTGATGAATTGACTTGTCCACAGCGGCAACCCAAGCAAAAAAAGGCCGCCCACAACGAGTGACACTATCCTAAAACTCTTAAGGGCCGTTACCTCCCGCCGATTTCGCATTAAACTCTACCACCTCCGAACAGTCCTTGAGGTTTGATCACTAGAACGACAATCACGATGATATAGATCGTGAGCATTTCGAGTTCCGGATAAGTTGAAATGGCGATCGACTTCAACACTCCCACTACCAGGGCACCGACAAAGGCTCCCTTCATGCTTCCAAGCCCGCCAATAACAACAACAGCAAAAGCCAGGACGATCAACTCCACGCCCATCTCTGAGACGGCCGCACCAGCAGGGATGACCAAAGCGCCACCCAATGTCCCAAGAATTGTTCCCAGGGTGAAAACCTTGACATAGATCCAGGTCATATTGATGCCCAGGGCCTCACTCATCTCCCTCTTGTCTGCGGCCGCACGAATAGTCCGGCCGAACTTCGTATTCAAGAGAATGTATCCGATCAGGATCGCCATGCCGAAACTACATCCGATGACAATGAGGTTGTAAACCGGAATCGTGGCTCCCAAAATATTCAGTTGTCCATAAACGAGGTCAATGCCTCCCATGGTCTGCGGAGACGTCCCCCAGATGAACTTAATGATGTCCTCAATCATCATCACCATGGCAAAGGTCAAGAGGAGCTGGAACGTCTCATCCCGGTCATAGACAAACTTGATCAGCCCACGTTCAAAAATAGGCCCGATGAAGCCCAGCAATAACCCAGCCATAATCAGCGGAACAATGAATAGCGGAGTTGGGAATCCCCCCGCGACAAGGCTTTTTACCACTGTAATACCAACATAGGCTCCGAGGGCATAGAACGTGCCACACGCCAGGTTGAAGACCTTCTGCACACCGAAGACGACTTGAAGCCCTGCTGCAACCAGAAAAAGGGTTGATGCATTAAAAACGCCGCTAAAGAGTATGTTAAGAATTGTCTCGATCATCTTCCCGTCAAAATGATTCGCTTCCTTTTCTTCCAGCCGACCCCGATCCCCCCCTTAGAAGAAAAGGGAGCGAGGGGGCCTGAAAAGATTCTAAGATTTCCATCCCTTAATCCAATCGTACAACTTCTCTCCAGCAGTGGGTTTCATAATCTGTACCGGTGTCAGAACTTCTATTGGACTAATGGTGACGAAATCGTAGGGATTCTTATATGTGGTGAGACCCTGGAAGAAGTTGCAGGTCATAATGTTATCTTCCCTGTATCCCCTTAAGCCGGAAATCGATGGCACTTCGATACCACTCAGGGCCTTCCCGATCTCTTCCTTTGTCGGCCATTTACCAAGGAGGTTATAGCATTTCTCCACCGCAGCTTTGTAGGCCTGGAGAACAAAGTAGGCATGGTCACACTCATAGACGGGGTATTCCTTGTATTTTTCATGGTACGACTTGTTGAATTTCTTGAGCAATGGCCAGGTATCCGTCCACCTGAAATAGTAGCTGTTATACCCGAGGATAATCCCTTCCGGGGTGAATTCTTTCTTGAGGGTATAATGGGCACCACCCCCGGTGGTAAAGCAGGCTTTGCTCTTCTTAAAAAGGCCAGCCGCTGTTCCCTGTTTCATTAGAACGGGTACATCTCCGGACCAAAAACTGGTCATGATCAAATCCGCATTGGCCTTTTTGAGGGCAGCGATATGGGAAGTAAAATCAGTCTCGCCCAATTTCGGCCATAGGGCTTCAACAAATTTTACGTTGGGAAGAAAATTCTTGAGAACTGCCTGGTAAGTATCCCAGCAGTCTCGACCGTAGGAGTAATCATTGTTAATTCCAGCGACGGTTTTAATATTGGGGAAAAATTTCGCTGTCAGGATCGCGCCTCCAATGGCTTCTGCCTCGTTATCAGTACTTTTAAAAACAAATTTGGTCTTGGGCATTGTTTCTTCAACGCCTTTCTGGGTTGTGGCGTCCCAAGAGAGCCATAATTGGCCCATTTCCTCTGCCACCGGTCCGACGGCGAGTCCGTTCCCAGTCGACATCAGACCTACAATCACATCGCACTTCTTTTCCAGGGTGAGTTTTCTGAACCGTTCCACGCAGTCCTTGGCACTCGTTTCCTCTTCCATGAAGAGCTCGATCTTCCTTCCAAGTATGCCGCCGGCTGCGTTGACCTCTTCCACCCACATCTGGGTCGTGCGCCAGGCTGCGGTACCGGGTACAGCGATCACACCCGCCAAACCTGGCATCGCCCCAATCTTTATCGGCTCTGACGGTACTCCCTTAAACGTTTTGGCCTGCGCCCTTGCCCTGCCTTGACCTGCAAGTATCACGCCTGCACCCAAAGCCGCCCCTCCAACTAACTTTACAAATTCACGCCTTGTCCTTTCCATCTCTATCCTCCTTTCTTAAAATGGTAACAAATAAAAAGAAGCTCCCAGATCATGGCTCTCCCAATTTCTGATACATAGTATTGATATCTATTCTACTAATATGTGATTGTCAATGCCAAATGATTGATCAAATAGTAGGACCGAAGCCTGAGTAGTCCAACTATCTTGAACTTAAGGATAAGATCACGAGTTGTCCCAAGGGGTCATACTCATCCCCATCCCTAGTGCGGAAGTTAAGCTCTTCAGCGCCGATGGGACTGCATGGGTAACTGTGCGGAAGAGTGGGACGTTGCCAAGATGAAAGCTTCTCCTGGCGAAAGTGGGGATCTAAAAGGCCGTCAGAAATAGCGGACTTTCTTGTTGCTCGGCATATTGAGTTCGATCGGCTTTCATAACTCAACCTTCTAGGGCTATTAATCAGGGCTGAAGCCCCTGAGCTCCGTAACCTTCTTTGGCTGCCTCGACGATCGCCTTCAGGTTTGCAAGTGGAGTTTGGAGAGGAACAGCGCATTCCGGAGCAAGGATATCCACACCAGCCTGTATGCTGTAACGGGCTTGTTTATAAACGTCCTCCGGAGTTCCTCCGAAGAGCACATTTTTGTTAGCAATATTACCAATGAGAGACATTTCATGATTGACCTCTTGAACAGCCATCTTGGCCTCTACCTGCCATTCGAAATGGTAGGCGTCAAAACCAGCCTCGACAAAGAGCCTCAGTCGGTCAGAGCAGTTCCCGCAGAGGTGAAGGATGGTTGGTCCTCCAATCCGCCGATTCATCTCCTGATGAACAGGAAGGAGAAAATCCTGATAGGCCTTGGGGCTAACAAGGTCTCCTGTCGCATGATCCGCAATCACGACCGCATCCGCGCCAGCGCGAAATTGGGCATTGGCAAATGTTATCGATACCTCCTTGAGCTGACGGAGAAGCTCCTTCACCTTTTCTGGCTCAGTCAAGGTCCAAATCAGAAAATCCTGGACACCGCACAGATGATATGAAATCGTCCATGGGCCCATCACTTTCCCGACAATGGCGGCGCGGTCTCCATAGGTTCGGCTCAAGATTTCCAGAGCTCTGAGCACGACCGCCATTGAAGGTTTTTCAAGAATATTGTCAGGAATGGTAAGGTCCTCCACCTCTTTCACAGGATGCGTTTTAGCATCTGGCATCATGGTGGGACTTCCCCAATCGACCACACATCCCAAAGCCTCAGCTTCCTGCTGGACACTAAACTCCGGCATAATGGAGTCAAAACCCAGGATTTCACATCCACTTGCTGCGAGTTGAGACATTTTTAAAGGATCCAGATGAGCTTCCGGGAAATAGACACCTGTTTTCTCCATCAATTCAACCGAAACGATTGAAGTGGGGTTGGCTACGCATATTCGGTTTCCTTTCCTCCCTCCGAGGAGACCTGAAAGGAATCGACGCTTGGGCGTAGATCGAAGACCGCTTTCCATCCTCATCCTCCTCTTGAAAGCAGACGGTTGGCCAACTCCATTGCCCTGACCGCATCTTCCGCATAGCCGTCTGCTTCAATCTCGTCGGCAAATGTTTGGGTAACCGGGGCGCCACCCACAATGATCTTCGGAGGGTTAGATACGGATTGGCGGATCGCCCTTATGACATCTTTCATCTTGAGCATCGTCGTGGTGAGAAGGGCGGAGAGGCCAACCAGGTCTGGTTGCTCCTTTGGAATGACTTCCAGGAATCGATCTTTCGGAACATTGATTCCCAGGTCGATCACCGTGTATCCAGCGCCCGTCATCATCATGGTGACAAGATTCTTCCCGATGTCGTGAATATCTCCTTCCACTGTCCCGATAACAAATGTGCCCTTGCTTGGCAATTTCTCCCTGAGGAGCTCTGGCTTGAGGATTTCGATTCCCCGGTTCATGTTTCTTGCAGCCAGAAGGACTTCTGGCACCCAGACTTGACACGCCTTGAACTCCTGGCCGACTATCGCCATGGCACCGATGAGCCCTTCATTCAGGATAATCATGGGCGACGCTCCCTTCCCGATGCACTCCTTCACAAGCGTTTCCATCGTGGAAAGATGAGTGTCCCTTAAGGCTTTATAAAAAGATTCAACTTCTTCTTTTTCCATTTTTCAGAAAACCTCATATTTCCGATCAACGGTGAAATTCACTTACCAAGTATAGATTGCTTCAGCCCAAATAGAGATGCGTCTTATTTTGCTCTAATGGCATCCATCATTTGTTTCTTGATTTCGGCAGGGCTTCCTGTTGCGACGGTTTGACCCTTTTCTAACCAGATGATTCTATCTGCATAATAACTCGCCTTATCCAAGCTTGACTCGGCGCAGAGAATGTCTTTTCCTTCCGCCTTTAGTTTCACCACAATCTCAGAAATCCTAATCATCATTGACCGTGCGAGTCCTTCCAGCAATTCATCAAATAACAGGACACCGGGAGAGGTAATGATCGCTCTGGCAATACTGACAATTTTCTGTTGCCCTCCACTCAATAATTTGCTCTTTCTGTTATAGAGGCGTGCCAGTTCCGGCAAGAGTTCATCAATATTCATCTCTTTTCTTCCTGAGACTCTTCCGCCGATTCTGGCTACTTCTATATTCTCCCTCACGGTCATCTCTTTGAAGAGCTTTCTATCCTCCGGAACATAACCAATACCGCTTTCCAACCGCTTGAAAAGGGGGATGGTGATGACATCTTGCCCATCCATCAATATCCGACCAGAACCTACATCCACTACCCCTGCAACCGCTTTCAGCACAGTGGATTTGCCTGCGCCGTTTCGGCCGCACAGGCAGACGACTTCGCCCGATACCTTCAAGGAGACTTCGTTGACCGCTCTCTCAGACCCATAAGAAACCGTGAGTTTATCTATTTCAAGCAATTAAAATCCTTTTCCAACAAGGATCTCGATGACCTTTTCCTGGCTGAATACATGTTCCGGTGTTCCTCTGGCGATGAACTCCCCATCACACATAACAATCGTCTCCTTCGACAATTCCTTTACGAGCTGAAGATCATGTTCTACGATGATCGCTGCGAGATTGTTTGCTTGTATTTGATCCATCAATAGACCCATGGTTCGATACTTTTCTTCTTCACCCACGCCGCTTGTAGGCTCGTCAACCAATAGAATTCTGGGTTTCATCGCAAAGCACATGGCGATATCAATGACTTTTCTATAACCGTGCCCCAGGTTCTTCACAAGACTATCCTTCACGCTTGATAGATCGAATAGCTCCAGTAAATGTTCGGTTCTTTCATTGATCTCTTTTTCATTTTGGATGTCCTTGAACATCGAATAATGCTTCCCTGCGGCTGAGACGCAGGCAGCTCTCATATTATCAAAAACCGTCATTTCCCCAAATACATGTTCGAGCTGAAAAGTTTTAACAACCCCTCTTTTGGCCCTTTGATCGGCCGGAACCCCGGTGATCTTTTCGCCAAGTAAACTGATCTCTCCGCGATCCGGTCTGATCAAGCCCGTAAGCAGGTTCAACAAAGTCGTCTTGCCTGCGCCGTTTGCGCCGACGAGGGTGATCACTTGGCCTCCAGAAATTTCCAGAGAAATATCATCGACGGCCTTTACTTCACCGTAATGTTTTCTCAGCTTACTTACGCTTATCAAATGCGGCTTCTGTTCATGATTTGACATGCTCGTCGGTGCTCTCTTGCTGACTTCTCAATTTGCTTTTGATCTTGCCAAAGACGGCTTGCGCAATGCCGGTGACCCCTTCTTCCCCTACCGTCAAAACGATGATGGCTATGCTGAGTCCGATAATGATCTCCCAGAGGTCGGCGAACCATGTAGAAATAAAGAACTCCAAATGGATAAAACCGAATGCGCCAACGATCGGACCCGCGACGGAATTGACGCCTCCAATGATGGCTGATTGAACGAAGTTGGCTCCATACCCCCACTCGAATGTCGATGGGCTCACGTAGCTGTAAGTGAATGCAAGAAGAGCACCGGTGATTCCAGCGTTTACTCCTGCAATCGTAAATGCTAACCTCTGTATTCTATCCACCGGAATACCGATCGATTCGGCCTTTTCCAGGTCTCCGGCAATTGCCCGAAGCTGAAGGGAAAAGGCCGAATTCAGGATCCGGAGCATCAGCACGATCATCCCTACTGAGACGAGCAGGCATAAGTAATACAGGGCAAGATCGTTTAGTGGTACCGTAAATAGGGTCGGGTTCTTGATACGCGAGATACCATCGCTGCCGCCGGTTATTTCTCTCGCTTTGTATACGAGTGACCAGAAGACCATGGTGACAGCAATACCCATGACCGCAAAGTAAAAGCCCGTCCTCTTGGTGATGAAAATTCCCAATATGTAGGCGACGAAGATGCTGATGACCACGGCTGCGGGCAGCAATATCATGAGTTCGTTGGTGATCGCGTACTTTCCTGCTGAAAAAGCAATAATGTAGCTGCCGATGCCGATAAAAATCGATTGACCGAAATGAACCTGACGCAAAAGATTATACAGAAAATATACCCCAAAGGTTGCCGGTGTCCATATTAAGAACTTTTGTATCAAGGTCCGCTGATACCCGCTGATGAAAAAAGGGATAACCACCGCTATGGCTATTAACAGCAGTGTTCCGATCAATTTGGCGTTGCTGCCCCGAGAACGAATCGCCATACTTCCTTTACGGTTCATCTGCTTGACTTAGCTTCATCCAACGCCGGTCTCCCATACCTAAAAGACCCGCGTTCTAAAGCTTTGGAACCCGACTGCCTCCTCCCTCGCATGCTTGATTGTGACGCAGTCTCTCGAGGGGAGCGGCTGGGTGGGGGTTTTTCAATGTTTGAACTCTTTGCCCCATAGGCCGAAGGGCCTGACCATCAATGTTGCAGAGGCTATGATAAACGGGATAGCAAGTTCGAGTACTGGCATCTGAACAGCGGTGACGACTCTGGCGATTCCTATTATAAAAGCAGTCAGGACCGCTCCGCCTATGCTGCCGACCCCACCGATGATGATCGTGAGTGCTGCCAGGAGAAGGGCATTGCCCTCAATTCCGTAAGAAGCGCCAGCGATGGGAGCATACAAACCTCCGGCCAGGCTTGCCAATATCCCGGTGATTGCGAAGGTGATAATGGTCACGACGTTCTGGTTCACGCCACAAACCTGGGCCATTGTCCTGTCACCGTCCAGCGAACTTGCACGAAATCTCAAGCCCCAGGAGGTCCTATGAAGAAAAAGTGCCAGCACAAGCATCACCACCAAGGCAAACCCAAACATGAAAAAGTAATAGTTGGAAACAAAATTCCCGAGCACTTCGGTTGTCCCCATTTCTAAGAAAGGAGCTGAATAGGTAATCGGAGTGGTTCCCCATTTCAGTTTGATTGCACCGCTAAAAGCCATGAGCAATGAGGAAGTAGCGATCATCCGGTGAACATCCGTTTTCAGGTAGCGTTCAAATACCCCGTATACGACTAACGCTATTGCTGCTCCCAATAGGCTTACAAGAAGCAGAATCCCAAGAAAAGCCAAAAAAGAGAAACTGTTCCCTAATAAAAACGTACTTAGTGAAACGGTTAGGTATGCTCCTACCAGGTAAATTCCGGCAAAGGTAAGGGAGACCCGGCCGGAGATATATAAGATGAAGTTTAACGAAAAGGATAACATGATGATGTATGAGACCATGGGTAGGGAATTGAAGACGTACGAAAAGAGTGTGCTGAGCATTGGCTGTCTTTCAAAATGGGCCACTCTGCGTGCCATGAGGGGGATCATTGCCTGCGCCATGCCACAGCACAGGCAATGATCGCTTGAGTACCGCCGCTACCTTCCGAGCTTGTCCAAACTGTTGATGAACTGTTCCACAGTCATCCAGGGCGGCACAATCCTCAGATAATCGGGAACAAAGATCATATCCTTCATAACCCAGACGTTTTTCTCCTTGTGAAGTCTACCGACAGCCATGCCAGGAGCAGACGACTGGTGATTGATCATCGACGATAGTCCATCGGGACCCATGATGGATAATCCATCCAGCATCTTTGCCACCATTGCAGGCGTAGGGTATTGACCGGTTAAATCATACACTTTCTCGTACGCTTTTTTCAGATAAAGCAGCCCCGTCAGCATATGGATGTCCATTCCATATGTGGGTAGAACGCCAGTTTTCTCAAGGATCATGGGGGTGAGCTTACTGTTCGGATAGCCCAAGACATACGGAGGGAAGGTACCATTCCCTGCTCTGGTTTCTCCCAGTACCCCTTCCCTCGCCATCTCTCCCTTGGCGGTTCCACTGAAGACATCGAATACCAGGGGTACCCTCTTGTAGAGTCCCATCGCTTCGGCTTGATTATGCCAGGCCACTCCATCCGAACCCCAAGAGTATCCCACGTAGACATCGGGTTTATGCTGCATGACGTTGGTGATATAGGCAGAAAAGTTAGGACCTGCTTCCCCGAACGGGTGAAAGAACGTGTATACGAACTTCACGTCGGGTTTGAACTTCTGCATAATTTCCTGGAAACGTTTCACCACATCGTGGCCCCATTCGTAATCCGGAGCGCCTATGGCGATCGTCTTTAAATTGGGTTTCTCCTTGAGGACTGCGGTCACATGGGCCATTGATTGCATGACATCATCGGGCCCGATTCTGTAAACATACGTGGGATTGGGAATAACCTTAGTAAACAGAGCCATGGTCGTCGATTCAAGGAAAAGAGTCGGTATTTTCCATTTCGTCTCCACCTGCGGGGCAACGGCCAGTCCGCTACTGGAGGAGAGGAGCCCTAAGATCGCCTCAACCTTGTCATTCTCGACCAGCTTTCCGAATACCTCGACTGCGTTCTGAGCATTTTTTTCGTCGTATATGATCG
>Ga0187772_10001278_pt1 | contig 11825 bp, 11 predicted proteins | sample 0116_SJ02_MP15_2_FD_133137 | JGI IMG/M metagenome (GOLD analysis project Ga0187772, IMG submission 133137) | Tropical peat soil microbial communities from peatlands in Department of Meta, Colombia - 0116_SJ02_MP15_20_MG | ecosystem: Environmental > Terrestrial > Soil > Wetlands > Peat | place... | reverse complement strand
CGAGAAGGTCTACGGCCTCAAGGTCCGTCTCGTCGACGCGAAGCTCCACGAGGACTCCATCCACCGGGGCCCCGCCCAGACGATCCCGGCGGCGCGCTCGGGGATCTACGGCGCGATGTGCCTCGGCGACCGACTCCTCCTCGAGCCGTTCCAGAAGGTCACGGTCAACGTCCCCCAGGACGTCCTGGCCGGCGCGACCCGCGAGCTCCAGCGGCGTCGCGGCGAGATCCTCGACATGACGAGCGTCGGGGACCTGCAGACGGTCGTCGCGAAGGTGCCGGTCGCCGAGATGTTCGGCTTCGCTTCCGACATCCGCAGCGCGACCGCGGGCAAGGTCCTCTGGGCGACCGAGTCGATGGGGTTCGAGCCGGTGCCCGTCGACCTTCAGACGAAGGTCGTCGCCGAGGTGCGCCAGCGGCGCGGGCTCAAACCCGAGCCGTACGACGCGAGCTACTACGCCGGTTAGTCGCCCCGGCCCCGGACGTGGGGGCCCGGGCAGCCGTGAGCTCACGGACCGGTGTACGGCTCGTCTCAGAGGGCCGGCGCGACGTATCCTGGGAAATCTACTGCGGTTGTAGTAGGTTCGACGGATCCCTCCGGCGGCCGCGGGTCCTACGCAGGACGTAGTAGGTTATCGGGCTAGCGTTCGCTCACGATCTGATCTACGGCGCCTGTAGTAGGTTCGGCCGAAGCTACGGGCCCCGTAGTGGGTGCGCTCGCTCCGGAGGACGCTGGGGACCACCGTCTCTGCGGAGGGTCAGGGCGCGTGCCGAGCGGCGGACCCGTGAGCCGCCGCGGCATCGAGGGTGGTCTGGCCGCCCGGGCGCGGACCCTCGGCGGACCGGGATCGGAGCGGCCACGCCCCCTCGTGGTCCAGGAGCCAGCGCTTCCGCCAGAGGCCGAGCCCGTAGCCTTGCATCGAGCCGCTCTCGCCCACGACCCGATGGCACGGGATGACGATCGGGATCGGGTTCCGGGCCATCGCACCGCCGACCGCCCGGGCCGCCCCAGGGTAGCCGGCCCGGCGGGCGAGCTCCCCGTAGGTCACGGTCTTCCCGGCCGGCACGTCCCGGAGCGTCTGCCAGACCGTTCGGTCGAACTCGGAGCCGGACTCCGGGGCGACCTCGAGGTCGAGCGGTGCGTGGCCGTCGCGGAAATACTCCCGCAGTCGGGCCGGGGGAGTGCCGGCCCGGAACGGCGGCTTCCGGCGCAGGGCTCCCGCCGGGATGCCGGTCTGCGGGGTCCCCGGTTCGACCAGGTCGATCACGCGGATCACCGAGCCTTGGTAGGCGAGACGGAACAGCCCGATCGGGCTCGGAACGTCGGCGACCTCGACGGGTTCGGGCATGGGCCGAGGACGGTCGTGCCGGCTTATCTTGGTTTCAACCCGGGCCGGCCGCCTCCAGACCGGTCGAGGTGATCCGGAACTGCGCCCTCCCCTCCGGGCGCGAGCGATGCTTCACCAGGACGACCTCGCGCAGCGGTCCGGGACGTCGGTCGAGCCGCAGGATCGTCTTCGCCGCGTGGTTGAGGAACGAGCCCCCCAGGGGCTCGAGGGCGCCGTCCCGGCTGTTCCGCCAGACCTGGTTCGTCAGGAGCACCGCGACCCCCACGGTGCGCGCGGTCGCGACGAGGTCCGCGACCTGGAGCGCGAGCGCCTCTCGCGCGTCGTCCTCGTCCGGGCTGGAGAGGGAGAGCCGGTAGTAGTTCGTCGCGGAGTCGAGGACCACGAGCCCGACATCCCGGCGTCCTCCCCGGGCGAGGGCGCACGCCGTCGCCACCGCCTTGCCCTGCTGCTCCAGGTCCCGAGGGGCGGAAAGGAGGAGCCGGCCGAGGATCCGGTCGAAGTCGCTCCCTCCGACCGCACGGAGCCGCTCGAGGCTGACCCCCTCGGTATCGACGTAGAAGACCCAGCGCGACGCCCGGGCGACCCGGGCCGCCACCTCGAGGCAGAAGAGGGTCTTGCCGCTCCCGCCTTCGCCGTAGAGCTCGGTCACCGCGTCGGTCTCGAGTCCGCCGCCGAGCAGCCGGTCGACCGAGCCGATCCCGGTCGGAAGGTGGTCGGAGACCATCGGGTCCCGCAACGGCCCCCGGCCTTTACCTGTCTCCCTGGCGGAGCGCTCCCAGCGGGTACCGTCGGCCGAGCTCGGGCAGCACCGCGCGGACCCCAGGGCCTCGGAACGCCTCCGGGTGCTCGGTGTGGACCGGGTACACGTGGCCCGCACCGACGTCCCGGACGATCGTCCGCAGCTCCCCGTCCGAGGCGTGGCCGCTCGCGTGCATCTGGTGGAACTTCAGCCCGAAGTGGTCGAGCCAGTTGTGCATGACGCGGTCGTCGACGTCGTCCTCGCTGAACGGCTCGCTCATCGAGTGGACGAACGGGCTCCCCTGCGGTGGACGGAGGTCGATCATCTCCGCGAAGTGGGCGAGGTCGAGCGCCAGCAGGTAGTCGCGTCCGCGCGCGCGCACGTCCGCCGCGGTGACCGCCTGCTCGACCAGCGGCGCCTCCCAGCGGAAGAGCCGGCGCTTCTTCCGGGCGTACACCCCCAGGTGGGGGTCCCGACCCGGCACCGGCACGCTACCGGCAGGGAACTGGGGTGCGACCGCCCCGAGAAGGTAGGCGGTCCGGGGGGAGACCAGCAGCGTCCTCCCCGCCCGCGCGGCCGCGGCATGAAGGGTCCCCAAGCGATCGACATCGCGGGGGTAGGTGCACGCGAGTGCGACGCTCGTGCACTCCGAGAGGACCTGGTCGACGGCCGAGCGCACTCCTTCCTCGGTGAAGTTCCTTCGCCGGTCCGGCCCGGCGCGCGTCCCTTCGATGATCAGCATCCGCGGTTCCTCCGCTTTGGCCGCGGCGACGAACGCATGCGTGTCCGCCGCGCGCGGCCCGTGCTGTCGGAAGTCGCCAGTGTAGGCGATCGTCCCCTCGGAGGTCCGGATCAGGAAGCCGTAGGCGAACGGGACCGAATGATCGACCGGGTACGGCACGACCTCGAGGCGGCCGACCTTCACCGGGCTCCGGTCCTGGAAGACCCTCCAGTCGTGCTCCCCGTATCTGGTCGCCGGGCTTGACGCCTCGATCGTCTCGAGGAGGGTCCGGGTGCCCGGCCCCACGTAGACCGGGATCGTCGGGTCGACCAGGCCGAGGTGCCCGGCGTGGTCCATGTGCGCGTGGCTGACGAACACCGCCTGGACCTCGGGAGAACGCCAGGGGAGGTCCGCGTCGGCGAGCGCCTCTTGGGAGTAGAGGCCCTCGATGCGAGGCAGGAGCCCGAACTCGAGCATGTCCTCAACGGGACTCGAGGAGCGCGGCTGGAGGAAGTCGACGTAGAACTCCTCCCACCGTGGGGAGAACGACGGCCCGAAGTCGAACAGGATCCGGTCGGGACCGTCCTCGATCAGAATCTTGTTCCCGCCGATCTCTCGCACTCCTCCCAGGAACGTGACGGTCGGGCCGGTCACGAGGGGACAGGGCGGTGGCTCCTCATCGGGTTTCCGGCCGCCGGTCGACGCCGCACGGGTCCCCTCCTTCGAGAGCCACGGCCGGGCGAACGGTCGCGGCCACCGCCGTCGGCGGTGAGCGTTCGGGGGGCTCAGGGTCAGGTATATGGTCGCCTCCGCGCTGACCGGGGTCGCTTCTGGCTCAGGCAGGGTCCTAGCCCCATGTCGATCCGGCGGAGCTTCCGCCCTCGAGGGCGAGCCGTCGTCTCCGTTGTGGGCCTGGGGACGCTCGTCGTGTTCGTGGTATCGAGCGGCCTCCTGTCGGCTCTGCCGGGGCGCTCCGTCCCAACCCCGGCACTGGTCGGGGGACCGAGCCCGGGGGCGTTCGGTGCGCCCGCCCTCGCCAGGTCAGACCCGCACTCTCCGCCCTCACTAGGGCCGGAGCCCGGCCCAGCCCTCTCTCCCGCTCCCGCGGGTTCCGGTGAGCCGGTGGGACCGTACGTCCAGAGCACGCTGGCGCTCGCGAACGGGACGGTCTATCCCGGCAACCTCGCCGAGCCGAACGGCATTCCGCTCGGGACGATGCTCTACGACCCAGCCCGGGGCGAGGTCTTCATCGCGAGCGACGGGGGTGCTCACGGGCGCCTGGAGATCGTCTCCGACGCGACCGATGCGGTCGTGGCCTCCGTGCCGGTGGGCAACGACCCGTCCTGGCTGACCTACGACCCGGTCCTTGGCGAGGTGTTCGTCTCCAACCCTGGCGGAAACTCCGTCAGCGTCGTGAACGACACGACCGACACCGTGGTGGCGGCCGTCCCCGCCCCCTTCCCGATGGGGATCGCCTACGACGCGACGGACGGCGATGTCTACGTCACCGGCTACCAAGGGCCGTCGATCAGCGTCCTCGACCCGTCCTCGAACCGCGTGGTGGGGACCATCCCGGTCCCGTCCTGCTGCAACGGCACCGGCCTCGCCTACGATCCCGCTCGGGGGGCGTTGTTCGTGGCGGTGGCGGACCGCGACCTCGTCTACGTCGTCTCGACCTCCTCGCAGACCGTCCTGGCGAGCGTGCCGGTCGGATCGTACCCGTACGCCGTCACCTACGACCCCGCGGTGGGGGAGGTGTTCGTCGCGAACCAGCAGAGCGACAACGTGAGCGTCATCAACGATACGACCGACACGGTGGTCGCGACCCTGGGGCTCGGGAGCCCCGCCACGGCGACCGCCTACGATGGCCGGACCGACCAGCTGTTCGTCGCCGAGAGCGCGGCGGACAACCTGACCGTGATCAACGCGAGCACCAACACGGTCGCCGGCACGATCGGAGCGGGGGTCGGCCCTGACGGCCTCGCCTACGATGGTGCACGGGGGGAGGTGTTCGTCGCGGACGGGGGCTCGGGGGTCGTGAGCGTGGTCTCCGACGCCTCGGACACGATCGTCGCGACCACACCCGTGACGTGCTCGCCCGACGGCCTGATCTACGACCCGGGGCAGAACGACCTGTTCGTCTCGGACTACTACGACGCGTCCGTCCAGGTCGTCTCGGCCGCGAGCGACGCGATCGTGGCGACCGTTCCCGTGGGGAGCTATCCCCGGGGGATGGCGTACGACCCCCGCACCGACGACGTCTTCGTCACCGACTGGACGTCGAGCCAGGTGAGCGTGATCTCGGACAGCACCGACGCGGTCGTCGCGACGGTCGCGTTGCCGGTCGGGTCGTTCCCGTCGGCCGCCGCTTACGATCCGGCGACGGGCGAGGTGTACGTGACCGACCAGTTCGGCAACGCCACGAGCGTGATCTCGGACGCGACCGATGCCGTCGTCGCGTCCGTCCCCGTGGGCGCCGACCCGACGTCCCTCGCGTACGACGCGGGAGCCGCCGAGATCTTCGTCGCGAACGCCGGGAGCTCCAACGTGAGCGTCCTCTCCGCTGCGACGGGCGCCGTCGTCGCGACCGTGCCGGTCCCGTTCGGGGCGTCCGAGCTCGCCTACGACGCGTCCCTCGGGGAGCTCTTCGTGGCCGGTGTCGGGGTCGTCAGCGTGATCAGCGACGTCAGCGACGAGGTCGTGGCGACCGTCCCGGTCGGGTATGCCCCGGACGGGATCGCCTACGACGCGAGCGCCGGCGAGCTCTTCGTCGCGAACCAGGGGTCGGGCAACGTGAGCGTGGTCCTCGACTCCTCCGACACGGTGGCGGCCACGGTGCCGGTCGGCGAGTATCCGGGGGCCGAGGCGGTCGACGCGGCGAACGGCCTCACCTACGTCGCGAACTTCGTCTCGGGGACGCTGTCGATCCTGGCCAACGGCTACGCGAACCAGGTGGTCTTCGCGGAGACCGGCCTACCGTCGGGCACGGCGTGGGCGGTGACCCTGAACGGTACACGAGCGAGCTCTCAGCAGGCGCAGATCGGGTTCCTTGCCGCGAACGGGAGCTATCCGTTCGCCGTGGCGAACTCGGTCTCCGGGGCTTCGGGTTACGCCCCCGTCCCGGCGGTCGGCACGGTCACGGCCCAAGCAAACGGCCCGCCTGTCGAGATCACCTTCCAACCTTACCAGCTCTACAACCTCACGTTCTGGGAGCGCGGTCTTCCGAACGGGACGAACTGGTCGCTCGAGGTCGGCGGCGACGCCTACCGATCGAACCTCTCCGCGATCGACGTGCCGGAGGCGAACGGGACCTACCCCTTCGTCGTCGGGGCGGTCCCGGGCTACACCGTGAGCCCGGGGTCGGGCTCGCTCACGGTCCGCGGCGCGCCGGTCTCCTTACCGGTGAACTTCACTCAGGCCACCTACGGCGTCTCCGCCGTCGCGGAGGGGTTGCCCCAGGGACAGGGCTGGCGGCTCTTCCTGGGGTCGAGCACGCCGGGCGCCCAGCCGTTCCGGGACGCTGCCTGCCTCCACCGGTGCAACGGCCGGCCGCTCTTCCTCGGAGGTCTCTCCGACGGCACCGTCCCCTACGTCGTCTCCGGCCCGGCGGGCTACCAGGTGGTGGCAGGGCCCGCGGTCGGGAACCTCACGCTGAACGGCTCGAACCTCAGCCTCACGGTCCGGTTCGCCCCGGGTCCGACGGTCCGGCTGGGGTTCTCCGAGAGCGGGCTCTCCCCAGGAACCCGCTGGTGCGTCCGGTTCCTCTGGACCGACTGCTCCACCGGCACGAGCCTGAAGACCGCGACCCCGTGGCCGCTGAGCCGTCTCAACCTCAGCCGAGGGTCGTACGCCTATGCGATCCTTCCGCTGGGAGGTCGGAACATCACCGCGACGGTCGGCACCGCCGTGCTCCCTTTGTCGGGGAGCCTGGACCTCGTCCGGAGCGAGACGGTGAGGGTGTCGTACGTCCGGACGTTCCCGGTGCGGTTTACCGAGACGGGGCTGCCGCCCGGGACTTCGTGGTCGGTGACGGTCGACGGACGGACGAACGCCAACGGGACCGGGGGGGCGATCGTCTTCGAGCTACCGAACGGCTCCCATCCGTACAAGGTCGGCTCCGAGCCGGGCTACACGGGTTCGGGGACCCCACGGGCAGCCCAGGTCCGCGGGGCGCCGGCGTCAGTGAAGGTCTCCTTCGTGCCGCGCCGCGGAACGCCGACGGGGTCGCCGGTCCGCGCGGTGGTTCTCTCTACGGCGACCTTCCTTCTCGGGGGGACCTCCCGTCGACCCCCGGTCCGGGTCAGGTCCTGAACAGGGACCGGTCCCCGCCGCGTCCGCCCGCGCCCCACTCTCCTCGGCCCGCCGGCCACGCCGCCGCTCGTCCCTCGGATGCGTGGGAAGGGGCCGGGCTCAGGCCCGCACGAAGTGCGGGATCTCCGCGGGGAGCTCGAAGGTGACCTCGACGAGCCCAACGGGGCGCCCCTGCCTTTTCCAATGGGCCTGGTAGACCATCTTCCGGACCCCGTTCTTCTCGACGGTGTAAACGTTCGGTCGGCCCGAGGCCCAGACCTTCCTCAGCTTCTCCTTCGCCTCGGGAGGATGGCAGTCGAGCAGGTTCTTCCCGATGAGCGCCTTGCCGCCGTCGTTCGCGTTGACCTCCGCCGACCTCGCGTTGAGGTAGAGGATCGTGAACTTGTCGTCACAGACGGTCACCGAGCAGGGCAGCTCTTCGAACCATTCGAGCGAGGACGGGTCGGTCATCGGATGCGCCTCGGCGGGCCGTGTACGCGACCGGGAGATGGGCGTTACGCCCGGGTCCCGGCCGGGTCCGAACGGGGCGACGGGGCCGGGTAGTGGACCGTCGGACTGTCGATGTACTCGAGCACCTTCTCCTCGCCGAACGCTCTCCCGAGGTCGTAGGCGAGCCGCAAGGTCGCCCCCGTCTCGTCGGGCGTCGGCGGAGCGACGACGGAGGAGGTGACCTCGACCGGGGTCGCGTGCCGGTCGAGACAGATGAGGACCGCCTCGAACGTCGGGAAGGCGAGCTGGAACAGTCGGACCTGGAGCGCCACGTCCGGCGGTGGGGGGACGGCGCGATAGCTCTTCATCTCGAAGATGCGGCGCCGTCCGTCCCAATAGTCGGGCTGGGCGTAGACGCCGACCGCGCCGCCGATCAGGACGACCCGCGTTCGGGGGCGTGCGAGCCCGGCGATCTCGCTCCGTCGGTACGCCCGGACGACCTCTTGGACCTTCGCCACCGTCGACGCCCGCTCCGAGGGCTCCATCGCGACCGCGGCCTCCTCGAGCGCCTCGTCCAAGAGGGTCGAGGCGAGGGAGCCGATCGCCGTCTGGGTCGGGTGCCGTCCCTGGCGGAGCTGGTACCCGAACTCCGTCAACGCTCCGTCGACCGCTTTCCCCACCGCCATCGCGATCTTGTCACGGTCCTCGGGAGGGGGTCTCGGGTAGGTCCGACGAACGACCTCGTGGGCCGGGATCATCCGCACGACGGTCATCCTCGATGCCCCCGTCCGCAGCGACGGACGACCGGCGGTCTCAAGAGGTGTGGGTCGCGGCGCCCCCGTGGCCCCGAGGAGGGCTTCCCCCGTCGTTAGCGACGGCCAAGGTGAGCCGGGGCCGACGGACATCCGGTGTCCGGTCGCCCTCCCCCTGCCGTTGGGCGCGCCAGACCGGGTCGTGGAGGTGCATGCACGGCGATAGACGGCGAGGCGATCGGCACGCCGGCTAGGTCCGACGGTCTTGCCGGGAGGGGTCCTCTCCGGGCCGATCGCCGAGACCGGCCCGCTCAGGAATTCCGGTGGCTACGCGCGCTCTTCGGCGAGCGACCCGTCAGTCACTTCGGCGCCCCTTCCGTCGCCGGTCGTCCTCCTCGTCATCGTCCTCCCGCCGAGGACGTCGTCCCGTGCGGCGGAACGGCGGGCCCGAGCTGCCGAAGCGCCGGGGCCGGTCCCCGTCGGCCGGCCGGGGCCACGCTCCGGGCCGCCGGTACGATGGGGCGAACCCTCGCCCCCGGTCCCTTCGGAAGCCGCCCCCCTCTCTCCCTCCCGACGGCTCTCGCCGAGGAGGCAGCGTGAACCGGTTCCCGCACGACCCGCACTCCCCGGTGACGTTCCCGTTCTCGTCCGTGGAGAACCGCAACGGCCCCCCGCACTCTCGGCAAGGGCGGGCCCGCGGGGTCCCGAACCGGTCGGCCTCGCCGCGGGGCGCCCGTGGCCGGGCGGCGTACCGAGCGGCGGGCGCCTCCCCACGGCTAGGGGCAAGAACGAAGGTGAGCGACGTACCGCACGCGTCGCACGTCGCGACCAGGCTGGTCGCCGAAGAGTTCCTCACCGCGAGCGGTCCCCCGCAGTCGCCGCAGGAGGGGCTTGGGACGGGTGGCCCGGCCGCCGGCGCACCGGAGCCGACCGTCCCTGATCCCTCTGCCGGTCCGTTCGAGGCGTCCGACGGAGCGCCGTCCCGAACGATGGTGAACGTCCCCCCGCACCCGGCGCAGCTGCCTTGAAGCACGCGGGCGCTCCGCTCGGCGAAGACCGCCTCGGCCCCGCACCCCGGACAACGATCGGTCATGTTCGTCCCGAACGTACTGGCGTGGCCGCCTCTTTAGCTGGCCTCCGCCTCCCGGGAGGTCGGCCGTGGGCAGGATGACCTGCTGTCGCCCCGCCGCGCAGCGGTCGACAGTGAGCGCTGGGCGCACGGCGACGACCGCGCGGCCTCACGATGGAGCCCTAATACGGGCGAGCCGTTGCGGCCCCGACCTCCACCGCCCGAGGTGGGGCTGCGAGCCCCCGGGACGGTGAGGCAAGCCCGATGGTTCGGAAGCCGCCCCTGCTGCTCGTCTTCGCGGGATTGCCCGGGGTGGGGAAGTCGACGCTCGCCCGCGAGGTCGCTCGCGTCCTCGGGGCCGTATGGCTTCGGGTCGACACGATCGAGGCGTCGCTGCTCAAGGCGGGCCTCGCTCGCTCGTTCGAGACCGGTCTCGCCGCCTACGTCGTGGCCCGCGACGTCGCCGAGGACCGGCTGCGGCTCGGCGGGGACGTGCTCATCGACGCCGTGAACGGCGTCGAGCCGGCGCGCGCGATGTGGCGCGAGCTGGCGGAGGAGTGCCACGCCGACCGTCGAATCGTCGAGCTGGTCTGTCCGGACTCGGTGGAGCACCGTCGCCGGGTCGAGGCCCGCCCGTCGGCGACCCCCCCGCTGCCCACCCCGACCTGGGACGAGGTGCGGACCCGGGAGTACGTTCCGTGGAACGAGCCCGTCCTGCGGGTCGACGGGACCGAGCCCCTCCCCGAGAACCTCTCCCGGGTGCTAGGCTACTGTGCCCCCACGAGGCCGTCGTAGCCTCTCCGCCCGCCGCAGCCGGACCCCGCGCGGGGCCGTCCCTCCGAGGTCGAACGACCCGCTCAGCGGGCCTTCAGGGTCTTCTTGACGTTCGGGTGCTCCTTCGTGAAGATCTTGCCCCCGCAGTTGTCGCAGCGGACCCCGAACAGGTTCGCGTCCGACGGGAGCGCTTCCCCGCAGCGGATGCAGCGGAACATCGTCGTTTCCTCGACCGGTTCGCCGGCCTTAACGGTTGCCGGCGCCCTTCCCCGCCGCCTCGGTCCGGGTGATCGGTGGAGGGGCGCTGAACGCGTAGGCGTTCGAGGCGAAGCGGGTGCCGCAGCGGGAGCACTCGTAGATCCCGCTCGCGACCCGGCGGATCGTGACCGTGGCGCACCGCGGGCACGCGGACGCGGCCTTGCGGATCCGGTCGATCTCGACGACCCGACGCCGGATGCGGATCCCGTAGCGGGGCCCCATCCAGCCGGTCGGGCCGACCTTCTTCGTCCGCTGGCTCATCGACGGGCTCCCCGAACGGTCCCGCGCAGGCGGTCCCCGTGGACGAACGCGCGGCGGACGACGGACTTAACGTCATCGGGGGAGAACGCCCCGACCAGCCCCTTCTGCATCGCGACGACCCGGCCTGACTCATCGGTCGCGACCGTGATCCGGCCCTGGGCGGCGTGCTCCTCGTCGAACGTCGGGTCGACGACGATCGTGTCGCCGAGCCGAACGAAGGTGCACTCGATCGGCAGGTGATGGACGTCGAGCGGGTAGTCCGCGTCCGCGACCTCGAACCGCTTCGCCGGGACCGTCGCGCCGGAGAGCGCCGCGACCGCCGCGAGGAACGCGGCGTCGATGAGGTTGCCGGCGTGGCCGAGGATGTGCACGTCGACGTAGCAGACCCAGGTCTTCTCCCCCGGGGTGACGCAGAGCTTCGTCAGGTCGATCATCTCGGCCGCCCGGATCGCCCGGTCGACGACCCGGGAGACCTCGATCGCCCCGGGCTGCGGGGGACCCGGCTCGAACGTCGGGCTGGAGAGCGGGATCAGCTCGGCGTTGGTCGTCAGGACCCCAGCGTTGGGGGTGTCCGGGAACGGCTTCCCGAGCTCGAGCTTGATCCCGGCGAGCGCCATGGTCTCGCCAAGGCGCACGAGGGCGCTCCCGTCGGCCGTGACGACGAAACCGGGTTCGATGCCGACCGGGCGGTAGTCGTCCGGGCCGCGCCCGTCCATCCGCTTCCCCTCGGCCGCGAGGTCGAGGATGTGGGTCTGGAGAATCTCGGCGGTGATCTCTTCGCTCATGCGGCCTCCGGGGCGGCCGGGGCGACGGAGTACCGGTCGCGCAGCGCCGCCTTCATCTTCTCGTAGATCGCGCGGCAGCCGCCGACCCCGAGCTCGAGCGCCTGGGCAAGCTCGGGCTCGGTCATGTGCCCTTCCATCTGCAAGAGCACAAGGCGCCCGGACTGCGGCACGAGCGCCATCGGGAGGTCGGCCTCGCCGAAGTTGTCCTCCTCCTTCTTCAGGTCGAGCGCGATCGCACCGGCGACCTTGCCGACGGCGACCGCCGGGAGGAGGTCGACCATCGGGATCCCCGCGTCCGCGAGCGCGACGCTCGCGGCGACCAGCCCCGCGCAGCGCGTGCCCGCGTTCGCCTGCAGGACCTCGATGTAGACGTCGATG
>Ga0187772_10001277_pt1 | contig 11829 bp, 8 predicted proteins | sample 0116_SJ02_MP15_2_FD_133137 | JGI IMG/M metagenome (GOLD analysis project Ga0187772, IMG submission 133137) | Tropical peat soil microbial communities from peatlands in Department of Meta, Colombia - 0116_SJ02_MP15_20_MG | ecosystem: Environmental > Terrestrial > Soil > Wetlands > Peat | place... | reverse complement strand
TGAACCGAAAAAGACGGTGTCTTCTCGTTATGGAAAGGACAAAGCCCGGAATAGTTCTGCGCCCCAGCTTTTTTCAGCTTGACGTATTCGCCCACAATGCGAACGATGTCAGCCTGCTGCTTGACGGTATAGGCGAAGTCACCAGGGTTTGCCATTGAGAGACAGTGATCCGGAGGAATTGTGAGCCAGAGCTGGGCTGATGTGCTGTGCAGAAACTGTGAAATTCAGATTTTATCAGTTGATTGCCTAGGAAAACCTGCCCGGATCTCCTGTCATGTTGAGCGGAGCAGGATCCTTCGCTTGCGAAGGACCATGCGTAGTCGAGGCACCCAAGCGACTACACCCTCAATTCCACCACCGTTGCCCCGCCTCCGCCTTCGTTTTGTGGAGGCTCCGCGATCGACTCGACATGAGGATGCTTTTGCAAGTATTGACGTAGGGCTTTGCGCAGGATACCCATGCCGCTGCCATGAACCACGCGGACTCGCGGCAAGCCAGCCAGGAAAGCGCGATCGATGAACTTTTCGACTTCGCGTGTGGCTTCGTCCACGGTGTGCCCAATCAAGTTGATCTCGGATGGCACGCTCTGGTTTTCGCTCTCCAATGAAATCGAAATTCCACGCGCCCGAGCGGCCTTCACCGGCGACTCCGCGGCCCGCGCCAGCACCTCCGCAATATCGTCGCGTGCAATCTTCATCTTCATCGCGCCGATTTCAACCTCGAAGTGATTGTCATCAACACGCCGAGCCACGAGCGCCGGTCGACCCACGGATTTGAGCTTGACAGTATCGCCCTCGGAAACGTACTTCACCAACTGCGGCTGAGCATGCGGATCGCCCTGGTCCGCGCCGGTGCTGTGGGCGACGACTGCCGAATCGAACTGCTCGCGGAATTCGCGCCGGAGCCGGGCAATGCGTCGTTCAGCGTCTTTCGAAAGCTTCTGCGCCGCGACGCGGTCCTGAACAGCGTTCACCGCTTCGCGCGCGTGGTACTCAAAATCTTTGAACAAACTCTCCAGCTTCTTTTCCATCTCCCTGACTTTGGCCTGTTGTTCTTTCCTGCCTTCTGCCGCAAGATGGGCCTTCTCCCGCTCGAGCTCTTCCTCTCGCGTTTTCAGCCGCAATCGTTGGGCATCAGCTTCGCGCAACTCGGCGTGCAGACGATCGAGAAATTGACCGACATCGCGAGCCTGCGAGCCCAGCCGGGCGCGCGCTGCCTCGATAATCGATGGATTCAACCCCAATCTTTGTGCAATGTTGATGCCGGCCGAGGCCCCTGGCACACCGATTTTCAGCTCATAAGTTGGCTGCAGCGTGGCCTCATCGAATCCAACTGAAGCATTGAGCACTCCCGGAGTCTTCGCGCCGAAGACCTTCAGAGAGGTGTGATGAGTTGAAATGATTGTGACACAACCGATCTTCCGGAAATGCTCAGCGATGGCAACGGCGAGGGCAGCTCCCTCTTCCGGATCAGTCGCCGATCCCAGTTCATCGAGCAGCACCAGGGATTCCGAAGTAGCCAGGCGCGAGATTGAGTCAATATTCGTGACGTGCGCGGAAAATGTGGAGAGGTTTTGCTCAATCGATTGGTAGTCGCCGATATCGGCCAGAACAGCATCAAAGATTGGCATCTCGGCACGGTCTGCAGGAACCGGAATTCCGGACTGGGCCATCAACGCGAGCAGACCCACAGTCTTGAGTGCAACGGTTTTGCCGCCTGTATTCGGACCCGTGATGACCAGTTCACGCTCCTCGCCCTCCATCGCAATGCTGATCGGCACAATGCGTCTGTCCTTAACTCTCAAGTTTCGCTCCAGCAACGGATGGCGAACTTTTTCGAGGATCAGACCCGCCTTCGTGGAACTTCCAAGCGTCACCGCAACGCAATTGTAGTCTTCTGCGAAACGTGCTTTTGCGAATTGGAGTTCCAGTTCAGCCAGGACTTCAAGGGTCGCAAGGATCGCGTCGGCGCGCTCTCGAATACGCGCCGTCATCTCGAGTAGGATGCGGTGAACTTCGGCTTGTTCTTCATCCAACAATCGCACCAGTTCATTGTTCTGCTCGATGGTTTCCAGAGGCTCGACGAAAACCGTTTGCCCGCTCGAACTTGCGCCATGCACAACGCCCTGCACGCGTCGTTTCTGTTCGATCTTGACCGGAATCACAAAGCGCTCGCCACGAATCGTGACCAACTCGTCCTGAACCGTTCCTCCCTCAGCCAACCGCCGCAGATAGCTGCGCAAAGAGTCCTGGATCAGGCGCCGCTGCTTTTCGATTTCACGCCGGATGCGCGCTAACTCCGGGGAGGCACGATCGTCGAGTGACCCATCGGGCAAGATCTTATTGCGGAAGAACCGCAGAAATTCTGTGAAGTCGGCGATCCCCGATGACAACTCCGTGACGGCTTTCCATTCCAACTTCATCGCTGCCGGCGGGTTCAATGCAATCTCCCGCCATTCCGCGGCCCGATCGACCACCAGAACCACATCCTTGATTTCGGTGATCTCCAGCGCAGCTCCGGTGATACGCGATTTTTCTGCTTGGGTTCTTACATCAAGTAAGCCGGAGAAGTCGAAGCTGCCTCCCACGCGCCGGAACTCCCGAACCTCACTGCTCAGTTGATGCTGCTGTTTAATCCAGTCACGATCAGACGATGGCGAAATTGTTGCGATCACGCCCTTCCCCAGTGGTGAAGCCGCGTAGCCTCGCAGCAGATCGCGCAACGAGTCGAATTCAAGAACTCGTTCACTGGCGCGCGAGAGCGGTCGAGGAACCATCAGAAATGATGTTACAGGAAGACCAGGCTGGGGCGCCCTCAGAGCCCGTCTGTGACGACGATCACTCCAGAAACGCCTCAAAACCAGACTCTTACTGGAGTCAGCCCGAAGCTCCTGGTACCTCCTCTGCTAGAATCGGCTTGAGCATCCATGGGCTTTCCCACCACACGCCTTCGGCGCCTTCGGCAGAACGAGCAACTGCGCTCGATGGTGCGCGAAACCCGGCTTTCTCCAGAATCGTTCGTTTATCCCATGTTCGTTTGCCCAGGTGAAGGCGTGCGGAAAGAAGTGCGATCTATGCCGGGTGTCAGCAATCTTTCGGTGGATGAAGCGGTCGAAGAAGCCCGACAGACGCACGCTCTGGGAGTGCCCTCCGTTATCCTTTTCGGTTTGCCTGAAAAGAAAGATGAAGTGGCCACAGGTGCATGGGCGGAAGATGGCATCGTGCAGCAAGCAGCGCGCGCTATCAAGCGTGAAGTTCCAGGTCTCATCATCATGGGCGATGTTTGCCTTTGCGAATACATGTCGCACGGTCATTGTGGTGTGGTTCGCGCCACCGCCCCTCACTCGCTTGGCGCGGCAGTGGCAGCACCATCCGCAGCAGGCACCGAGTACGAAATCGTCAACGACGCGACCCTAGAAATTCTCGCCCGTACGGCCGTTTCTTTAGCACGCGCAGGCGTGGACGTGATCGCACCTTCCGACATGATGGATGGCCGCGTGGGCGCAATTCGCAAGGCACTCGATGGCGCAGGCCTGATCAATACGCCGATTCTTTCTTATGCTGCCAAATTTGCCTCCGGCTTCTACGGTCCATTTCGTGAAGCGGCCGATTCGGCGCCGCAGTTCGGGGACCGGCGCTCGTATCAGATGGATGGCGCCAATTTGCGCGAAGCCATGCGGGAGATCGAACTGGATATTGAAGAAGGTGCGGACATGATCATGGTGAAGCCGGCCATGCCTTATCTCGATGTGATTGCCGCCGCCCGCGAGCGCTTCGACCTGCCGCTTGCCGCGTACCAGGTTTCGGGAGAATACGCCATGATCGAAGCTGCCGCCCGCAACCATTGGATTGATCGCGAGCGAGTCATGATGGAATCGCTGATCTCGATTCGCCGCGCCGGCGCCAGCATCATTCTCACTTACTACGCCAAAGAAGCGGCGCGGCTTCTGTCTTAATGCACGTGGAAGAAATGGTCCAGCGCGAACAGTAAACCCACCCCAAGAAACACTACAAACGCAACCCCCGCGCCCGGTTCGCGATTCACTTCCGGTATCAAGTCGGAAGCTGCCACGTAGATGGTCACTCCCGCTGAAAGTGGCAGGCCGAAACTCACTTCGCGCCGCAACAGCGCCATTACCAACACTCCAGCAAATGTCGCCGCGCCAAGCACAATCGAAGCCCCCCAGGCCACGCTCCGGCTGCTTCCGCTGGCGAGCATCACCGAGGTGATGGTGAATCCCTCCGGAATCTTGTGCAGAAAAATGGCGAGAAAGATGATCCAGCCCAGCCAATTGGAGACGAGAAAGCCGGAAGTGATGGCGATTCCATCGAAGAAAGTATGAATAGTCAGCCCCAGCAGTACCGAGTATCCCTTGTGGGCATGCACAAACTGGTCCTCATGGGTCTCCTCGCCAAAGTGAAAATGCGGCGTGACGGTATGCTCGAAAAAATGAATGATGAGATAGCCGACAAGAACCAGGAAAGCGGCGCCTTTGCCGCGCAGTTCGAGGCTCGCGGGGAAAATCTCCACGATAGCCGTGGCCAGCATGAAACCCGCGCCGAGTGCCACAAAGTATCGGAGATAAGCCCGCTCCCAGCGCTTCTGGACAATAATGGCGCCACCGAAGACGTTTGCACCGGCAGCCGTAAGACCCAGCAGCAGACTGAGAGCAATAGGATTCATACTTCGCCAGTACCGAGTACCCGGTACCGAGTACCGAGCAAAACAGTTTGGAGTGCGCTGTTGAGAGTACAGGTTTGAAGCTCTGGAAGTCTACCGGACTGGGTACTCGGTACAAGCTACTCGGTACTCATCCGCTATGCCGTATATGCATCACATCCCCGTCCTGCACGATGTAGTCCTTGCCTTCGAGACGAAGAGTGCCGCGGGCTCGGGCACTGGCTTCCGAACCAGCTTCGAGCAGTTGGTCCCAACGGATGGTTTCGGCGCGAATGAAATGCTTTTCCAGATCCGAGTGAATAGCCCCGGCGGCTTCCACGGCGCGCGTGTGAATCGGAATCGTCCAGGCGCGGCACTCATCTTCGCCGGCAGTGAAGAATGAAATCAAACCCAGCAATGCGTACGTGGTTCGAATGAGGCGAACCAGGCCGCTTTCTTTCAGGCCGTAACTGGAAAGGAACTCCGCCGCGTCAGCATCGCTCATCTCGGCCAGTTCCGCTTCGACTTTGCCACAAACCGCAGCCGCAGCGGCGTTCGGCCTCGAAGCCACTTCCGTCAGTTTGTATTTGGAAACAGCATTGTTGAGATCTTCTCCCAGTTGGGGGCTCTCGCCGACATTGAGCACGTAGAGAATCGGTTTCTCGCTCAGAAACATAAATCCGCGAAAGCGCTTCTTGTCATCCGCATTCATTTCCAGCTCGCGCAGAGGCCGCTCTGATTCCAGGTGAGCCTTGGCGCGCTCGAGCAGCTCGAATTCTTTTTCAAGATCGGCGGAACGCATTTTCTTCAGGTCTTTTTCCACGCGCTCCAGGCGTTTCTCGATCTGTCCAAGATCGCTGACCATAAGATCAAATTCCACGTTCTTGATGTCGCGCAACGGATCGATCGGACCTACGTGAGGAATGGAAGCGTCTTCGAAAGCGCGCACCACGTGCGCCAGAGCGTCCACGTTTCTGAGATGGCCGACGTATGTGCTTTCCTTGAGCGCTTCCTGGCCAATGGCGCCCACATCGACGTATTCCACAGAAGCGTGGGTCAATTTTTTCGGATTGTAGAGTGCGGCTAGACGGTCCAGTCGATCATCAGGCACCTTGGCTACGCCGACGTGGGCTTCCCGAGGATTCGCGTATGCGTGCTCCGAGAGATGCGCCTTGGTCAGAATCCGAAACAAAGATGTCTTGCCCACCTGCGGCAGGCCGATAATGCCGGTTTTCATGAAGCTCAGTTCTTAAACTGTCAGTTGCTTGAGAATAAATGATCGGCTGGAGATAGCCAAAATCGTCTGAGTTTCGATAAACCGAGCTCGTCTATGCTCCGGCCGGAGCTGCAGGCTCGAGCGGCTGAATGGGAACTTGAAGTCTTAACTCAGCCCCGAGTCCCCATAGATCCCTATGATTCACCGCCTCAATCCCTGCCTGATGCTCAGTGCGTCCGGGAGCCGGCTCCGTCCATACCACGCGAAAGGTCGCCCTGTGTTGCTTGTATTGCACAGTAATCAGGCTTCCGACTTTGAGAGCTTGCCGAAGCGCGCCCAACCTTGCTCCCGACTCGGTAACGTCTAGTGTATGAACCAGCTCAGAATAAGAATTGCCAGAAATATCATTGCCCGTGACTCGCACCGGCAACACCGCCTTGACTCGGCTGCAGCGGCGTTTGTTCTCCATGAACTCCACTCCTTAGGAAGATCTTGGGAGTTCTCCAAAACCGGTTGAAGAATCGCAAGGTAATCTATCGCGAGGGAGCAAGGCCGACGATTACTCTATAGTTTATGCAGGCTTCGGCCGCTTACCAATGGCCCAAACGAGGGAAAGCATCCCTCGGAAGTGTGATTTCACGGACGACACTGCCACGATCTGGGCCTTTGTTTTGTGGTACTAAGCCGGTCCGGTCGCGGTCATGCGGGAGATTTCGGCTTCTCGAAATCCCTTCAAGACGAAGAAACGGCCGGAGATCCGTCTCGACGAGCCTCCGGCCGATCAGCTCAATAACTCAGTCTGCGCTTACAAACATCTTGCCGCCTTCCTGAACCATCTTGGGATGGCTTTCTTCTGCATCCACGACGGCCAGGGCCGTAATGTTAACGATCTCCTCCACCTCAGCACCACGCGCTAGAACGTAAGCGGGCTTGCTGAGCCCCATCACGATGGGCCCGATCGCCTCGGCCTCTCCCACCCGCATTAGCAGCTTGTAGGCGACATTGGCGGAATCGAGATCGGGGAAGATCAGGACGTTGGCGCCGCCCTTCAGCGGGGAGAACGGATAATCGCGCTCCAGCATGTCGGGCACCACCGCCGTATCCGCCATCACCTCGCCGTCGATGACGAGCGACGGATCGCGCTGTTTGACAATTTCGGTCGCATGGCGCACCTTCTCGCAAAGCGGGTGGTTCGTGCTGCCAAAGTTGGAGAAGGACAGCATCGCCACACGAGGTGTGACGTCGAAGCGCCGCGCTGCATCGGCAGCGCAGAGCGCGATCTCCGCCAGATCCTCAGCCGTCGGTTCGATGTTCACCGTGCAGTCAGCGAGGAACAGCAGGTCCCCTTTGCGGGTAATGAGAACGTACAGCCCGGAGACCTTATGCACGCCTTCCCGCACCTTGATGATTTGCAGTGCGGGACGAATAGTATCGGGATAATGCTGGGTCACTCCCGAAACTAACGCATCTGCATCTCCCATGTGAACCATAAGGGATCCGAAGATGTTGCGATTGTCAATCAACTCGCGTGCTTCCGTCAGGGTCACTCCACGACGCTGCCGCAGCCAGAAAAACTCCTGGGTGTAAACTTCACGCCAAGCGGAGTTCTTGGGATCCACGACATCCATTCCATTCAGCGGAACGCCAAGTTGCGCCGCCCGTGAACGGATGGCGGTCTCGTTGCCTAAAAGAATGGGCTTGGCAATCTTGTCTTCGACCAGAATGTGCGAAGCACGCAGCACCTTGTCGTTTTCGCCTTCCGGGAAGACAACCCGCTTCGGCTTGGCTTGCGCCTTGTGAATGACAATGCGCATGACTTCGTGCGCCTTGCCCAGACGCTTCTCCAGTTGCTCGCGATATTCCTCGATATCGACTGGTTCCAGAGCTACGCCCGTGTCCATCGCCGCTTTAGCGACCGCTGAGGCTTCCCACACCAGGACTCGAGGATCGAATGGAGTCGGAATAATGTAATCCGGCCCGAAGGCGAAGCGTTGTACGCCGTAGGCCCGGCAGACGGAATCGGGCACATCCTCTTTGGCCAGTGCGGCCAGCGCGTGCGAAGCTGCAAGCTTCATTTCTTCATTGATGGCGGTTGCGCGCACATCCAGTGCGCCGCGGAAAATGAACGGGAATCCAAGCACGTTGTTGACTTGATTCGGATAATCGGAACGGCCGGTGCACATCAGTATGTCTTTGCGCACCGCCCGAGCCTCGTCGTATGTAATCTCCGGATCAGGATTTGCCATTGCGATCACGATTGGCTTCGGCGCCATGCTGCGAATCATGTCTGGCGTAAACGCGTCCTTCACCGAAAGGCCAACCAGCAGGTCCGCCCCTTCGACCACCTGCGCTAACGTGCGCAGGCTGGTTTGTTGCGCGAAACGCTCCTTGTAGGGATTCATGCCTTCTGTGCGGCCCTTGTAAACCAGACCTTTGGTGTCGCACATGAAGATGTTTTCCTTCTTTACCCCCATGCGAACGTAATGTTCCGCGGAGGCGATGCCGGAAGCGCCCGCCCCGTTGAAAACAACTTTAATTTTGCCGATGTCCTTGCCGACGATCTCCAGCGCATTGACCAGCGCCGCACCGGTGATGATCGCTGTCCCATGCTGGTCGTCGTGGAAGACCGGGATTTTCATTGTCTTCTTCAACGTTTCTTCGATGTAGAAGCATTCCGGCGCCTTAATGTCTTCCAGATTGATCCCGCCAAAAGTGAGTTCGAGCAGTTGGCAGACTTTGATGACATCGTCGGGATTGTGACTGTTCACTTCAATGTCAAACACGTTGACATCGGCAAAGCGCTTGAACAGCACCGCTTTCCCTTCCATCACCGGCTTGCCGCCTAATGCGCCAATGTCGCCCAGGCCCAAAACCGCGGTGCCGTTGGTCACCACCGCGACCAGGTTTCCGCGGCCGGTGTATTTGAAGGCGTCGTGAGCGTTGTCTTTGATTTTCAGGCATGCTTCGGCGACTCCGGGTGTGTAGGCCATGCTCAGATCGCGTTGTGTCCGGCAGGGCTTTGTGGGTGAAATTTCAATTTTGCCCGCCTTGGGCAACGCATGATAATCGAGTGCTTCCTGCTTCGAAATTGCCATAAAACCTCCCTGTAAGAACCTGAATGAATTGTCACTCCGAGAAGCGCAGCGACGAGGAATTTGCAGTGCTCACAATCCCCAAACTGCAGACGCCTCGCTCCACTCGGGATGACAACAAAGCCAAAACTCTTAGTGCTTCTCAATCACCTTCCGGATCCGCTCGAACGCCCAGTCGATCTCTTCACGCTTGATCACCAAAGGCGGCGCGATACGGATCACCCGCTCGTGAGTTTCCTTGCAAAGAATTCCTTCCTCCTTGAGAGCTTCACAGTACGGCCGCGCCCGGCTGTGCAACTCAATTCCGATCCAAAGTCCGACGCCGCGAACTTGTTTCAAGTCGGCGCTGCGCAGAGTCTGGAGCAGCGTCAGAAAATATGCTCCCAGTTCAGCCGAGCGCTGCACCATCTTTTCTTCGATCAGCACTCGCAGCGCGGTGCGTGCGACCGCACAGGCTAACGGATTGCCGCCAAACGTGCTGCCGTGATCACCGGGCTTGTACACGCCAAGAATCTCGCGCGAGGCAAGTACTGCGGAGACCGGATAAAAGCCGCCGGCCAGCGCTTTGCCTACGATCAGAACATCCGGCGTGATTTCTTCGTGCATGTAGGCGAACAATCGGCCGGTGCGGCCCAATCCCGATTGGATTTCGTCGGTCATCAACAGAACGCGATTCTTACGGCAAATTTCGGCAGCTTGTTTCAGGAATCCCGCCGGCGGAATGACAATTCCGGCTTCACCCTGAATCGGTTCGACCAGGAAGGCGCAGGTATTCGGCGTGATCGCACTGCGCAAAGCATTGATGTCGCCAAAGGGAATGACTTTGAATCCCGGCGTGAACGGGCCGAAGCTGTCCCGGTACTGTTCGTCCGTCGAAAAGCTGACGATTGTGACCGTGCGCCCGTGAAAATTGTTGGCGCAGACAATGATCTCGGCTTTGCCATCCGGAATTCCCTTAACTTTGTATCCCCACTTCCGGGCGGTCTTGATGGCGGTTTCCACGGCTTCCGCGCCCGAGTTCATCGGCAGGGCCGTATCGAAGCCCGTCAGATCGTGCAGATCTTTGTAGAGAAGCCCCAACTGATCGTTTCGGAATGCACGCGACGTGAGCGTAACTTTCTGCGCCTGCTCGGTAAGCGTCCGCAGAATCTTCGGATGGCAGTGGCCCTGATTCACTGCCGAATACGCAGCCAGGCAATCGAGATAGCGCTTGCCCTCGACGTCATACACCCACACACCTTCGGCACGTTCGATGACGACGTCGAGAGGATGGTAGTTGTGAGCTCCATACTGGTCTTCGAGACCGATGAGCTCTCTACTTCTCGTGGTTGGATCGGTCAATAATTCTGCAGGCATGTGAGGTCCTTTCAAAAGGTAGCTAGTGGCTGGTAGCTAGGAAAACCGAACTACTCTTGCCTAGCTACCAGCTACAAGCTACTCGCAACGACTCAAGCACCATCGTCAGCAGCGCCATGCGGACAAACAGCCCGTTCCTCGCCTGGCGAAAGTAAAGAGCCCGCGGATCTTGATCCACGGACTTGTCCAGTTCTACGGTGCGCGGCAGCGGATGAAGAATTAACGCGTCGGGCTTCATACGCCGCAGGGCTGCCGAATCGATCGCATAGTTTTTCAGATTCTCGGCGCTACGCACTCGCTCCGGTCGAACCCGGGTCTGGTAAACGACATCGACTTCGCCCAGCACGCGATCGATCTCCGATTCCAGTTCGTAGTGGACGCCATGCTCATCAAGGTACGCCAGAATATCCGGTCTCATCTGCAGTTCGGGCGGGCTTACGAAATACAGTTTCACGCGCTCGAATTTCGCTAACAGATACGCCAGCGACCGCGCCGTGCGTCCCTTATCCAACTCGCCAACGATGGCGACGCTCAGGCCGTTGAGCGGCCGCTCGCGATAGATGGTGTACAAGTCAAGCAGGGCCTGGGTCGGATGCTGCCCGCCTTCCCCATCTCCGGCGTTGATCACCGGGACCGGTGAGACCTGAGCGGCGCGTTTCGCCCCACCTTCTTCATAGTGCCGCAGCACGATGACATCGGCATATCCACCAATGATGCGAATGGTGTCCTCGACCTGCTCGCCTTCTACCGCCGATGAAAAGGCGTGGGCGTGCTCGGTCGACAGCACTCTTCCGCCCAGCCGGTGCATGGCAGCCTCAAACGAAAACCGCGTACGGGTTGACGGCGAATAGAACAACGTCGCCATAATGCGGTTCTGATAATCAAGCGAGCCGCCCCGCGCCACCACTCGCTCCATGCCTCGCGAGCGATCGAATAACTCCATGAGCAGAGGGACCGTGAACTGCTGCGATTCGACCACATGCTTCAACTTTTTGTCGGTTCCTGGCCTGATACCCTGCGGGGGAGACTGCACTGCCGTGTCAGATTCCGGCATACTTAATGTCCTCCCACGGGCAGTTCGCGTTGAAAATCCAGCGCGATTTTCACTTTTTCGTGATCCGCCAAAATATGTGTTCCAGCCGATCCTGCGATCGCTTTCCTCAGGTTCTCGCAGGAGGTAATAATCGCTTCGCTGCCGCCGCTGTCGAGGAATCGCAGCACCGATTCGATCTTTGGCCCCATGTTGCCAGGAGGAAAATGCCCTGCTTCAAGATAGGTGTGCAATTCGGTTGCGGTCACTTTTCTTAGCGGGCGCTGCGTGGGTTTCTTGTAGTCGAGATACACGTAATCCGTATCGGTCGAGATCAAGAACAAATCAACACCGAGCCTGGAGGCCAGCAACGCCGATGCGCGGTCTTTGTCGATGACTGCCTCGACTCCTTGCAGCTTGCCATCCTTCCAGATCACCGGAATTCCGCCTCCGCCGCACGCAATGACCAGCACGCC
>Ga0187772_10001276_pt1 | contig 11840 bp, 10 predicted proteins | sample 0116_SJ02_MP15_2_FD_133137 | JGI IMG/M metagenome (GOLD analysis project Ga0187772, IMG submission 133137) | Tropical peat soil microbial communities from peatlands in Department of Meta, Colombia - 0116_SJ02_MP15_20_MG | ecosystem: Environmental > Terrestrial > Soil > Wetlands > Peat | place... | reverse complement strand
TCCGTCGAGAACCTAGACCATAACTCCCCTCTCAGCCAGCAGTTCCTCGCCGGATTGAACGCCACCGGGGTGGTTTCGATCTCCTTGGTCTCGCCCACCGTGGGCAACCTGTCCAGCTATGTTTCCCACAACAATCTCGCGGCAGGACTTGTGATCCCCGAGGGGTTCGGAGCGGCGCTAGCCAACCGCTCTCCGGTCCAGCTCCTGCTGTTCACGGACCCCTCCTCCGCGATGGCCGCCGGGGAGGTACAGGGGGCGGTAGAGGGCGTTGCGAACGAGATGGATCTCCGCGTTGCGGGAGGCTCCACGCTTGTGACGTTCGACAGTTTGAACGCGGGAGGTCACATCTTCACGGTAATCGACTACCTCGTACCGGGACTCATTGGGTTCTCTGTGCTCGTGAGCCCGATGATGCAGATGGTCAATCTGAGTTCTACGTGGAAGCGAGAAAAGCTGTTTCGAGAGTTGTCCCTCACTCCGCTCAGCCGTGGCGAGTGGCTCTTCGCCACTCTTCTTTGGTACGTCGTGCTCGCGCTCATCTCCACCGTTCTGCTAACCAGCTTGGGAACATTGCTGTTCGGCGCCCACGTGAGCATCACCGCGCTCGCCCTGCCATTCCTCATTGTCGGGCCTGTTCTCTTCGTCTCCATCGGGCTCCTTGCCGGCACCGTATCGAAGACTCCTGAAGTGGCCGCCATGATTGGGAACGTGATCACGTTCCCCATGATGTTCCTCTCGGGAACGTTCTATCCGGTCTCGATGTTCCCGAGTTGGCTGGCCCCGGTAGCCCACGCCCTCCCGCTCTACTATCTTATCGACGGGTTGAACGCATGCCTTCTGTTCGGGAATGCCTCGACCGCTCTCGCTGACCTCGCGATCGTGACCACCCTGGCGGTGGTCTTCGCGGTCGCGGCTACGCAGGCGTTCACGTGGCGGGAGGAACGGCGACGAATCTTCTTCCGGAGGAGTTTACCCCATGTCGGAACGGGAGGCAGGGCAGCCGGCTAGAACCCGAAGCGGACCGCCCCCGACTGCCCCCCCTGGGGCTCCGCCGCCGCCGGCGTATCCGCTCGGAATCGGGTCGATCTCGGATGTGGTGTTCGGGCTCGCGCTGTCAATCGGGTCGTTGATCCTGATCTCGCAGACCCCTTCGACAGGGCATGCGCTGGCCTTGGGAATCTTCTACTTCGGGTTCAGTTTTCTCGCCGTAATCTTGGTTTGGCTCGCTTTTCGCCGGATCACGGTGGTCCTACCCTACGAAACGCAGGCCACCCTCACCGTGAACGTCGCGCTCCTGTTTTGCGTCGCGATCGAGCCGTTCCTGTTCTATGTCATGGTCACGCCGAATGCCATCGGCGCCGACGCGTCGATGGCCTTCGGGGTCGACTTCGGCGCAATGATGTTGCTCCTCTCGGCCCTCGGCTACCTGTTGCTCCGGGAGGAACAGAGCGACGTGTACCACAAGATCACGCGGGAAGTACTCGATCGAATCGATCGGTCAACGGTCTTTCACGTCGTCATCGGAGTTGTTTACTTGGTGTCTGCAGCCCCGGTGTTCTGGACGATCCGGTTCTCGGGCGGGGCAGTTCGCTACGACATCTGGTATCTCGGACTCGTCTGGATCTTTACGAGTCAAGCACGGTCCGCGGCGAGCCTTCGGGACCATGGAGTGCAGGGTAATCCTTCGGTGGGCTAGCAGCCACCAGAACCGTCGGTGCCGCCAGGTGCCCGAAGCTGTAACTCGACGTTCGCCTCCGTGCTCCAGGGTGTCAGCTCGCTCTCAACAGGAGCCTACGCCGAGCAGGTGACAACACCCACAGCGCCCACTGCCGCTCTTGGTCCGCACTCCGGAAACGTTCACTTTTGCTTGAACGTTACGACGACCGACGCCGGGGCGCCGAGGATCGTCGCCTTCGGCGGGAACCCCGAACTGCTGTAGCCCGGCTCCGGTGCGATCCGGTACCGGTACGTCCCGTTCGATAGATCGAACACGATGGGCACACCGGCAAGGCTCGACTTCGTCGTCCCGGCGAGGGTGATCGACCACGTCCCACTTGAGAGGCCCGTCTCGTTGAACGAGAGCGAATACGGATAGACGAACCTTAGTCCAACGGTCTGGCTCTTCGAAAGGTTCAGCTCTCCGGGCATCGGGAGGAGGACCTTCCCTACCCGTGCGGTGATCTGCTGGCCGTGGGTTGGCGAGAGGACCGCATAGCTGTAGTTGCCGGGGGGGAGACCAACATACCGGTCCGTTACGTTCGTCGTGCACTGTGCTTCGACCGCGACGGTCACGCACCACCTCTGCCCCTTGGGAAGACCGCTCTCGTGGAACGCGACCGTGGACGTCGGTCCCTTCTTGAAGCTGACCGCGAGGGGGAGGCCACCTGTGACGGACAGGTTCCCCGATCTGTTCGCCCGGTAGCCCGCGGGCCCCGTGATCAGGACCGCGTAGCTACCGGCGGCGACGTGCGGAAATATGATGATCGGTCCCGTGCTGTGTTGCACTGCCCTACCGAGAGCGATCGTCCAGCCGAATTTCGCCAGCTGCTTCGGGGGGATCCCCGACTCGTCAAACTCCGGCGAAGCGGAAGCCCCCGTCGAAAGGACGGAGACCGTGCCTTGCCAGTGGTTGGTTACGTAGACGTTGGCGCCGTTGTCTGCGACCAGCGTGGGGCCCGCGCCGACGTTGAGGACGGAGGTCACAGCCTCGCTCGTTGCCGAGATGACGCTCACCGTATCGGAAGCGGAATTTGCGACGAACACCTCGCCCGCAGTCGGGTCGTAGTCGACCCCCCAGGGGTAGTCTCCAATCCCGGCGATAATGGGTACGGCGGTGTCGGTCACGTCCGAGACGACACTTACCGAGTTGGAGCCGGCGTTGGAGACGTAGACGTCTCCCCCGGAGGTGCCGGAGGGTACGTAAGCCATGCCTAACGGAAGCGCTCCGACGGGCACGGTGGCCACGACGGTGTCCTTGTCGCTGGCTGGCCACGCGCACGCGACAGATCCGTCGCAGATCGCACTGACCTGGCCAGACCCAAGATCCGCAGCCCACACCTCTCCCATCGGTGCGTCGTACACTAGGCCTTCCGGTCCGTCGAGTCCAGACACGCTCGTGGGGACCAACTGGTCGGCGCCGACGCAGGCCGAAGTCGTCCCGTCACAGATCACGCTTACATCGTTGAACCCGTGGTTGGAGACAAAGATCTCGCCGGTAGCACTGTCGTAGGCTAGACCGGTGGGGTCGGCTCCTAGGCCGAGGTTGATCGTGGCCACGACGCTCCGGGAGGCGTCCGAGATGACGCTCACGTTGTACGAGTCGAGGTTCGCGACGAACAGTTGGCCCGTTGCCCCGTCGTAGGCCAAGGCGTCGGGCACAGCGCCCACCGCGATAGTGGAGGATGGCTCGATAATGCCGGTGGTCGGGTCGATCGCGCTCACCGTATCGTTGAGATAATCGGAGACGAACACAGCGCCCGAGCCTCCCCCCCAGCCGCTGTCGAAGGCAACGCCGAACGGTAGCGCCCCGACGTCGATGCTCGCGACGACCGTGGGGCCAGTGTCCGAGACCACGCTTACGTTGTTCGAGCCAAGATTCGCCACGAAGACCTCACCCAGGACGGCGTCGTAGGTGATACCCTCCGGGAGGCTTCCTAGGTCAGTGGGCCCCCCGACCACAGCGTCAGAGGCGGTGGATATTACCGACATGTCGCCCGGCAGCGCATTTGCGACAAAGACCTCCTTCAGAACCGTGTCGTAGGCGACGGCGTACGGGCTGTAGATCACGCCTAGGTCAATGCTCGTCTTCACGAGGTCCGAGGAGCAGTTGATGACCGACACGTTGCCGATGTCGAAATTGGCCACGAAGACCTCGTCGAGGGTGGGGTCATACGCAATGCCGGCCGGGTCGTCCCCGACGGCAACGGGGCTGAGTACCGAGTACGCCCGCCCGCAAGCGGGGACGCTACCGTCGCAGATCACGCTCACCGTGTTCGATCCCGGTCCGGTGTTCAGGCCCGAGTTCGTGACGAACACCCTGCCATCGAGGCTGTCCCAAGCCACATCGACTGGGCCGTTCCCGACACCGACCGTGGCAACCACCATGAACCGGTTGTTCGCTCCGCAGATCCCAACCCCGTCACAGATCACGCTTACCGTGTTCGACATGGAATTGGCCACGAACACTTCCCCCGTCGATTTATCGTAGGCAAGACCCAGGGGATCCACGCCGACGTCAATCACTTGGATCACTTGGTCGAGGGGATGCGAACCCACGGGCTGGCCGCAATTCGTTGTCCCGTCGCAGATCACGCTAACCGCGTTCGTCTCGTAGTTTGAGACAAAGATCTCCCCTGCCCCGGAGTCGTATGCGACGGCGTCCGTGGGACCTGCCGACATGGGTACCGTGGCCACGACCTGGCGCTCGGCGGCGGAGATGATGCTTACGACCGGGGGTACGAGCGAGGCCAGGGGATTCTCTGCGGCGTTCGCCACGAAGACTTCTCCGGTACCGGTATCGAGTGCCATGCCCGCGGGCCCTATCCCATTTCCCGCGAGGAAATTTCCCGGTATCAGACTGTTGTTGAACGGGACTATCGTGTTGGAGACGGATGGCGGATCCGATGGAGGGACCCCGTTCGGGTGAACCAGGGGCGAAAGGCTGGCGCCCTCCGGTGAGCGCTCACCCGAGGTTGAGATGGAGTGGAGGTGTGCAGATGCCGCGGACGAGAAGGGCGTTGAGCCGAGGCTGCTCGCCGCGAGGCACAGCATCACAAAGCCAATGGAGATGGGTCGCCAACCGGGGGGGCTGCGAGGCGGCATTACAGGTGACTGGGTGTCCTTCGGGCTCTTCAAACCTTCGAACGCCGCGCTGTCGGGCAAGTTTCCTTACAATAAGTGACTTTGGTATACTCGGCCAGAGAAGGCTGCCTTGAAGGCCGATTGCCCCGGATTATCGTAGATGACCTGTGGACTCCTCCTTTCGAACTCCCGGGGGAAGGTAACGTAACCCTTCCTACGATATGCTCCGAGGTGTCGGTTCCAACCGAGACTCCCTCCGGGGAGCGTAACTCCTTGCGGCGTTACCTGACGATGCGCAGACCTGTGCGTCATCGTTCAGGACTAGGTGTTCTTCGATCAGGACTAGGGGTGCAACTCGACTTGCACCCCCTCGAGCGGCAACGAGGGGTGGATCCGAACGTGTGGCTAGAACCTCCACCATTCCCGGCTCGCAGGGCTTTCATTCGATCGGGGGGTCTTTCTCTAGCCCTTGACCTGCTCCGGTCTTAAGACCACGATAATCCTCAGTCCTGACTGGACTGAGGTGAGATCGGGTGTCCGTTTGCTTCCAAGTCGTGATTGATTGTCATGACCCTAGACGGCTTGTCTCATTCTGGAGCTCCGCTCTCCATTACCAACCGGAACCCCCGCCGCAGGGTTTTGCCGGCTGGCGCGAGTACTGGCAAAGCATAGGCGTCGCGGAGGAGGAGATCCGGGACGTGACCAGTCCGGAGTCAATCGCAGACCCAAAGGGCGAGGGGCCACGCATTTGGTTCCACGCAGTGCCTGAGTCAAAGAGCTGCAAGAATCGGCTTCACTTCGACATCCGGGCGAGCGGGGACCGCGAACTCCCGCTGGCGGTACGGAAGGACCGGGTGGAGGCAGAAGCGGCCAGGCTCGAGAAACTTGGGGCTGCCCGCCTGGAGACGCTTTGGGAGGAGGGTGTCGACCACTACGCTGTGGCCATGGTTGACCCCGAAGGAAACGAGTTCGACATCAACTGACACCGGTCCCCGCGACATGGACCCCCTCCCTTAGACGAACCTGGGTCGCGCCGGCGACCCCGGCTCGGAAGCCGAGTGGCCCCTAGTCTTGAACCCGACGGCCTGACAACTAGAAACGCCCCCTCCCGGCGCTCTGGAGCATCGGCTCAACGTCGCAGTAGACCTGCCACTCGACGAGCTTTCCCGCCCGGACGACGGCCCTCCAGGCGGCTGGAAACTGCCAATGAGCCGAGCCACGGGCCGAGCCCCGGCCCTTGAATGAACCGCTCCCGAACCCGAAGACCGCCACCGTGTTCCCGGCGGACAGGATCTGTTGAACGCGGATTCGATAATCCGGAAAGTCGGAAAAGTAGGCTCTCCAGCCGTCCTCTGTCAGTCTGAACCTGGCCCCAGTAGCATCAATGAATTTCAGGTAGGGGCTTGAGAGCCGTCCAAGACCACGCGCGTCACCTGCGTTGATGCGCCGAATGTACTCCTTAACCGTTCCCAGGGTGCTGACCCGCTTGGAACCACGTGCAGTGCGACGGAACGGAGCCTTGCTGTCTCGCATTCTCTCACACCGACAACGTTCCGGCGCACTAAGATTTGGGGCCTACCCGGGCCCCCCTGCGTTTCAATCCGGGTCAGGGTTGCAGCGGGGTCGAGGGTGCTACGTTACTAGGCGACTTGCGACTCTCGGGCCTCCGTCACTGGTCCCCTGCTCCGCGAGCGGGAAACCATGGTCAGCGAGCCCGGTAGGCTCTTACCCGGAGTCCATGCCCCAGCCTGAGAAGCCTACTGTCGGCGGTAAGCAGTGTCTCTGAACGTGCTAGACACATTCCCACCAGCTGGGCATCCACCGTCCCCAACGCGCGGCCGGTCCTGGCCATTGCGGCCTGGATCTCACCTGCGGCTCTGGCATCCTCTCTCCGGAAGTCTGCTACTGGGTAGGCCGAGACCAGAGCCTCCACGTGCTCGATCGTGGATCTAGACTCGCCCGATTCGGATGCCCCGACCCAGAGCTCGAAGATGGTCGGGGCCGGCAACAATAGGCTTTCTCCAGAGCGGTCGATCTCCTCTGCTAGGCTACGTGCCTGAGGGAGGCCCTCGAGGAGATCAATCGCGAAGCTTGAATCGATGAGCACGTTCGCTGTCCTCCTTTGCTCGGCGAGCGCGATCATTCGAGATTGCCCGACGGAGGGATTGGGCTTGGAGTGGGGTAATCGTCCCCGCGAAACTGGCCAAGGGCGGACGGTCCGTCAGCCTGAGGATAACCTGGGAGAAGCTCTCGGAGTCGCCCTTTCTCGACCTCAACTTGCGATACGCCTCCTCGGTGACGGTGATCGTCTTTACTACCATGTATGTTTAAACGTATGTTCATCTCATAAGCTTGACCTGGCCGGCGGTCTACGGCATCCGCCTTCAGGGGTCGGGGAGCTCAGGCGAGGGGCCCCAGGCGGTGCCGTCTGACCCACGCCGATCGTTTGGTCCCGCGATGCGATTGCCACTGGACCGGTGAGGTGGAGCCGGGTGGGTCCACGTAAGCGTGGTCACAACTCCGGAGCCATCACCCCGGCCCTCCGTGGGAACCAAGCCGATCTGGCCCCGCATGGTCTGCCCACTGACGGCCGTGCCCTCAGGAGTTGACCATTCGGCACCGGGTAACGTGAGACCTCTCAACGACCCAGTCTCCCCCGTGTCGGGGGGAGAGGGCCGGGCATGTCCTTTGCCGCAGGCGGCGGGTCCCGCTCGAGATTGGCCGCCTGGCCGGGGAGTCCCAGCGACCGGCTGAGGCGTTCGAGGCCCGACCTCATCTCGTCGGCGTCCAGCCCGATGTAGTGAACGGTCATCTCCATCGTCTCGTGGCCGTAGAGGTTTTTCAGCTGGACCAGGTCCATTCCTGCGAGGTGAGCGAGCCGCCCGAACGATCGCCGAAGATCGTGGTGGGAGACATGGACCCCGGAGGCAGATAGTCCCGAGCTGGAGGCGGCGTGGCGCAACATCGAGTCAGCCCCCGACCTTGATAGGGGAAGGACTCGATCGTCTGCGCCTCGACCCGAGGTTGCCCGCCTGAGTGGCTCCAGGAGCGCCGGATGGACAGGGATCTTCCTCCATTTCCCGCCATACCTCCCTTTACCCAGGACTCGGAGACATCCTTCGTCGAGCAGGACGTCTTGAACGCGAAGCCGGAGCGCCTCGACTCGCCGCAGCCCGTTCAGCGCCTCGAGACCCACCAAGAGCCGGGCCGTCCCCCGGCTCCCCCGGTAGAGCTGAACGACCTGGCTCCTCGAGAGCCAACGCCTACGGCTTGGCTGCCCGGCAGGAAGCCTCCAGTGTCTTGCCTCCAGGGCGACCGGGTTCCGAGCCCACCTGAGGAATTGCCGGAGAGCTGCAAAGTGGAGTGCGACCGTCGGCTTGGTCCAGTCCGGACGATCTCTCACCGCTCTCAGGTGTTCGGGCTTCAGGTCCAGGGGCCGAGTCACCTTGGGGCAGCCAAGCGCGGACTGCATTCGGGGAACTCGCTGGAGCTCCCATCCCATGCGGCGGATCCAGGCGCCCCCCACGGAGCTCTCCTGAGCTTTCTGCCGAAGGAAGGTCTCGACAGCCCGACCCCAGCGGTGGTTTGAACCGTCCGGCCGTAGGGGAACCCCCCGGTCTGACCCTTGCCCGCGCCTCAGGCGACGATTAGCTGACGTGGGGATCACGCCCACTCGCCGTACGGATGAGCCCGCGGCTCACGTGGTCGCCCACCGCAGCCTAGCGGTTCATCGTGTCTGAAACCTCGGAAGGTGAAACCTGACTGCCGGGGGCGACGGCGGACTAGCGCTTACGCATCATCTGCCGACGAGGGCACACATTGGGGCGTCGGACAACTCGAGTAAAGACGACAGCATTCCCGTCCACACGATAGAACACGCGGTACTCTCCTAGGGAAGGCCTCTATTCGCCTGGGTGCCGGGGCCCCTGTCTAACCCTCAACCACGGGTACGAACGGAAGAGGTCCCTGAGGAGGTAGAGCAGCACCTCTTGGAAGAGTCGATCCAGGACAGGGTTGAGCGCCAGGAGTTCCCGTTCTGCGGACTCGAGGAAGGAGAACCTATAGGGGCTCACACAAGCCCCGCCTTCCGCAGAACCTTGTTACCGGGGATCCGCTTCTCGGAGGCCCATCGTCGCTTGATTTCCGCGAAGAACGCCTCGTCGTACGAGGCCTCCTCGAGCAGGTCCTGAAGCAGATCGTCAAAGCTCTCCCCCTTCCCCTTAACTGCTTCGAGCAGCCGGCACGTCCTTTCCGTTACAGTGATGGTCGTTGGACGCGAGAGGGTGGATGCCATGGTGGCCACTCGGTTGCCGTTGACCTAAGACGAGCGACCCCCCGGCCGTCGATGGGTCTCCGGACGGAACCGCCGCGCCCAAAGGACGGGCGCACCGAGGTGCAAGAGCGATTACACCCCCCTCCACCTATGGCGCCAGGCGAGCTCACCTCCATCGCTTGGACCGCAGCCCCCTTGCGACCTCCCCCTAATGCACGGACTCAGTTGCCGCCATGCTCAGCGGCGGGGTCGCGATAGCAGTCGGGCAGAGGCTACGACCCCGCTAGAGCGGTCACTTCGCCCGCCCAGCCTCCTTGGTTGGTCCTGCTCAGACTGATAAGCTGGCACGCTGTCGATGCGGTCGGTGAGATCCGACCATGCCAACGTTTTCGAGGGCTCGATTGATCACGCTGATCCCGATTCGCAACATGAACCGGGCGCTCAAGTTCTACACCCAGAAGCTTGGGGGCAAGGTCCTGTATCGGGGCCGAGGGCCCATGAAGGACTATTGGGCGAGCCTGAACCTCGGAGGGGTTCAGGTCTGGCTCGTCGCACCAGGGCGAGTCGAACGTCGTAAGCTAGCCTACCACACATTCCTCGTCAGCAACATCCGGTCCGCGGTGAAAGGGCTGCAGGCGAAAGGGGTCAGGTTCGAGAAAGGAGAGAAGACGCCTACGTCCACCAAGCTCGAGGGACCGATCACTTGGGAGCCGTTCGGCGGCGGGGCGTTTTTCAAGGATCCCGAGGGGAACCTTCTCATGGTCTGGCAAAACATCCCCGCGATGTAGCGCAACGTCCTCCAGGGTCGTCGTTCCACCGGCCGCGCTCGGCCCATTACCGGCCCCGAAGCGCCCTCGCGATCGGACCTCCCCGTACCCTTCGCATCCGGTTGCCAGCGCTGGAAGACGCCTACGGCTGGCTCGCCGGGCCTGCCGAAGTGTGGACGACCCGGAGGTCGGACCCCCGGTAACCGGGGCGGGGGGCTTCCAGTGGGGCCGTGAATCGTGCCGCTACCTTGGCGGGGTCTCCGACGGCGCAGGTGAGGAGACCTCCTTGGGCGGTCCCTTCGGTCCGGACGATTTCCTCGAGCGCAGCACGAGGCTCGCCGCTCCCAAGGCGAGCGCTACGGCCACCAGGCCGAGGAGGAGGTCGGACCTCGTCATTAGCGAAGTGATCGAGTTCTGTGCGCCAGGCACCGGGTTGTCGTACGTCACCGTCATGGTCCGGGTCGCCGAGGTGCCGGCGGCGTTCGTCACGGTCGCGGTGATCGTGTTGCTTCCCGGGCTGAGCGGCAGTTCTACCGAGAAGCTCCCCGCACTGGAGACCGCGACCGCGTAACCGTTGACGACGAGCGTCGAGCCGACCTCGGCCGTGCCCGTCACCACCACGTCCGGCACGGAAACCGTCGAACCGGAGGCTGGCGAGACGAACGTGAGGGTCGGCGTCGTCGTGTCGATGGTGACGCTCACCTGCGCCTCCGCTCGGTTCCCCGCGGTGTCGGTCGCGATAATGACGAACGTGTGGGGTCCGTCCGGCAACGTCCCGGTGGTCGAGAACGCACCGGATGCCCCGACCGTGACGGCGCTTCCGTCGACCGTGACCGTCGCCCCGGCCTCCGTCGTCCCCGCGACCGTGACCGTGGAGCGGTTCGTCGGCCCCGGCGTGGGCGACGAGATCGTCAGCGGCGGGGGCAGGGTATCGAGCGTGACGGTGATCGAAGTCGCGGCGGAGTTGCCCGCCGAGTCCTTCGCGGTCGCCGTGATCGTGTTCGGGCCCTCGCGGAGGGCGATCGCGATACTGAACGACCCTATGGGGGAGACCGCGGCCTCTACCCCGTTGACGCTGACCGCCGCTCCGGCTTCGGTGGTCCCGGTCACCTCGATGACGGAGCTGTTCGTGATGCTTCCCGAGGTTGGGCTCGAGATCGCGATCGCGGGCGCGGTCGTATCGATCGTCACGCTCGTCGAGACGGAAGTGGAGTCACCGGCCACGTTCTTCGCCACGATGAGGAACGTATGGGTTCCGTCGGCGAGCGTGTACGTCGCCTCGAAGGAGCCGTTCAGCGCGACCAGGACGGGAGCCCCGTCGATGGTCACGCTCGCCCCCGGGTCGGTCGACCCGACGACGGTCACCGAGCTACGGTTCGTGAGGGTGCCGTTCGTCGGAGCGGTCACCGACAGCGCCGGGGCTCCGTTCCCCACCACGTACTCGGCGGCGTACGGGAGGAGCACGCCGTTGTTCCATTGGTTCCACCCGAGGATGGCATCCCCGTGCCCGTCGGTCCCCAGCAGCGCGCTACCGGTATCGGTCGAGGGGGTCGCCGGGGCGGGCTGGTTGACCGCCGCGGCAGGCGCCCAGCCGAACCCCGAAACGTACCGGCGGGCAACGATGTCGTACCCGACGCCATTGTACTGGTTCCACGCGACGTACCCGTTCCCCCGGTAGTCGAGCGAGGACGTCATACCGGTGGCGTCGCCCGGGCCCGAACTGACCTGGACCGGCGACCCCCAGGCCCCCATGACGGGCTTGGTCACCGCGTAGCCGACCCACTGACTCCCCGTCCACGCGTTGTAGGCCAGCAGAACGTCGCCTGCCGCATCCAGCGACGGAGTAGCGGGCCCCTCGTCCCCGGGTGCGGTGGCGAACGTGGTGTCGGAGCCCCAGCCGGTGGTCGGGCTGTAGACGTTCACCGCGGCGACGCTCCGGTTCCCGCTCCCCTGGGTCCAGCTTGCGGTCGCGTAACCCGCGTCGTTCATGGAAAGCGCGT
>Ga0187772_10001275_pt1 | contig 11850 bp, 6 predicted proteins | sample 0116_SJ02_MP15_2_FD_133137 | JGI IMG/M metagenome (GOLD analysis project Ga0187772, IMG submission 133137) | Tropical peat soil microbial communities from peatlands in Department of Meta, Colombia - 0116_SJ02_MP15_20_MG | ecosystem: Environmental > Terrestrial > Soil > Wetlands > Peat | place... | reverse complement strand
GTAGTGGTAAACGGGGCCGGAGCGGTAGTTATAGTCGTGTACACCGCGAAGCAGGGGAAGACAGGGGGCGGGCGGTAATGCTTGAGCTGCCGCTGGCCCTGGCCGTCGCCCCCGCGGGGCTGAAGGGGAAACGCCCCCCTCGGTGATCGCCTCAGGCGGAGGGGTCTAGCCGGCCCCTCTGCCGCAGCGCCTGACGGACGCGCTGTTGCCTCTCTCGGACAAACGCGCAACTACTGACGAGAGAAAGGTCAGCCCACGGGCAAAAGGGGGGTTTTTCCTCGGAGAGAAGCGCGCTCCTCTAAACACGCAAGGTCCCTTACACCCAGCGCGTCCTCGTACCGTTATCGGTCCGACGCGTATCTTCGGCCCAGCTTCTCGGAACGAGCGATCTTCGCCTCCGTGCGTTCGCCGAACCAGTTACGGTAGAGGTAGAACCGCCGCGGGAAGAGCACCTCCACGTCCATGACCGAATCGATGGCCCCGAGGGCCACCTGGATGTCGTCCGCCTGACCCACGGAGTCCAGGTGGGCGATGATGTCGAGCATGGGTGGAACGGGTTCCCCAGGATCCGAGATGGTGCTCGAGTCGGTCAGGTGGCTAAGCCCCGGGACGACCTTCGCGGCGGCTTCGGCGGCCCGGGCGGTCTCTCTGCCCGGTTGAAGGGTTACAACGAACCGCGTGACGGTTGACCTACGGTATCGTGAGAAATCGAGAAGGGGAAGGTACCAGAAGGCGCGCGCCCGAACCAGTCGCTCCAGTCTCCGGGCAAGCGTCTTCGCGCTCACCGGAACCGAAGGAGCGACGTCTCGCAGAGGCTTCTTCGGAGCGGCTGCCAGAGCCCGGATCACGCGCCAGTCGAGGCCCGTCGGAGCGACCTCGGGCTCCGGGGCCTGAAACGGTACGCAGGGCGAAACCTCTCCAACTCCGGAAACTCGGGCCAACAATTTGCGGGATCGCTCGAGGCCTTCACGGGACTCGAACGCGAAGAGCAGTGCGACCCACGGGCCCAAGTGATCGACTGCGCTGATGACCCCGGGAACCAGGCCGAGATCCTCCAGGATGCGGCGTTTCTCGGATAGCGAATCCACTCGGAGGTTCCCGCCCCCGATACCGGCCCCGAAGAGCAGAGGACTTGGTACGACCTCGTGGCCCACTAGGAATCCGCTCCGCTCCCAGGCGTGGAGCCGGGAGCTCACCGTCGATCGATCGGTGTGTAGGCGGCGCGCAATCTCGGCGGCCGAGAGCCTCGGGTCAAGAGACCCAAACCACACGACTTGGTCTCTCGACATCTCGCGGAGGATGCCGAGGTCGAGGCGATCCATCACACTCCCCATGTTGCTCCAGCACAAAGGGTACGGTTCTCTTTGGTTGTGTCGGAGACAACGAATTGGACAACCGGCGTTCGAAAGTTCGGTCTTGCGGGGATCCTGGCTCGGCGTGTCGATATCTCCAGAGGCGGTCGGGAACTACGGTCAGCCATGACGAAGACCGAGAACGCTGAGGTATTCCGGCGTGTGATTGAGTACGGATTCAACGAAGGGCGACTAGATGAGCTCGACCAGTTCGTCGCGGTCGATTTCGTCGAACATCAGTTCGGGGGGGAGTCTGGTCTCCGGGCCTTAAAGGAGCTTGTCCGAGGATTGCGAACCGCCTTCCCGGACCTCACGATGACGTTCGAGGACCTGGTGAGCACGGACGACAAGGTGTGGGCCCGCCTGCGGTGCCGAGGAACCCACAAGGGACCGCTCATGGGCATACCACCCACCGGACGCAGGATGGATACGATGGCGATTGAGATCGGCCGATTCTCCGACGGCAAGCTGGTCGAGCACTGGGGAGTTCCGGATCGCTTTGCCGCAATGACCCAGCTCGGTCTCCTGCCTGCGCCCGGCGAGCCTCGCGCCTCCTCGGCCCGTTAGGTTGGCAGAAACCGCGCATTCCCCCAGAATCTCCTAGCGCGGATCGACCCCACGACCTCGCCAACCGTTTTGATCATCCTTGTGAGGTGTTCTCTAGTCGCGTAACGCTCGCAATCCCTCCCGTGAGATGGAAGAACGCTGGCGACCGCCCAGCGCGGTCGCAACCAACCTTGTACCCAGCGTGGGGTACGCTCGCGCCAGTCTACTTGCGGGCGCTTACAATCACACACTCAGACGGGATGACTAGGCCCGCCGGAGTTCGCCACCGCTCCAAATTGGCGCGAGTCTTGCGGAGAACTTCCTCTTGGACCGCCGGCTCCTCTTCAGATAAGGAATGCCCGATCGGTGTCGCTTTCAGGAGGGCTCTAAGGTAGTCCTCGGGACTTTCGAACACCATCGAGTGCGAAACACGTTCTTCGTGCCCCCTGCGGAAACCAGCGGCCTCCAAGAACGCCACCATCTCACCGGGTCCCCCAGTTTCGTACGGCGTCGGGATGTATCCGGTCTCATCGGGCTCAGCGTGCTCGAGCATGGGTGCGATGATGGCATCCAAGAACGGCACTTTGTCGCCGGTGCTCCAGACCCCGACACAGATCCGGCCGTCCGGTCGTAGCACCCGGTGCACCTCTCGTGCGGCCTTCTCCGGATCGGTGAAGATTTGGAACCCGAAACAGCAGGTCGCCGCGTCAAATCTTGACTCAGGAAACGTGAGCGAGGCGCAATCCATCACCTCGAAGTTGGTGTTCGTCAACCCCCGGGCAGACGCGACCCGCCGGGCGATAGCAATCATGTTCTCGGACAGATCCACTCCCGTCACCTGCCCTGTCGGCCCGACGATCTGCCCCAAGGTTATCGCCGGCTCCCCGGGTCCGGTCCCGAGGTCCAGGACGTGTTCCCCCAGTCGTGCCGCGAGACGGTCGAGGAGATCGGAACGAAACGGCTCGAGATTCTTCATGAGGCTCACGTAAGCCTCCGCGCTCTCGTTCCAGGTCGTACGGGTGTACTCCCTGTAGTACTCCTCGGTGTATTTCCAGGGCATCGGACTGGGGCGAAGCTACCTGCTCTCGCTACAAGAACGTTCCGTTTTGGTCGACTTGCGGTCGCTTCTTGTCTCGATCTCCCGTTTTGCGTCGGATAGCATATTCCTCCAGCACGCGCGTTTGGGCGTTAGCCATGGCCTGCCCGAAGTGCGCTTGCCTGCTTGCCACCATCGCTGTGTGGGCCGATGCTACCGCAACGGGTGAGCGCAAGCCAACTTGCACCCGCTTGACAGGGTGCAATCGTTGTTGCACCCCATCCGATCGCTGGCGTCGTGATAGTTGGGATTTCACCGTAAGGAGTCGGGACCGGCACCGACCCGGGAAGGTCAGAAGCCCGGGCGAGCAGGTGAGCGAGGTGCCTTCTAACAGAAGGAACCACCGTACCTGTACGGTATCTTGCCTAAACCGTCACGCGGCCTGCCTTGGTGACCGTGGAATCCTTCGGGTAGGGTCCGCGGTCGAGCTTTGCCGGGTGGTGAACGTCGATGATGCGTAATCTGTGGTGGGCGCTGGGGGTAATCGTTGCGCTGGGAATGGTGGTGGCGCCCGTGGCCTCGGTGGCCATGGGCTTGGCCAGTCACGAGGGAACAACGACTGTCGCTAGCTCGACGTGCTGTGGGTCAATGGCGGTCTCGCCCGTACGCACGACATCAGAACCTCCTTCGCAGCCTCTCTCCGGCTCCACGGCCGGTCCAAGCCCTAACTCGATCTCACCGAGCTCTGACCCCGCTCAAGGGCCGGGCAGCGTGATCGCCACGCTTGTCCTGTCCAACGGGTCCGTCGTTCCTGGGAACTTCCTTTCGGCCAACTCATTCTATCCCTCTGCCGTCGCGTTCGACCCCACGAACCACTACGTCTACGTCGTGAACAGTGGTTCCGACAGTGTCGCCGCTGGAAATGTGAGCGTGATCAACGGAACAACGGGCAAGGTAGTCGCCCGGATCCCCGTGGGGAGGTCTCCTGAGGGCGTGGCGGTGGACCGTGCGAACGGGTACGTCTACGTGACCAACTCCGAATCCGGCAACGTCAGCGTGATCAACGGTGCTATCGATCAGGTCGTGGGTTCGATCTCGGTGGGAGGCATGCCGGTCGGCGTGGCTGTGGACCCAGCAAACGGGTACGTCTACGTGGCCAGCGGCTATTCCGACTATCTGAGCGTAATCAACGGAACGACCAACACGATGGTGGGTACCATTACGGTCGGGAACGGGCCGTGGACGCTGGCCGTCGACGCCGCGAACGGCTACGTCTTTGTGGCCAATACCCGCTCCAATAACGTGACCGTGATCGACGGGAGGACCGACCAAGTGATCGGGTCGGTCCCGGTCGGGAATGGTCCCTGGGGCGTGGCAGTGGACCCCGCAAACGGGTTGGTCTACACCACCAACAGGAACTCGAGCAACATCACGGTGATTAACGGGACGACGGACCACGAGCTGACGGCAGGGATCCCAACCGGACTCGATCCGCAGGGCGTGGCGTTCGATGCCGCGAGCAAGTTGGTCTACGTGACGTGCGGTGCTTCGGACAATCTGACGGTGATCAGCGGATCGCCGGGCCGCTCGATAGGTTCGATCCCGGTCGGGCACAACCCGGACGCGGTGGCAGTGGACGGAGTGAACGGGTACCTCTACGTGACCAACTATGCCTCGGATAACGTGAGCGTGATCAACGGGACCAGCGCGGTGGTGGGGTCCCTCCTGATGGGGAGTAGCCCGCAAGCGTTGGCGGTGGACCCAGCCAACGGAGTGGTCTATGTGACCAATTGGGTGGGACAGGATCTCATCGCGATCAACGGGGCGACGGACACGGTAAACGGCTCGATTGCGGCGGCGACGGACTCCTACCCCTACCCCGACGCAGTGGCGGTCCACGGGGGGAACGGGGACATCTACGTGGCCAACTGGGGCATGAACGACGTGACCGTGGTCAACGGAGCCACGGACAAGGTGGTGGCCTCGGTCCCGGTAGGCATCGAACCCGGGGGCGTAGCCGTGGATGGGGCCAACGGTTACGTCTACGTGACCAACTCCGGTGGGGCCAACGTCAGTGTGATCAACGGCGCAACGAACGGACCCGTGGGATCAATCCCCGTCGGAGAGGAGCCGTGGGGCATCGCGGTAGACGCGCGGAACGGCTACATCTACGTCTCCGTCCAGACGTCCTGCCACCTCACTATCATCAACGGCTCGACGAACGTCGTGGTCGGTTCCATAGCCGGCCTTTGTGGTGGGCGGGGTGGGATCACAGTCGACCCATTCAACGGGGACATCTACGTGGCGAGCGGCTACCAAAACGTGAGCGTGATCAACGCGACAACGGACACGGTGGTCCGGTTGATCCCGGTGGGGACTGCCCCCTACGGGATGGCGGTGGACGATGCGAACGGGTACGTCTACGTGACGAACTCGGGGACGAACGACGTCACCGTGATCAACGGCTCGACCAACACCGTCGTCGGCTCGATCCCGGTGGGGGTCGAGCCGAACGGCGTGTCGGTCGACCGCACGAACGGCTTGATCTACGTGGCCAACTGGATCTCCGGCTCGATCTCGGTGATCTCCCCTCCGGTCCATTCCGTGACGTTCCAGGAGACAGGGCTGCCGGCGGGAAGGAATTGGACCGTGGACCTGAACGGGACGAACGAGACGTCGGCGGGTTCCGCGATCACCTTCACCGAGCCGAATGGAGAGTACGCGTTCACGGTCGGGCCGGTCCCAGGGTATCTCGCGAGCCCGCGCACGGGATATCTCACGGTGAACGATTACAATGCAGTTGTAGGGTTGGTCTTCTACCAGCTTTGCTCGGTACGGTTCTCCGAGTCGGGGTTGCCGGCAAAGGCGTTGGCGATGGGGTGGACGGTGGAGTTCAACGGTACGGTGCAAACGCTGACCAACACGTCCACGGTGTTCGTGGTCCCGGTAATCTTGTACCGGAACTACTCCTACCTGGTAGCGGGTCCGTCAGGATATGTGGTGACCGGTTCAGCGCCGAGCGGGGCGCTGAGCGTGCACAATGCGTCAATGCTTGAGACGTTCGACCTGTCGAAAGGGAAGGCGTATGCGCTGACGTTCACGGAGAAGGGCCTCCCGAAGTCAGGGGGGGTAACGCAGTCCTGGTGTGTCGAGGTCAGCGGGTGGGCGAGGTGCTCGACGAGGACATCGACGACGTTTGTGGGACTGACGGCAGGGAACTACAGCTACGGGGTGGTCTCACCGCGGTATGGCTGGACGATCACGGCGAGGATAGGGTCGGGGACGGTGCCGGCGTGGGGGGCAGTGTTGCTGGAGAAGAACACCAAGGTGGCGTTCACCTTCGCGTATCTGTATCCGGTCGTGTTCCGGCAGACGGGGCTGGTGGGGTCGGGGAACGGGACGCTGTGGTCGGTGACGGTGAAGGGCCACACGGAGACGGCCGAGTGGAACGGAACGATCACGTTCGGTCTTGCAAACGGGTCGTACGGCTACAAGATTGGGACCGTGGCGGGCTACACGGGCAAAGGGTCACCGAAATCGGTGACGGTGAACGGAGCGGGGAGCTCGGTAAGCGTCACGTTTACCAAGAGGACCTAGCTCATGCGCTAGCTCGACGTCGAGGACTGGCTCTCCGGGGCTAGGCCGGCCGCGCGGCTCAACAACGCCCTGGGGGACGCCCTCGACGGTGCGGGCCCCTCTCTGATGAGGGGCCAACTCAGGGCGGACGAAGAGTCGGCAGTCCTCTAGGAGGATGCCCTTCCTCCCTCGTAGCGCTCGCTCTGCTCGACCCGCATGCAAACTTACACCCACCTGACGTGATGCAATCCAAACTCAACTCTGTCGCTGGCTGCGCGAACTCCTGAACGCGCGCTGGGCCTCATCCGGAGGCCTATCTGATGGCCGTGGACGACACCACCGATTGCCGGCCACAGCCAGACCCCCTGAAAGGGGTCTTCTCCCCGAGGTCGTTCCGACCGGCATGCCCGCCGGTCAGCTCTACCAGATTCGCGAGGTCTTCCAGGTACCGATGCGCTTTGCGTTCCGTTGGTGCACGTACTACACCCCGCAGGATGGAAGACTCGCCGGGGATGGTCATCAGCGCCGGATCGTGAGCCGGTCACGGAGTAGGGTTGTCTACGAGACCCTCTACGATTACCCGGAAGGCTGGTTCTGGAGCCGACAGACCGTCACCCTGCACCCTCCAGACCGGTGGACGGCCACCGCCATCGGGAACTATCGCACGTGGGACCTGGTTTACACACTGAAGCCCCTCGGGAAGGAACTGACAGAGTTCACCCTTCGCGGCGTGCGTAAGCCCGTGGGGCTTGGGACGAAGAACCCGAGCCAGCGAGTCATGATCTCCGAGCTCGATGAGATGTGGACGAACTTCGGGAAAGCTATGCGCGCGGACTATCTGCGGTCGCGGGCAGGGTCGAGCCGCGCGGCCCCCCACCGACGACAACGCTAGCGAGGGACCGTCAGGCCGCTACTCCAGGGGCACCCGTGCGTGCGGCCGTCGCGCTGAGGGCCGCCGGGTCAGCTTGACACTGAAGGCGTCCGCCAGCGGTCGTGTCCAGCGGCAACCGTTGACCATCGGGCCTGTTAATCGCATCCTGGAGGCCCCATGGGACCCCCCGAATTGACATAGGGGACCGATTCTACCCACCGCTGTGCTCGAGGGGGAACGCCGGCTTTCCGCCGTCATGCTGACTGACCTGGTCGGCTACACGGCGCTCACGCAACGCGATGAAGCTCGGGCCCTGGAGGCTCTCGAGCAGCACCGAACCCTCGTGCGTCCTCTCTTGGACGGTCATAAGGGCCGCGAAGTCAAGACGATCGGGGACGCCTTCCTGGTCGAGTTCGGCAACGCCCTGGATGCCACGCGCTGCGCCATCGCGATCCAAAAGGCATTTCACGAACGACCCGCGGGCCCGGCCGGAAGCCCGGTACAGCTTCGGATCGGCCTGCATGTCGGCGACGTCGTCCACCAGGCAGGGGACATTTACGGCGATGCGGTGAACCTGGTCTCCCGCGTCGAACCCTTGGCCGAGCCGGGTGGGATCTGCGTCTCCGGGGCAATCTACGAGCAGGTACGGAACAAGGTCGAACTCCCGTTCGTGGCGCTCGGAGAGACATCGCTCAAGAACGTCGCCTATCCAGTCCCGCTCTACCGCATCGAGCTGCCGTGGATGACCCGCTCCCCCACTCAGCTTACCCCTTGGGTCGCCCGCCCGGCCGAGGAGGCGCTGCTGGGAGCCGCGGTCGAGTCGGCCTCGAAGGGACACGGAGCCGCCTTCATCTTGGTGGGTGCCTCGGGCATCGGCAAGACCCGGTTAGCGGAGGAGACGGTCCAACGCGCAGAACGCGCGGGATTCCGAGTCTTACGAGGTCGCGCGTTCCCGGGTGAGGTCGCGCCACCGTACTCGCACTGGGCGGAGATGATCCGATCCTTCGTTCACGATACCCCGCCCGCCGTCGTTCAGCGCGTGGCTTGGGCGGTGGCTCCCGAGCTGGCCAAGGTCGTGCCAGAGGTCACCGGCCCCGTCGGACCGTCGTCCCCGACCCCGGCAGGGGATCCCGAGGCGGCGCGCGCCCGGTTCTTCGAGGGCGTCTGTCAATTCTTCATCAACGTTTCGCGCGAGGCGCCGCTGTTCCTCCTGTTCGATGACCTTCAGTGGGCCGATCCCCCCTCGATCCGCCTCCTCGAGTTCGTGCTCCGAACGGTACCGGAGAATCGTCTCCTGTTGCTCGCTACGTGCCAAGAGGCGGAGGACGATGCCGAGTCGCCCCTCACGGAAGGACTGCGCTACCTTCGGAAGAACCGGCTGTTGACCGTGGTGCCGGTCCGACGTCTTGACCGAGGCGCGGTCGGTGAGATGATCCAAAGGACGTTCCAGGAACCGGAAGCGATCTCCGACGAGTTTGCCCGGCTCGTTCACGACCGCACCGGGGGCAATCCGTTCTTCGTCGAGGAGGTACTGAGGTCCCTGGTCGAGGTCGGGGCTATCTACCGCACGCCCGAGGGGCGATGGGAACGCAAGGACATCGCTGAGATCGCCATCCCGAAGTCGGTCCGGGACGTCGTCAAGCAGCGGTTCAACCATTTGGACGAACCGACAAAGTCGACCTTGCGGATCGCGGCCGTCCTCGGTGCGGAATTCCCGTTCGACCTGCTCCGGGAGGTAGCGGGGATCGAGGAGGACCTGCTTTTGGGGCAGCTCGAGCACCTGGTCGGGACGGGTCTCCTGGAGGAGACCACCGGCTCGCACCGGCTCCTGTCCTACTCTTTCACCGACCGTCAGCTCCAAACGGTGCTCTACGACGAGATGCTCTCCCCGCGCCGGACCCGCCACCACCGGAAGGCCGCCGAGACGCTCGAGCGCATTGCGGGCCCGCGGCGCGAGGAGTTTGCCGGCGAGCTCTCGTTTCACTATCGTGAGGGTCACGACGTCCCCAAGGCTCGCGAGTACGCCCTGCTCTCGGCGGAGCGGTGGATGAAGGTCTTCGGATTCGAACAGGCCGAGCGGGACTATCGGACGGTGCTCGAGCTGCTGGAGGACGCCCCGGACGACAAGACGCGGGCCCAAACCCTCGACGGACTCGGTCGGGTCGACTTCGTACTGGGGCGGCTCCCGCGCGCCGTCGTGGAATGGGAGGAGGCCATTCGCTTGTGCGTCGCGACCGCCCAGCCCTTGCGGGCGGGCCGGCTCTACCGCGACCTTGGCGACCTTGTCCGCCTGCAGCCCGAGGCCGCGCCCGGCCGACCAAACCTCTTCTTCACGCTCATGGACGAGGCCGAGCGGCTCCTCGGGTCCCTTCCCCCGAGCCGCGAGCTCGTCTCCGTGTTGGACCTCAAGGGCGTCGCGCTGCTCGAGCAGGGCTCGAGTCGAGACGGTGCCGCCCTGCTCGCCCGGGCCACCGAATTGGCCCACACTCTAGGCGACGAGCGGCTCGAGATGGAGGTCAAGGGCGATCTAGCGTTCGCCCTGCCGCTCGAGGAGCAGCAGCAGGCCTTCCAGTACCTCCAAGAAGTGGAGCGGTATTTCTCGAGGCCGGGCGCGGAGGACTGGGACGGACTGACCGCCCTTCGGAGCAATCTTTCGTTCTGGACCCTCTGGTTCCGGGGAGATCCCCGGGGGGCGGTGAGCTGGGCCGAGCGCGCTTTGGAGGCCACCGAGCGGGGCGGGAACCGGGCGATGCAGGCGCGCACGATCCTCACCCGCCTGGTCCGACCCCTCCTGTGGATGGGGGAAACGTCGAGGGCGCAGCAAGCGGTGGACCGCGCCGTCGCGTTGGTCTCTCCACGGCTCGGCGGGCCCGATCCGAGGGTCGAGCTCGCGTACGCCCACCTCGCGCTCCTGCGGAATGACCTCGATGCCGCCGAGCGGCGCCTCAGCAGTTTGGCCAAGCTGGAGCTTGGTCGCACCCTGAGCGAGATGACCGAACGGACTCGGATAGATCTCCTGCGGGAGCGCGGGCGTTTCGAAGAGGCCGTAGCCGCGTTGCGAGCTCTCGCCCCGTCATACGACATTGCGGTCGAGCGGTCGGTGGCCGAGAACGCGGGCCCCTCCTCCACGTACCGGGCACAGTTCGTGGAGACACTGTTGGACACGGGCAGGTCCCCGGACGATGCCGAAGTGGCGAAGCTTACCCAGGAGCTCCAACGGCTGGCGGACGGACTCTCGAACCCTTTCGCCGAAGGGCTGCGATATCGGGTCCTCGGCAGGGAGGCGCTCGCTTCCGGCAAAGCGAACGAAGCGGTAGGCCTGCTCCAGACCTCGGTCGAGGGCTTCCGAGCATCCGAGAACGCGCTGGAGCTCGCCCGAACTCTCCGCTTGCTAGGGGCTGCCGCCGAGAAGACCGGGGATGCTCCTGCTGCTGTGGGGGCCGAGACCGAAGCGGCACAGATCCTGACGAAGATTCGGGGCTAGCCTCGACGGGAGCTAGCCGAACCGCGTAGGTAGCTGAGGCAGTCCCAGCGGACCGCCTGGTCGATTGTGCGGACCGTGGTCGGTTACAATGACCCTTGCACCCAACCGTCAAGGCCGAAAGAGTAACTCTCGCGATCGGACACCCACGGCACCTCAGAGGAGTTGCTGGAACCGGGGGTGCGCAAGCGGCGTGGCGACCCGGGACGGTCGCAGACTGCAAAGAACTTACTTATAGGTAGGTTTCGAGTACTCCCTCGTAATGGCAGACATTGTCCTTCCGACCGTTAGATGCTACCGGTGCGGGAAGGTCTGGACGCCACGTCGGACGCCCGTTAGTATGTGTCCGGGGTGCAAGAGCCGTCTCTTCGAGACCCCCCGTCGGCCGTCTCGTGCGACGATCACTCGTCTGCTCCGGGCGCTGGAGCGTGAGCCGCCTCCCACGTTCGATGGGGTAGGTCCGGTACGCCTCGACAGGCGCCGGCGCCGCGAGAAGGATGAGCTCCTCACCCGGAATGGGATGAGGCCGAGCCTCTCGTATGGATCGAAGGAAGTTTGAGACAGCGATCTCGTCTGCCCCATCGGAGGAGGACCGGCTCGCCTACTTCGGAGCCCTTCTCGCGCGCGAGAGCGGTCTCGGGAACCGCCTCATCCTTGTGGGCGGGTCAGCGCTAGAGATCTACCTGACGTCCGCGGTCTACACGTCCCAGGACATCGACGTCGTGGGTGCCAGGACTGCGATCCGCCCGATCCTCTCCAAGTGGGGGTTCGCCGAGGCAAGGGGGCGGAGTCATCGAATCTACTGGATCAAAGAAGGCCTTGGCCAAGTGGACCTGGTGGGCGCCAGGGATCGCTCTGGCCTCCCGGCGCGCCCGTGGCCGACTCCCTATGGGAGTGTGATGCTCGGACCAGTTGAGTACCTGATCGTCCGGCGACTGATGCGCTCCACGGCGGAGCGCAGTCCAGGCCTCTTCCGGCAGGCCGAGGC
>Ga0187772_10001271_pt1 | contig 11871 bp, 11 predicted proteins | sample 0116_SJ02_MP15_2_FD_133137 | JGI IMG/M metagenome (GOLD analysis project Ga0187772, IMG submission 133137) | Tropical peat soil microbial communities from peatlands in Department of Meta, Colombia - 0116_SJ02_MP15_20_MG | ecosystem: Environmental > Terrestrial > Soil > Wetlands > Peat | place... | reverse complement strand
CGGCAACTCGAACACGGCGCGAACATGAACGTCTGGAATCTGGGAATTACCTACCGGTTCCTATTCCCCATGCCATTCTGGCCGAAAGGTGGAAATTGATGAAATTGCGAACCAATCTGTATGCTCTGGCCCTGCTTTTGCTTTCGTGCGTCGCCACAGTCAATTCAGCCAGACCTCAGCAAGGGAAGAACCTCGAACAGGGCGCAACCGCCACCAAGGATAAAGATGACGATGCTGCAGAGGGAGCAAAACGCTTTGCCGCAAACTGTGGCCGTTGCCACCAGACACCGGAAGACATATCCGCATCCGAGGCGAAGGCGGTGGTCCGCCACATGCGCGTAAGGGCCATGCTCACGGGAGAGGACGAAAGGCTCATTCTCAAATTCATTGCACCTTGATTTCTCGCTTCTTAAGGAACGGGATTGGGCTTCAGGAGTTCTCCGGGATACGACAGAAGCAAGCACATGGATCGAGAGTAAGTGAACGGCTCCTACTCTTATGGAAATTCGCTGATGATGAGATTAGCTTACAAGCGCGCGGTTCTCGCAGCTTTCGAAGCCGCTCCGGATTTCTCCCAACTGGAGGCACTTCGTAAGGTTGGAGGGGCAGATCGATCAAGGATACTCAAATGGCTCGATCAGAGTGGATTGGGCTTATACCTTCTCTCCCGGTTACACGAGGCTTCAGCGGAAAGCTGCCTCCCACCCCATCTCCTTGAGGCACTGGAACAACGTTTGCAAGCAAACAGGGCACGAACCGCCGAGTACCTGCAGGACTTCCGAATCATCTGCAAGGCGTTGACGGAAGGCAACGTGCGCTTTGTGGCCCTCAAAGGCTTCACGCTCGTGCCGGACTTTTGTCCCCGGTTTGAGCTTCGCCACCAGGCAGATATCGACCTCTGGGTTCAGCGCGACTGCCTCGAGAATGCCATTTCTCAATTGGCCCAGTGCGGATTCACGCCCCGATCGATCGCCGCGGGCCACCACATATCTATGGCAGGGCGTGGAGAAGAACGCGTGTCCCTGAACGAGTCCATTTACAGACCTGGCCGCTTCCGAAGACTGGAGTTACATGTCTCCTTGCTCGAGCTCATCCCAGTCAACATGCAATATCCGGGTGGGCAGTGGCAGCGGGCGAGACGACATGTCTTTGGGGATGTTTCCTTCTTCTCCTTGGCGCCTGCAGACATGTTTATATATCAGGTTTACCATGCGTTTAAACATCTCTTCTCTTATTGGGCGCGCCCTTCCTGGTTGTACGAGATAGCCCATTTTCTCAACTCAACTCACGCGTGCTACACATTGTGGACCGACGTGTGCAATTCCATCGGGGAAAACGCCACCCTGCGGGACGGTATCGGATTAATCGTCGATCTTGTTGGAAATCTCTTCTCGCCACGCGTATCTCCGATCCTCGCGGCTCACTGCTTGAGGGGTTTACCGCGGGAAATCATCCTGTGGAACCGTTATTTCGGTGAGCGGGTCGCTCTCTCGACTCCCTTGGGTAATAAGGTCGCGCTTTTGATCCAAAAGAGCTTCATCAAGGACCCATCTGCTTGGTCGAAGCATTTTTGGCGGAGGTTGTTCCCGGTGCAATCGGACCTTGTCCTCACAGAGATCTGTGGCAAACCGTTGGCTCCCAACTTCACAGATCGCTGGAACCAATTGCGGTTTACGCTCCAAAAGGCCAGATTCCATGGGACGTTTCTCTTTGCTTATCCAGTTCACGCCCTCCGCTGGCGATTCCTGAGAACTTTGAGCGGTCTGTGATGAGTCGACTCTAGCCTGTCACCTGCCTTGATCCGCAACGCTTTTCGAATCTTCCCCGGAATGGTTGTCTATCCCTTGCTGGTCATCGTGGAATGCGGCATCACATTCGCCTAAAGAGCGAATGGCAATCGAGTGCAACAGGAAGGGGGTGATAGCGCTTACCAATCGATGCGTTTGAGGCCAGGGATGAGATCGAAGTGTCGGTCCCGGCTGAGCAGCGGAAGAGAGTGCTGGTGGCAGAGAGCGGCAATCCAAAGATCGTTCGTGGGAATGGGCTTGCCTTTCTTCTTCAGTTCGAGACCGATGACCGCATACGAACAAGTTGTCTCATCGTCGATGTCGAGCACAGTAACGGAAGAGATCCATTCCTGGAGCCAGTTTTCATAGCTGGCCCGGTGGCGGGACTGCGCGATGCCAAGACGGTATTCGCCGAGAACGATGACCGGAACGGCGAGGCGTTCGGCGCGGGCAACGACTTTGAGTGCGGAAGGATCATGCTCGGCAGCAGCGGATAACGCGTTCGTGTCGAGGATCAACGCCAGATCTCCGAGTCGATCTTCTCGGAGTCTTCTTCAATGAGGCGACTAATGCGGGCGGTCTCCTTGCGCAAATGCTTCAGCTTGCCCATATGCTTGACCCAGGGCTTCTCCAGACTCTTGGCGTCGGAAGCGAGCTTATCCTTAACCGCTTCCGTTACATATTCACGGAGAGCGATCCCGCGCTCGGCCGCCCTGGACTTGGCTCGCCGAAAGATGGGATCAGGAATCTCTAGAGTGGTCTTCATGGGGATAATGCTCCCATATTTATGGGAGCAGGTCAATGGACCCTATCAGCAATCTCCGCAATTCGCATCGCTTTCTCCGCGGGTTTCGAGCTACCGGTCACGAATCACCGCTCAGAGGAACCGCAGGAAGAGGAATGGTGAGATTCAGTTTGCACCTGTTCTCGGAGTTGGGTTGGCAGGTGACCCCGGAGATTGTGGCAGCGACAAAGGTTTATGGCTTTGGAAAACTACGGACTCGAGCCGACGCCAGGCGCCGGCTCGAGTCCATCATTCAGGTTAATTGGGATTGGTCGAAGGGCGCGGATTGAAGTCGCTTGGAACGGTGTTCACAATCCCTAGCCAGCGATCCACGGGCGTGAGTCCAAGATACTGACAACCGCCAAAGCCCCAATTCTGGGGCAGCTTGTGAATCAGAGCTTCGGAAATCGTCACGTAGCCGGGAGGCAGAGGATCCGCAGTTCCAAGCAAGCGCGACGGGCTGAATGCGTCTGTCAGATCGTCAATCCCGCTGGTAATGGCATCTTCTGGACCAAGATTCGCTTGCCCAAACATCTTCTCGCCCAGGTTACGTGCGTTCAACTCGTCGGGTAGAAGGGCGAGAGGCGGCAAATTGAACACGGCGTCGACAAACTTCACAACCGAGGACTGGCTTCCCTGCGTCTTGGCAATGTAGTTCGTACGGGCATAGGGGGATATCACCAGCAGCGGCACTCGAGGACCATTGGCGATCAGAGAGCCGTCGGGCTGAGGTCCATACGTCCGTATGGGAGGCTGAACGTGGTCGTAGTCGCCCTCAGAGTCGTCCCAGGTGATGATGATGGCGCTCTGGTACCAGTACGGGCTTTTGGCGATCTTGTTGATGGCCTCGGCGACCAACGCTTCGCTGATCTGCGCGTCGGAATACGACGGATGGTCATCGTCCCCCAGGAAGTTGCTTTGTACCGTCTTGTCTGGATCGGCAGGTTTCAGGCTAAAGAGGTTTTGATAACCGCCCTTGACGAAGAAGACCCCGCCCTGCAGGGGAAGCGTACGGTACTGGAGGGCTGTAAAGAAATCACCCAGGCCGTGAAGCTGCTTGGTCATCTGAGGATTATTTGCGATATAGCCAAAATATTGTGGCCCGTTGTGGTGGGTGATATAGGAAGCGTGAGTCCCATTTGCATCCACTGGACCGTCATCGGGATCGGTCACTTCCTTGTCGTAACCCTCTTCGTACCAGCCAAAGGGAACTGTCCTCTGCTTGGACGTAATGAGGAACCTTAGGTCATCCTTCACGTCGTCAAGATCGCCTTGAGGATCACGGTCCGACAATGAGAGCGTTTGCCACGTGTGCCCTGCCATGGTCAGCGGAAGGGTAGCGAAGGTCAGGTTGCACTGCGTGGCTACGCTAAAGGAAGTACTGCAAATGCTTGCTACAGAGCCGGGGGCGCCAGGTTTTCCAAAGTCGCCGGGGTTCACGGGTACAAGGGGATTCGAATCGTTCGGCGAGCCCCAAAGGGGGTCGGAGTCATTCAGAACGGGAAAACCAGGTCCGGAACCACCGTTTGCCGGGTTAGTTCCATTTTCTGTGTACGCCTGGTTGGGATGGAGAACCCACTGGGTCTGCCCAGCCTGGGCGCCAATGATCGCAAGATTCCCGGGTGTTGAGGGACCTGTCATGGTCTGAAAGATGTGATCAAAAAGGACGAACTTTTCCGCGTATTGCCAAAGGAAGGGAACCGTGTCGCAATCCTCGTACGCCATGGCCAGTTCGCCGAACTGCTTGGCCTTCAAACTGGGATTTCCAGTGGGGCTGTACTTGAGCTCCTCTGTAACGGCGAATTTGTCCATCAGCGCGACACCCTTCTGAACGTCCATTTTCGCGAACATGCGGGGGTGAGAATGGTCAATGTCGTCCGTGTCGGCCGCATAGCAGGTGGACGGTGAGAGCACACCGTTGACGGTAGACTTTGGGCACTGGTCATAAGGTCCGATTCGGAACGGGTGGATCGTGGTCATCGATCCGTCCGTATTTATGAGCTCTTGGTAGAAGCCCGGGGTGCTTGACGATGGATGGCTAAAGAGGCCCTCCGCGCCGGGGTAGGTGCCAAAGTAGGAATCGAAGGACCGATTCTCCTGGTAAAAAACAAAGACATACTTCACCTTCTCCCGAAGGAGCTTGATGGTATCCGACGCGGATAAGGCAGGTTCACTTTCGGGATGAATGTAATACTTCATCACGAGTTCCCTGTGGTTGGAAGGTCCGTCCTGCGCTAGTACTACCAATCCCGAGGGTTGCAGCAGCAAAACTGCGGCTATCCCCGCAAACACCTTCTTGAGTGAAACGAAGCTCATGAGTCACCTCTCTGTGCAGTGGCTGAGGCTTGCTGTGAAGCCCAGTTCCAACTCACCTTAGCCAAGTGCACTGCGGAATCTCCCTGTTCAACATCAGTTTTGTCTAGTGCCTGCGGGACACGAAGGACGCTCGTCGAGGGGTTTCTGCGCGGAAAGAGTTCTTGTATGACTACACCTGGCCACCGCCACGAAGCGTCTAACGGAACCTGGGCAGAGGACCCTTACCTGCGCGAAGGCTACGGGCCTTTTGCGACCCCGGTGTGAATGTTTGGCAAAAAGTCCGTGAATCGGGAAGTAGAATCTTAAGCCAGTTGGCTTTGTCGGAACCTGGGACCAAGGAGTCTCAAGGGCATTTGGGCATTTCGTCAGCCAGAGGGGAGTTCTTTCCTGAGAGACGGAAGAGCGAACTAGCTCGAACGACGAAAAAGATAATCGGCCGAGAGGTGCTCAAGCTCTCTCTTCCGCGCAAGGTCAAGAACCAGAGCACTCCCGGCCGACTGTGACATCATAGGAAAAACAATCGCGTGGAGTTGTCATCACAAAGTCAACGGAGCGCATTTTAATTGTCTTCCTGCCCTCGGTATGAATACTCACTCCATCTGACGATGAGCGCGCTTTCTCCCGTCCTTTCGGAATAGCAACTCGATTCGTGCTCGCGAACGCTGTTCGCGCTCCATAAGAGTCTGCCTCATCCGAAGCCCATCCAGCCTTAAATCAAAGCTTCGATTCGACTCCAGGGCATGAAGATGACCTCGGTTTGACTTCTCGATGACAACTGGGGGCGCAGAAGAAGGTAGTCTGCGAAATGTCGCATGCTTCTTCGATAGCTATGCTCTGTTTCAGATGACTGCAAAAGGCTGGAGCCGCCACAAGTATGCAAACGAAAGAGGATAGCTCGGTGAAGCGAGCTTTCACCTCGTTGCTCCGTGAAACCAATCTCCACAAGGACTGAGGGAATAGAACAATGAACATCAAATTCTTGATGAGAACACTCCTGCTCTGCGGGGCTGCCTTCTCTCTTCTTGCCGCAGATCAGGGTCCACGAACGATAACGATCACTGCGCAGCGATTTTCTTTCAGCCCCAATGAAATCACCCTGAAGAAGGGGGAAGAGGTCACGTTGGCGATTCAATCGAAGGACGTCACCCACGGGCTGGTCATCAAGGACCTGGGTATCCGGACGCCCGACGTCAAGAAAGGGCAAAACACCGAAGTGAAGTTCACGCCCGAAACGGTCGGCACATTCGAAGGAAAATGCGCTCATTTCTGCGGATCTGGGCATGGCTCCATGAAGTTGACCGTTCATGTGATTGAGTGAGTTTATGCGGAAATCGTCGACAGCTTTGATTCTTGGCACCGTGGCCATCCTGTCCGGGTGCCGCGCCACTCCTCCCGGCAAGTGGGAAACCCTGACGATTACCAAGATAAAGCACTCACTGACAGTTCGCGACAAAGGCGTAGCCAACCCCCTTCTGCCAACCACGGAAAACATGGAGAACGGCCGAATCGCATTCTCCCATTACTGTGTGGCCTGTCATGGTCTGGATGGGCAAAATACCGGCGTACCCTTCGCGGACCGCTTGTCCCCCCCTGTTCCTCTGTTGAACTCGCCGCAGGTGCAATCTTATACGGACGGGCAGCTTCACTGGATCCTTGTAAATGGCATTGCCCCATCCGGCATGCCCGCCTCGAAGGAAATTCTGACGGACGACGAACTATGGTCTATTGTTGTTTATATTCGTCATTTGCCGCCGGCGGGCAGCTTGGGTGAACCCACAATGTACTCTGGCGACGACTCTTCTGAGCCTTGTCAAAAGCCATCGGACAAAGGCCGGTAGTTCAGCGAGCAGACACATCTTTTGCAGACGGGGTTGTTGGCGATATCGAGTCTCTTCCGGAAATTCCGCCCCATGTCGCCGTTGATGGCCGCTTCCAGTGTGGTGTCACGCAGATTACCCATCGACGGATGAAAGAAGCAGGGACGGACGCTGCCATCGGCTTCGATTACGGCCGAAACCCAGGGAGCATTACATGCAGGCGATTGCGGTTCTTCGAGACCTAGTTGCGCCCTGAAATGGCCCACAATCTTTCGCAGTTTCTCCGCTGACTCCACGATAAAGCCGCTGCCAAATTCGTTTTTCTCATCCCGAATCAGCGTTTCAATCTCTTTTTCGAGTTCGACTGTTTCTGAAAGCGAAAGCCCGATCTCCTCTTGCCGGTTCCTGGGCCACAACAAAGGGCGATTGAATGCCGACGAGGTGAGATCTGCTGCCAGGAAGGAAACGCTGTCCAGCCTGAGCTGTTTTGCCGCACGGGCAGTTTCGACAAGACAGTTGTGGTTCGCCTTTTGAACTGTCGAACGGGCGGTAATGTGCATTTCCGGCCGGACGTCTCGCAGGGCCTGAATTCCCGACTCAAGCAGAGCAAATGCGCCTTCAACGCGCCGGATCCGGTCGTGGATCTCAGATGGACCGTCCAACGACACAATGACTTCGTCAAAATTCGCTGTCACTGCATTTGCACATTTCCGCAGAAGCAGTCCAGTGCTCAAAAGGGTAAGGCGGATTCCTTCCTTACGTAAAAGCGAGCAAAGCTGCGGGAGCTCAGGATTCATCAGTGGCTCCCCGCCCGAAAAGACGATCCAGCGAACGCCCAGTCGGCGAATAGAGTCGAGCTGAGGCCCCAAATCCCCGACTCCAAAGACTTTGTTTTCCTTGATTTTCCAAATGTCGCACATGATGCAACGGCAGTTGCAGGAACTGTGTGCATGGATAACCAGGATAGGAAGACTGTCGAGAGTGTAAGGTTCCCCCAAGCTTTCGTGCAAACCAGTCGTGTGCGCCACCTTAACTTGCAAGGCGCACCTTTCTTCCGCCCAGAAAGATGCTCTCGCCCAGATGGGCCATTGTCTCCTCGAACAGGCACGCAAGCGGTGCGCGAATCCACCGGACAATACCCTCTACACAAAGGGGCTGCAGACCTTCACAGGCACTGGCGTGAAGGCGGCCCTTTAGTTCTTCAGAAGCCAGTTGAACGCGTCCACCCAAAAGAACCAGTTCAATCTCTTTATACGAGAGCGAACTCAACGTCTCGGCTGGGGGCAGCCCAATGTCGCGGACGGCAACCAGATCGGCAACTGCATCGACACGGAATGTACCTTCTCCGTTCCTTAATCGAAGAAGTTGGGCTGGGGAGTACAGGACATAGTTGTAAAGTTGGGCGACTGGAGCCAGCAAAGCCTGGTGAGCGCAACGAATTTCGTCCAGCAAATCCCCTTGAGCTGTCAGCGGCGAATCGCTTCCAAGCGCCACTTTAGGAAACTGCCGAACCTCATCCGCTGACATCGACTTTCCGAACAGGAACAGGTTTGAACTTGGACACCAGACCAGGCCCGCCCTTGCCCGGCGCAACATCTCTTTTCCCTTTTCCCCGATTCCCAGGCCGTGAATGATTACGGTATTGGCGTCCAGCGCTCCGTCTCGATCGAGGTCAAAGATCTCATTGCCGCTTTGCTCGTCGACGCCTTCTGCGAGATGGATGAAGAAAGGGTGTCCTTTGGGGGTCTCTTTTTTCCTTTGTGCGGTTTCTGGCTCCAGTGCCAAAGAGTGCGCCCAGCCAAAGTCCCTCAGGACCCGGATGACGAAACCGTGAGCAAACACTTCAGGTTCGTGTGGGTTGTGATGGCACACGGTGGTTACTCCACACAGAAGGTTGCGGATTCCACCCCACCACAAGCGCACTCGCTTTGGTACTTGCCGATGAAGTGCGATCTCTGATGCATGAGAGCGGTGAATTTCTTCTGCCCACTCGAGGAAATTCCTGTAGCCACCGGCTCCCATCCGGGGAAAGAGCGCGAATTCAAGATGGTCATGGGCGTTGATCAAGCCGGGAAGCAGCAGATACCCTCTCAAATCAACGACTGTACCTCGGGGGGGCGGAGCGGAATTTTCACCTTCGGCACAGAGAATTGTCTTCACACGAGAGTCCCTTATGCGCATCTCCCCGCAGAAACTCTCTGTGGGCCCGAGGGCAATCCGGCCTCCACGTAAACTGTTTAGAGCTCCGGAGTCCTTTTCAAACGGAATGGTCCGCTTGTGCTGCTCCGGCTTTATCAGTTGCAGGACGTAGGTAGCTGGTTGCTCTCGGATCTTTTCAAAATAACCAAGCTTTCCATTTCTCTCAAAAATGAGACGTTCGACATCCCCGAATTTCGGTTCCAGATGAAGACTGACTTCCAGCCCCGCCATCCGGCAAATGAAAATCAGCGTCGCTATGTCTCTGTGGTAAGTCCGGATCTCTCGAAATTCTTGATGGGCACGAACGCCACGGCGCCATCCTAAAGCTGCAGCGGTCTCTGGATGTACATCCGTGAGGAACAGAACACCACCAGGACGTAAAACCTTGGCAGCGAGATTCAGGAGTTGCTCCGCGTCGGCCACATAACTGAGAACAAAATTGCAGAAAACGAGGTCTGCCGATGCACCGGCAATGTCAATTTGTACGCAGTCGCCGCACAGAAGCGCGGCCGCATCGCCCAATTTCAGCTTCGCAAGCTTTAGCATCTCCGGCGAAGAATCGACTCCAAAGAGGCTGCCGGCCCCTGCCCTTTCTGCAGCTTCGAGCCAACGCCCTGTGCCGCATCCGAGGTCTACGACATCGAGGCCCGCAAGGGGGGGAAGGAGCTGTTCGAGAATCCTCTTCTCGAGAGAAAGGATTGGATTGGGCTCGCTATCGTATGTATTCGCCCACAGACGATATCCTTCTGGGGGGGCGAGCCTGGACGAAGGTGAAGAGCTTGCCATGGTCAGTCGATTGAAGCACTACAGGCTTTCCTGCTTTGGCTTGCGCAAGGTGATGAACTGATGAGCCCAGTGCAGTTCCTTCGGATAGGCATAAACGCGCGCTGCGTAACGCCATGCACTCAATGCTTTCAGCAGTGCCCGGCCCCATCGCGGTGCGCGTATATCCTGCACCGTGGGCCACCGCGAACTGATCACGACCTCGAAATTGTCGATGAGCTTCTTTGTTTTTCTCTTCAGCCACGGTGTGTTGGGATCGATTCGAAGCGTGAAATCCATCCATCGCCTCGTGGCCCATTCCTCGGGAGACGTTGGGAAGGTAACCTGGCCGTCGATGTTGCCGTACATTGCGGTGCGTTGGGGGACGGGCGTGTAGTGGTAAATGATGATCTCGGACTTCCTGTTCACTCTCTTGATTTTGCGGATGAATTGCAGAGTTTCTTCCGTATCCCGTTCGGGGTCGCGGGGATTGCCGATCACAAAGGAAAATTCCGGGATGATTCCGAACTGACGGATTCTTTCTGCCACGGCCAGTGTCTGCGCCGTGGTGATGTCTTTCTGCATCTCTTTCAAGACCCAGTCTGATCCGGATTCCGCACCAAAAAAGATCATGGCGCAGCCGGCGCGGCGAATCGCCTCGAGCGTCGCATCCGAATACCGGTTGAAGGTGTCGACGCGCGCCTCGCACCACCAGCGGAGCCCAAGTGACGTTATGCGTTCGGCAAGTTCCCTGGCGTGACCTTCCTTCACAAAAAAATTCATGTCGTAAAACTGCACAGAATCCGCGCCGTACTGCGTTTTCAGGCAGCGGAGTATCGCTTCTGTGCGTGGCGCGCTCTCTACCAGCTCCCGGTTCCCATAAATGGCGTGGACGCCACAAAAGCTGCAGCGGAAGGGGCATCCGATACTGGCATGATGTGCCGCGGTTCGCTTGCCGAAGAAGGAAGGCCGCAGATACTTTTCTACCGGAACACGATGGAACGGGGACCATGGAAACGAGTCGGGGCTCTTCATCAGACGTTCCGGATTATGGCGATGAAGTCCAAAGATGTCCTTGTACGACAATCCGAGAATTCCTTCGAACCCGCGCTTTCCCCGAATCGCGTCGAGCAGTTCGAGGAGGGTATCCTCGCCCTGGCCCCGAACCACATAATCGACATACCGGGCATTCAGCGCTGCATCCGTGTAGGTGGAAGGAAAGTAGCCACCCCAGACGATGGGCACTTTGGGGCATTGGCTTCGAATCTCTTTGCAAGCAGTAATTGCAGAAGCCATTTGAGGCCCGGGCATTACCGAAACGCCCAGTAATTCCACGTGGTTGTGGCGAATCAAATGGAGGATGGTCGCCGTTGGATTTTCGTCGAGATTCCCATCTACAATTTCGTAGTCTTCGCGGCCCTCGAGGACAGCACCTAGAGCCATCACCGATAAGGGGAAACGGCGGTTGCGTGGCCTTGTTGCGCGGGGATTAAACAAAATAATCATATGTTCTTCACCTGTGCGGTATAAATCCGAAACTGCGATGGCTCGCGGCGTCTTCTCAGCTTGGCAACCAGCGGCCGGCACTCCCACCGAAACCCGTACCACACCTTGTGCGTTGTCCACTTCACCCCATGTCTCTCTTCGAGGACCTCGAGCCTTTCGCGGGTGAGGAACTCACATTTCGCCAAACTATCGGAAGCAAAGCCGAAACGGTCCTTGAAAAACACACGGCGCTCTTCGATCATCCTTTGGCCCTGCAGTTCCTCGCTATAAGAAGGAGTGTCGGCAATCACGACGGTTCCTCCCGGACGCAGGCAACGAATGACCTCCGTCAGTGTGTTGTCGTAGTCCTCCGAATAGTGAAAAGATGCGTTGAAGATAGCGACGTCAAACTGGCCGTTTGAGAAAGGAAGCCGGTCGATCTCAGCCTGAAATCGAGGAAACAGCATCGGAAGGGCGCGTTCGTAGTGCGCTGCGGCTCGCAATCCGTCAAAGGAGTTTGTTTGGAGGTCAACAGCAATGGGTCGATGTCCCAGAACGGCCAGGCGATAGGAAAGCCACCCGTTTCCTGCCCCCAAATCAAGAATGGTTAAAGACTGCGAGCCGCTCGCGCTCTTCGGCGGAACAATCTTCTGCTCGATGTACTTATAGGTGCGTGCCCGAATTGCCCATTGGCTTGAATTGCGTTTGGTCCGATCGTGAT
>Ga0187772_10001270_pt1 | contig 11875 bp, 15 predicted proteins | sample 0116_SJ02_MP15_2_FD_133137 | JGI IMG/M metagenome (GOLD analysis project Ga0187772, IMG submission 133137) | Tropical peat soil microbial communities from peatlands in Department of Meta, Colombia - 0116_SJ02_MP15_20_MG | ecosystem: Environmental > Terrestrial > Soil > Wetlands > Peat | place... | reverse complement strand
TTCGATCACGACGTGACCGCGGGCGGCGTGCGGTTGATCTTAAGCGAAGTGATGAAGATGGTGCCGGGATTAGAACAGGCGCGGATCGAAGAGACTTGGGCGGGTTTACGGCCGGATTCGCCGGATCATTTGCCGATTATTGGGCCAACTGATGTGGAAGGGTTGTTGATGGCAACCGGGCATTTCCGCAGCGGGATTTTGCTGGCTCCGGTAACGGCGCGAATGATTCGCGAGTGGGTGTGCACGCAGCAGGTGAGCGTGGATTGGGAGCGGGTGAGCCCGATGCGGTTTGTGGAAGCGGCGCGAGGGGCGGGGCAGTAGGCGAGAGTTGGCGGTCGACAGTTATCGGTTATCGCCAGAGACCAGAAATCAGTGATCAGAGATCTGGAATCTGGCCGACTTTGTCGTTAGCATCCTGCTGAACATTTTGGGTTGGGATCCCTCGCCGCCTTGCCTGCAGGAGCAGGCGAGAAACACTCCTTAGCCTGACAGGCGTTTGTAGAGGGGACTGAAGAGCAGCGGCGTAAAACCGCTGCTACGGGAGCAAGCACGGGCTGAAGAGTTTGGGGTGCCGAGCAGATTTTTCCGCAAGCTATGAAGCTCGTGCTTCGCGGATTAGTTGGCGGGGGATTGTTGGATGATTACGGTGCTGGGTTGGCCGGTGTTGGAATAGTTGATTTGGCTGGCGTCGAGTTGGAGGTCGCGCTCGAGGACTAAGTCCATGGAAGAGCCGCGAGGCAACTGCGCGTCGGGACCGCGAGAGAGCAAAACCGCAGCCAGACCGGCGGCGCCACCAATGCCTGCGCCAATGCCAGCGCCTTTTGCGCCATCGGCAATTGCGCCAATGCCCGCACCGGCAGCGGTTGTGGTGGCGATGGTGGTAGCGTCCTTCCCTCCTCCGCCGGGACCGGTCATTTGTCCTTCGTTATCGGTTTTCACCTGGCCGCCATCGGCGCTGTGTGGCGTCGCGTTTAGATCGACGGTGTAGCCGTTGGGAAAAACCAGGGTGTTGAGACGAATACGCAATTCCCCTTTACCCTTGACGCGGCCGGGGCGCTTGGTGTCTGTGACTTCGCCGCGAAGGTAAGAGCCGACAGGGATTACGACTTTGTTGTTGATGGTGATGGGGAACGAGGTGCGGAAGTAGACGGAATCGCCGGGTTTGGCGGTGGCAGTGGAAATGCCGCTTTCGAGGATGACGCCGAGATGCGTGTCCTTGGGAACGAGAATGGTCTGGCCTGGGCCCGAAGCATGGTTGGCAGGAGCTTTCGTTGTTGTGGTGGCGGCGGGGGTCGCGGGTTCGGGTGCGGGGCCCTCGGGCGCTTGTGCAGCGGCGGTGGAGGCGAGAAGCAAGGCTAGAGCAGTGACGGGCAAGAACGGGCGGACCTGGAATGTGGGCTTCACCGGAATCTCCTTCTGCTGTGTCCGATGCGGGAGGGTTGAGCATCGGATGCCCAAGCAGGCTCAACTCCTGAAGAACCGGAGCTGTTCCGCAAGCAGTTGAGACGAGTCTACTCCAGCAACGCCCGCGTAGGAAGGCGCGGGTCCAAAGACCCGCCGCTACAAACGTGGGCAGGGGTTTGACCGTGGAAGTGGGAGTGGATAGGCTGAGCGTGGAAAGGAGCAGACGATGGCGAAGTTGGCGTTGATTTATGGGATGCGGTTATTGCCGGTGGACGAATTGGGAGAAGTGAAAGAAGCGACGGTGGTGTTGAAGAATGGGCGAACAGCGCGGGTGGCGATGCATTTGATTGAAGGGTCAAAGGAAGAGATTGAGGAAACGTTCCGGCAGTCGGTGGAGGCGTTTTTTGAAATGTATCCGGAGATTTAGGAGGGCGGCTGTCACTTATCGGTGATCGGTTTCACACCGCCTTCCTCGACCTGAGGAACCAATTACACTTTTGCAATCGGCATGCAAAAACAGAGATTGTTGCCATCGGGATCGCGCACCGCAAATTCTCGCAGGCCCCACGTCTGATCGACGGGAGCGGTGTGAATGGGAGACTCCGGACGTTGGGTCGTATCCAGGCCCCGCCTGCGAAAGGTTACATAGCGTTCATCAACGTCATCGACAAACACCCGGTTCACGGAGCCGAATACTCCATCTCCTGCGTGACGCGAAAGCTGTAATTCCGCCCCTTGGCGCACCAAGTCAATGACTCCGTTGGCCAGCTCACGCTCTTCGTATCCAGGCCACTTACGCTCAAAGTCCAGAACTCCGGTGTAAAAACGCAAGGACTTCTGCAAATCGCTGCATTTGATCACAGGCACGATCTTCATAACGCCCCCAACCCGTCGCCAAAATTCACGAGAATCATAAAGCACACGCCTTGTTTCCCGTAGTGTTACATCTCAAGAAAAGACCACGTCACTCCGAGCGTGCTTTTTGCGCGAGGAATCTCTCTTCGATCCTCATGTCTTGGCACGGGTGACCTCTGACTGTTTCGTCCGGTCGTCCCCGCAATGTGCCCCTGTTACACTGACGGTCCCGCACATTCTCGATCGCCTAAAGTGAGCGGGATGCTGGAAGGTGACGTGGCCAGCGAGGTCCTAAATCGTTCCGCCCCTCCCACCGAACAACGCGCCCGCGCCGCGGTGCGCGAGGTCCTTCCACGCCGTTGCATGATGCAACTCTGCTTGGCTGACCAGTGCTTACTGGCCGACTCACCCGCCAAGCCCGTGTTGCGACACGTGCAAGACTTGATGCGCAAAGGAATCGACGAGGGACGCGCCGCACTTCAGGGCCTTCGTTCCGTCACCTTACCAGAAGGGAGCCTTGAAAAAGCGCTCTACCGCTTCGTAGAAGACCTCTAACGATCGCGCGCGCTTGCGAATCGCGATCATTGGCCGTACAAAACCACTCGAACCTAATTTTCTCGAACAGGTCGATCTGATTGTTCGAGAGGCTTTGATGAACTCGCTGCGCCATTCGGCGGCAACCAAGATCGAAATCGAGATTGAGTATCTTCGGAAAAAATTGCGCGTCCTGGTGCGCGACAACGGCGCGGGTATTGATCCCCCTGTACTACCGCACGCCCAGAACTCGCACGGGGGTCTAACCGGCATGCAAGAGCGTGCCGTCAGCATTGCCGCAAAAATCCGTATCTGGAGCAAGCCGGGAAAAGGAACCGAGGTGGAGGTTTCCGCTCCGCTGAACAAGCTGCCGGACTGACACCCGGCTCCGTCCGAACGAAATTTCTTTTCGCCCCAAACTCGCTAACTCGCTAACGACATGGTTGCTTACTTGCGGCCACAGGTGTAGTCTCTCCGAATCCTTGGCGCGCCCTCGAAAACAGAGTGTTCCGCTTAACGTCATTCTGCCACCGGCTTCCGGGAGGAAAATCACCGTGCCATGACGGCTCAAGAATAGATGCTCGATGAAAAATTACGCGATCAACTTCAACTATTGGCTGCGTCTTCGAAACTGGTACTGGGTCAAAACCAAGCCCCGCGTTTTCCTGCTTGAGAAAGTGATGACCGCCAGCGAGAATGGCCTGACAAAAGAGTTGGCCAACCAGTTGGCAAAAGCAGCATTGAAGAAACCCGTGGGGCCGGCTATCAAAACTTCGTAGTTGCTTTTTGCGGATTTCGCCCAAGCAAGTTGCGGCTCAGCGTGATGCCGGCGGGACATCGCCAGCTTTCTCGGCAATCGGCCGCGCGTAAGCGTACCAAGGACAGCAAGAATTTCCCGGGCTCCTCGGTCATCGGCAAGTGTGCAGAGTTCTCGAACCACACGAATCGCTTGTACGGCGCCCTCACGCTTCCGAACCACTCCGCGGCAACTTGCGAGTTCACATTCACGTCGTAGCGACCCGCAAAGATAATCAACGGGCAATCCAGTTCCTTAATCGCACTCATATCAACGCTGAGAATCTGTACCAGAAGGCAGCGTTCCGAGAACTCGTTGCCCTCCCATAGTCGTGAAATTTCTTCCTCGCTATAGTCCGGTGACAGCTTGGCCAAATCGGTTTCAGCCGCCCCATGCCCGGCCCTGTTCCGAGACCGTCGGCCGGTATCCCTGAACGGTTGTGCCTTGCTTGCGTCTCCATGGCTCCTCCAGCACGCGGACATTCGCAGAGAGCTCCTCAAATTAAGTAGCACTCGAGCCCACAAAAAAATGTAGCAGCAGATGAATCAAGGCGCCGGCCACGTGAAACACTACGAAGCCGCCGAACCACACAAGGAATAACAGGAAAGCGATGATCAAAAACGGTCCAAATCTCATAGACGACCTCGTTCCGTACGAAACGCAACTCCCCGCCTGCCGGCTAAATTTAGCCTTTCTCGAATGCACAGCAGTATCGGATTGACTCCTGAGAATAAACAAAAAGGGTCTTTACCCTTCCAACGATAACTGCTTACTTTTTGTGGAGTTTCCCTAAGCGCGCGGCGACCCCTAACTGATGGTCTCGCCTTTGGAGGAGCCGCCTTCTGAGGCGAGCCGTTGCTTGTCCAGTGCGTCTCGGCCTGCGCAACGGCTCGTAGGCGCAACCACCACTACCCCGTTATCGGCCTTCGACGATACGAAAGTCTCTTTCCGCCCCATCGCCGAGCGCCTCAAGAGCTGGCTTGTACAGTTCGCTCTCATATGCGGCCATGGCCTTCTCTAGGCTCTCAAACTCGACAACAACAACCGTTTGCCGTATTCCTGCTTCCTGGACCTTTGCAGGCTTGCCTCCAAGGATTACGCGGCCTCCCAGAACCTCCAGCGCCGTCTGGGCAAGTTTCATGTATTCGGAAACTGCCGCGGGATTGGCTACCGCCTTGTAGCTCACCACCCAATATCCCTTCATGTGTTGCCCTCCAATGCAGCAAGAGAGACACACACTAGCACACCGAATGGTCTACTGCATTACGCAGAGGTAGGTCAGCGCAGCGATCAGTCGACCTGCTCTTGGCAAACAGGTTCGCTGGAAACAGGCCGTGAATTCTGCACTTCCAGCAAATTCCGCCGCAGCCGGCATTTCGCGCGAAAAATAATCGTTTTTACCGTGGGAATCCGCCGATTCAATCGTTGTGCAATCTGCGAGTAGCTCATATGCCTGTAATACCGCAGGATCAGCGGCACCTTGTAATATTCCGGCAAGCGATTCAGTTCGTCCCGCACCTGCTGCTGCGCTTCCTGGTGCAACACCTGCGACAATGGCGACGGCCGTGAAACGTCCGGCAGCAGGCAGAGATCATTGCCTGGCACTGCCGAATACTTTTCTCGTTTCCGCCGCCGCAACTTGTCGATGCAATGACGCCCCGCCACTTGGCACACCCATGGCCGGAACGGATGATCCTCGTCCTTTTTGTCCAACACGGTGTGTAGCTTCAAGAAAACTTCCGCAGCGGCGTCTTCGGCGTCCTCGGGATGCCGGAAAAAACGCCGGCACACCTGCAGCACGTGCTTGTAGTGCGCGATGTAAATCGAACTGATCACCTCTGGACAACTGTGCAGGGCTTGGCTGAAAACCGTGCTGAATCCAGCTTCCTCGAGGAGGGTTGTGGAGCGAGTCGCCATGGCAACTCCTTTTTCTTCGAATTTAGGCACACCACTACTGACGAATCCGTTTGCCGCAATCTCCGGACCCGACTGTCCTGAACCTATTGCTTTTGTACTGTGTCCTCCCCCGCCTGACGCCTCGGCTGGCGCGCTCGAGGCAGCCGGCGGGAAGGAGCCGAAAATTCCTTCGTTTGCGCGCGACCGTGTTCGCTCTTTAACGATTCGCGACGGCGAATCACCAGAAGCGTTAAATCGTCATGCAGCGAGCAACCCTGCGCAAAATCCAAAACCGTCGCCAGCAAAGAGAACAGCGCCTTGGTCGCGCCGACTCGTGATACGGCCTGAGCCGAAGCCATCAACCTCTCCACTTCGAACTCTTCGTCTTGTGCGTTCCGGCTTTCCGTCACGCCGTCGGAACACGCCACCAGCATGTCGCCGGGCTGCAGGGTGATTCGGCCGGTCTCGAAGCTCGCAGTCCGCATCGCTCCCAGCATCGGTCCACCTTCCTTCAAAAACTCCACGCCCTTCTCGCCGCGCAACACCAGCGGCGACGGCAGCCCGGCATTGCAATACGCCAGTTCACTGGTCTGGGGGTCAATTCGCGCCACAAACAACGCCGTCAACGGCGCCCCACTCTCTTCCTGGCACAATTCCTGGTTGACTTCGGCCACGATGTCACGTGGATCCGCGTGCCGTCGCGCCGACCGGTGGATCAATCCCATCAAATGCGCCTGCCAAATCCCCGCGGACAACCCTTTCCCCGCGATATCCCCGAGCATTGCCACTAGTGCAGAGCCAACTTCCGTCACCTTGAAAAAGTCTCCCGACAAGTGCCGCACCGGAAAAATCTCTCCGGCAATTTCGAAATCGCCCCATTCCTGCGCGCGCGGTGCGCACAGCTTTCGCTGTATCTGGGCTGCCTCGAAAATCGCTTGCTGCAATTTCGCGTGGTCCCGGCGCAGTGCCGCTAGCTCGTCCATCAGAAACCGCGCGTCCGCCAAGCGCTCATCCTGGCCCTGTTTCGCCGCTTGTCCCGCAACTACCGCAGGTGTGCTCGGGGCGTTTTGCGGCAAGGGGCCACCGCCGGCATTGGCCCGAACTTCGCGCATTAATTCGGCATACGTCATCATGGCTGCTCATCCTACGAATTTGTATCCCACTCCGTGCACCGTCAAAAAATATCGCGGCTCGTCCGGCACAGGTTCCAGCTTCTGCCGGATCCGCACGATATGCGCGTCCACCGTACGCGTCGTCGGAAAATTTTCGTAACCCCATACTTCATCCAGCAATCGATCGCGGCTCAGCGTCTCTCCCGAATGGCACAGAAAATGTCTCAACAGTTCGAATTCCTTGTTCGAAAACTCGATGCGCTGTCCCCCGCGGGTAACCTGATAACTGCGCAGGTTCACTTCCACATCGCCAAAAGCATATTGGTCCTGGTCTTTCGGCATCGTGTGTGCCCGCCGTAACACGGCCTTTACCCGCGCCAGCAGTTCGCGAATCGAAAATGGCTTGGTGACGTAATCGTCGGCGCCCAACTCCAGCCCGACAACCTTATCCACTTCCTGCCCTCGCGCCGTCAGCATGATGATGGGAATTGACGGCCGCTTGGCCTTCAGTTGCTTGCAAACGTCCAGGCCGCTCATCCGTGGCATCATCACGTCCAGCACTACCAGGTCCGGCGAATCCTTCAAGGCGCGTTCCAATCCTTCCACGCCGTCCAGAGCCGTAATCACCTGGAATCCTTCGTACTCAAAGTTGTCACGAAGTCCCGACACCATATTCGGCTCATCTTCGACGATCAAAATTTTGCTCGAACTCATGACCTCTCCCTTTTGCTCTTTGCGAAGCATGGCACCACCTCACACTCCGCGCGCCTCATGCCATTGCCGTCCCAGCGCGTCGCGCATCCAGCGGCAGTTCTATTGTGAATTTACTTCCGCGATCCGGAGCGCTCTCCACTTGCACTTCGCCGCCATGCGCGCGCACGATATGCCGCACCAACGACAAACCCAATCCCGAGCCTTTTATGTTGTGCACCAGTGGGTCGCCGCACCGGTAAAACTTCTCGAAAATCTTGTCCTGTTCGGCGGGAGAAATACCGATGCCGTGATCCTGCACTTCCAGCTTCACGCTGCCATTCGCGCGATACAGATTCACGCCAATAAATTTCCGGTCCTTGGAATATTTCAGCGCATTATTCACCAGATTCAGCAGCGAGCGCGCAATCGCTTCGCGGTCCACATTCACCGGCGGAATATCGTGCGCAATGTTTTCCTCAAAGGTGAAACCGTGCTGCTCGATCTGGAACCGGTAGGAATCCAGAGTCGAGCACACCAATTCCGGCAGATTCGTTTCCTTGAATTCGTATTCCTTGCGGCCCGCTTCGATGCGCGAGAAATCCAGAATATTGTTGATGAGCGAAGTCAGTCGCTCGCTCTCTTCGCGAATAATTCGAAAATATTCCTGATATTTTTCCTTCGCATTCAGCCGCCCCAGTTCCAGCGTCTCCGCATATAGGCGAATCAGCGCCAGCGGCGTCCGCAATTCGTGCGAGACATTCGCCACAAAATCCGATTTCAGCCGCGCCAGATTCATTTCTCGCGAAATATTGCGATACGTCATCACAATCCCGCCCAGCATCAGCACCGACAGCGCTCCCAGGATCATGTAGTTGTTCCGGGCAAATTTCGCTCCAATATCCGCGACCGTCGTCCCTTCGTATTTAATGCCCCAATCCAGCATCGGGAAAACCATGTCAAATGACGCTCCTACCTCAGGTTTTCCACCATCCCAGTTTGACGAAACGGCCCAAGGTGGCTGGTCTTTTAAGCCATATACCGCCATAGCCGGCGGATTCGGATCCTTGCGCATCGCATTGTTCTTGCTGCTCAACACATCCTGGATAATTTCCGGGAAGAGCTTCTTCTTAAGGTAGTCATCGTCAAAGGAAACCAAGCCCAAGCTAGCTCGTCCCTTTTCGACGCCAGACGGCACGAACAGCGCGTAGTTGACATACTGATGCTTGTTCCCGTTCATCATCCACTCGCCGCCAAATTCAATGGGCGACTCTCCCTTTTCCGCCATCATCCTGGTTTTCGCGGCAACGCCCGGCGCTGCAAGTGGCATCCACTGCCCAATGCTATTCATCGCAAATTGCGCCCGGTTGCAAAACTCGGGATCGGTATCCGCGCTCATCTGCATTCGCCCGACATAGACGTGGTTCTTTTTATCGTAGAGGGCAGCGTATGCAATCGCCGGATGCTCCTCCAGAATCTTGTCCAGCTTGGCTTCAATGTCCGACGTGTTCTCGTCCGGATTCGGGAACTTCGCCCGGATTGGCTCGACCATGTCGTTGGCCTTCATCCACGCTTTCTTTTCGGCAATCTCGAGAACCGTGTGCAGCTCGCGTTGAATCGCTGCTTCAATTGCTTGATCGTGCTGGATGAACTTCAGGTTCCAGATGCTGAACGCCATCAGCGCCAACGCCGGCACGGTGATCGCCAGCTCCAGCTTCAGCAGCATTTTCGTGCGGTCCGTTAATTGCCACTTCTTCGCCATGCGACCTCTCCACTCCCGGCTACTCGCCAAACTATAAAGACCTCTCTAAGGGAGTGTGTCAAGCCGTCGCAAAGTATTGTAAAAAGTTGTAAAGCGGTGCCCACACTTCAGCGCAATGTTGCCTGAATTCGCGTCAAATCAAGCATGTAGCAGCGCTTTGGGCCGCTGACCAGACGCACTTCAGCCCTTACAGATTGCTATTCGAACCGTGAGCAGGCAGTTTCATCCCTAGACAGGTTTATCCGGATAAATCACCCGTGGGAACCGCAGATGCACCAACAAGAAACAGAGTAGAATCACGGCAAACGCAAGTATGCTTCCTTCCGGGCCCGCTGACCCGCCGGTCAGCCAATTTGGCCCCTGCACCGAGCTATTCAGCAGCCGCCCGTCTCCCAACAATCCGCTATCCGGTGTACCGTAGAAAAAAGTTTCGGCCCAATCCCAAGCCGCGTGAAAACCCAAGGCAAACCATAGCGTGCCAGTTCGCCGGATCATCAGGCAAAACAGCATCCCAATCGCAAAAACTTGTACGATGCCCAGCACGTTCTCGCCATGATTCCCGAGGTGCGCCACAGCGAAAATAATCGACAGAAACACCGCCGCTCGCCGGAACCGCAGCCGCTTTGCCATCAAAAATAACCAATACCCGCGAAAGGCAAATTCTTCGCTGACGGCCACCGCCAAAAACGTGACACCCCACGCCAAGGCGTAGCGAGCGATGGCGCTACCACTCAAAGCCACGGAATCAATTCGAAAGTGTCCTCCCGCGCGCAGCACCAGCAAGACCGCCGACAGCATCGCAAATCCCCAGACGCATCCTTCCCAGAACTTCACGCCTAACGCTTCCCGCATGGGAATCCCGTAATCATCCATCGGCCGTTTTTCCAGCCGCGCCACCATCCATGTCGCCAGCCAGATGAAAAACGCACTCACACATTTCACGGGTAGCTCGGTGCGCACCGTAAACACTGAACCATCCATGCTTCCTCGGGCGTGCAGCATCCAAAACAAAAACGGTGCCGGCGCAAGAAAGCCCACCGCTAGGAAGATGAACAGATGTTTCCTGAGCACGCGCAGCGACTCGCGCCGATCCTTTGCGGTTTGTTGTGTGGAACTCGAGGCCGCGCCCGATTGTTCCAAAGCTTCGTCCTGACGCTGATGGGCTGATACTCCGACGCTTTCGTCCGGCAACGGATGGCCTCCCTCCGGAATATCGAGCAGTCCAATTCCAACTTTATTTCGTAACGTAGAATACATCTCTTTGTGAGAACATCGGAGCACTGGACCTACTCCATGAAGCATCTTCCCGCCGTTCTCGCGGTTCTTCTACTTTTACTCATGGCCGTGCTTGCCGGAGGCTCCATTCGTCGCGAGTCCATCGCTGTCGACGAAGTAGCCCACCTGGGTGCCGGCGTCAGCTACCTGCAAAAACTCGACCTGCGCATGAACTTTGAACACCCGCCGCTCGCCAAGGTTCTCGCGGCGCTACCGCTGGTTGTGCGCGGTGTGCACGCCGATTATTCCGACGTCTCTTGGTCGTTCAGCGGCGGCTGGTTCAACTCTTACATGGGCCAATGGATTTGGGGACACTCCATAGCTCTTCGCTGGAATGATCCTTACTCCACAGTCTTTTGGGCGCGCGTCCCTATGCTTCTCCTCACTCTGGCCCTCGGTGCATGCATCTACCTGTTTGCCTCCCGGCTCGGCAATTCTTGGGGAGCCTTGCTTTGCCTCGCCGTATATGTCAGCACCCCCGCCTTTCTCGTTTTCGGCCCGTTGATACTCAACGATGTTCCCGCGGCATGTTTCGTGCTCCTGGCGCTGTGGGCCTTCGCCGCGCTTTGGCGTAATCCCTCTCGTCACAACATGGTCTGGTTCGGACTGGCTTTTGGCGCTGCATTGCTGACCAAATTTTCCGCAGGCATTCTCTTATTCGCGGCGCTCGCGTTCCGCCTCAGCCTGCGTTGGGCGCCCATTTCCGAAATGCCCGCGGATCCCACGGAACTGAAGTCCTGGCGCAAAGTCCGCGCGCGCTATTTCTGGAAAGGCGTTTTTGTCGCGGCCATCATCGTCTACGCCGTCTACTTTGTTCTTTCGCTGAACCAACCCTCAGACTCGCTCGCACCCCTCGGTCACAACTTCGCTGCTTTGCTTCTGCGCCGCATCCTCTTGCCCACTTGGCTCTTCCTGCGCGGCGTCGGCTTCTTCCTGCTTACTTCCCGGCGACCCACTTTTCTTTTCGGCCATGGCTACACGCATGGCGTCTGGTTCTTCTTCCCCGTGGCCTTCGCGCTCAAGTCCACCTTGGCGTTTCTCCTGATGCTGTTGCTCACTTTCTTCGTGGCCATGGCCGCCCGGCGAAAAGCCGCAAGCTTCGACTGGGTCCCCAAAGCGATGGAATTTCACTGGCGCGCCGTCTGGACCTTCCTGCTCACCTTCTTCACTTTCTGCATCCTCAGTCCAATGACCATCAGCATTCGCCACTTCACGATTCCTATCATGCTTGTCATTTTGCTGATGGCGCCGGTGCCTCGTGCGCTCGAACATCTCCGCGAAAGCGGCTGGCAGCCGGCTCGCTTCATTATGGCCGCCTACTTCGTTTTAGCCCTTGTCTCTCTGGCGACTATGGTCCGCGCTTACCCTTATTACATGCCTTTTCTCAACAGCCTGAGTTTTGGCCGGCCCGCTTATGCCGTCATTACCGACTCCAACCTCGACTGGGATCAAGCGCTTCCCGATGTGAATCGCTTCGTACAACAGCGCGGCATCTCTCGCGTGCTAATCGACGAATACGGGTTCATCGATACTACAGTCTACGTGCCCAAC
>Ga0187772_10001269_pt1 | contig 11877 bp, 14 predicted proteins | sample 0116_SJ02_MP15_2_FD_133137 | JGI IMG/M metagenome (GOLD analysis project Ga0187772, IMG submission 133137) | Tropical peat soil microbial communities from peatlands in Department of Meta, Colombia - 0116_SJ02_MP15_20_MG | ecosystem: Environmental > Terrestrial > Soil > Wetlands > Peat | place... | reverse complement strand
GGTGTTGGTTATCCTCCGCCGACAACCAACAATGTCGGAAGTTTGAATGTAAAAGATCGCAAACGTTTGCTCGGCATGAGGGGTGTACTCTCAACTCTCCAGGGGTGTACCCTTCTGGTCAATAATTGCGTATGATCAGTTGGTGGAAGGGTCGTCGGTTGGCGGTGGCCATCTTATCCGTGTTGAGGCGGGTTACGACTTCGGAGATCTTGAAGCCCTCGTATAGCTCTCGGATCCGCGGATGATCATTGTAGGTTAGCAGCCACTTGCCTTGAACCTTCGCCAGGATCCTGGCAAAGTCGATTTGGCACTGTTTGGTGAAGGGCGCGATAGGGCGGGTTCCCAGCAGAAGCCTGTGTTTGGCCCGTCATAGCGGCGATGCATTTGCGGAAGTCTTTATGGTCGATGTGGATGTGAGCTAGGCGTTCTCTTCCACTTCAACCATTTTGTAGAGGCGCCCAGCTTCGGCTTCTTCATAAGCCGGCAGGTCCATACGTCTGCGAAGCCGTTTTCCATCCAGCCGGAGGGTCCACGTGGCGCGTTCAGTAATGCTAGCCCATCTTATAGAACGGTCGGTGTGTTGTCTTCCATAACAGTTTTACGATCGGTTGCGCCTGACAATTCCATGAAACCAGACGAGTCAAACGTGGCGCTTCTCAGGATTGAAGATAAGGCCAAGTTCGAGGATGCCATAACTTACATTTATGCCGGTACCGATCCAGCCGCCGTCCATAAGCCAATAACAATCTACAAGGAGAAGAACTCGAACTCATACCTCGTAGCGGGCCGCTACACGGGGGTCACCGAAACTCACCTAAAGTACAAGTCTTTGAACGCAGAGGAGCAGAGGATCGTCGCAGAGAAACTGGGTGCGGGAAAGATCATTCGTTTCCTGCCGGTTGAAGCCGTTCCGTGACCACGCGGTATCCTCATGATTTCTTCTACCGGGGGACGCTCCAGCCCTACCTTCGGCTTGCCAGGGCGCTCATGGTTACTGAAAACCCCAACAGTAGAAGGATTATCCCCACAATAACCCATGCCAACCAACTCGGCATGAGCGCGCTTAACCATCTCACGGCTCCGACTGCCACAAAACCCAAACCAATAACGGCTATGACAACCCCTCCAATGATTAATCCAATCGAGCGGGCTAACCCTTTTACGAAGCTTTCTATCGGCTTCGCTGCGCTTCCTAAGGCTTCGCGTACAACGAACGTGACCAATCTCTTGACTAGTTCAGATCGTTCCGGCTTGGACAATTGATCGCCTAATCTCCCGCCTTCGCGAGCGCGATCCCAACGGCGACGCCGACCAAGAAGGCCATTCCCAACATGAGAAGGGGCCGTTCCTTTAGCATCTGAGCGGCCTTCTTCTGAACATCATCCATCTCCGCTTTTAGGTCAGTCAATCGCCTGTCGACGTCCTTCTTGACTACCCGCATGTATTGGCTGGTATCTTCCGTATCCTGCTTCTTCCTAGGCAAAATCAGCGCCAACTCCTACTGGCTGGTCAAATAATAAAAGAGTAGCCTTCAGCGCGAACGCCTGTGGCCCGAAGCCAAGCCGATTCCCACGAGAATCCCGAAAGCAAAAGCCAAACCAGTCATGACCAGAGGACTCTCCTTGACCAAGGATTCGAATTCCATGATCATTTCTCTTGGGGCTTTCATGTCGATTATTTCCTCGAGTTCTTCGTCCGAAAACTCGTTATCTTCACTGCTCAAGGTTGCCATCGACGCTCGTGTGATTACAAACCGTACCGACTGATATGTATTTGCATCCACCCGCCAGTCAACCAATGGAAAATGCTATCGGGAAGTTCGCGTTAGGTTCGGTCCCTCAGTTCATTCACTGAGGCTGCTTCCTCGGATCTTGTCAAGGCCTATTCTTTTCGGGCTTGTAGGTAAAGAACTTGTGTGATAGAAAGTTGCTCGTCGCCGATACCGCGGTTGCAACCCAGCTCGAATATAGATACCAGATGTGGACGTATGTTGTGAGGGAGTAGAGTATTGCCGTCGCAATGCCGAGGCCGACGCCCCAGACCAGCCAATGTATTATGAACTGCGCGCCGGTGCTATACGCCGCCCTCGTTGTGCCGGGAAGCCTAAACGCCCAATACTTATACCCCATGAAGACGGCGACCTGAGTGATAACCGCCGCAACCCAACTAGAATAGATGTAATATACGCGGCCAAATTCCGTAAGGAAATATAGCATCCCTGAATTGAACGCGAGGCCGGTGCCACCTACAGCGCAGAACTTCAATGCCTGTATGCCAAACTGCGACCATAACCTACGAAAGAAAACTTGCATGTCCTTCTGTTCTCGATCCATTGCCGTGTTCAGCGCTTTTGCTTTTGACACACTCCGCAATTCTCTTCTTTGTAGCTTTTTCTGCACCCTCCGTGCTATTCCTCGATTGACAGCAAACGGTTTTGTACATCTATTCTGGTGCGACACACGCGCTCTGCGAGAGATTGCACGTTTAATGGATGAGTTACATTAGCTTTCGTGCTCGCTCGGCGATCGCCTCCGCCATTTCGGAGAGGCGCGCGGTGCCCCCTAAGTCGTAGGTAACCTTCTTACCTTCCCCTATAACTTCTCGAGTTGCTCTGAAGACAGCGTCCGCCTCGTTCTTCTCTCCTAGGTATTCGAGCAACCACGCTCCAGCTAGGATAGTTGCTGTAGGGTTCACCTTATCCTGCCCCTTGTACTGGGGGGCGCTTCCGTGCGCGGGCTCAAACATCGCGTAATCATCGCCGAAGTTAGCTGAGTAGATGCATCCTATGCTCGCTACTAGCCCGGATATTTCTTCCGACATTATGTCCATGAAGAGGTTTGTCCCGAAGATAACGCTCTGGTTGAAACGTTGTGGGTTCTTGATGAGTTGCTGCGCGAAATTATCGATAAAATACTCATCCATGCTTATGTCAGGAAAATCGGGATGGACAGCACGCGCTGCTTCCATGAAGAGGCCGTCCGTTTCCTTCAGTATATTCTGCTTCGTTATGGCGTAAGTGCGTTTCCAACCGCGTCGCTTGGCCTCGTCGAAAGCCCTGCGACATAACTTCTCGCTCGGCGTCCTTGTAATTTTGCGGAAGGCAATCGCGACATCGGGAGACAGCCGATGTTCGATTCCGGAGTATAGGCCCTCAGTCGCTTCGCGGACGCAGACCAGTTCGACGTCTCCCAGAGGCCGTTTCGTTCCTTCAAATGTCTTTATGGGCCTAATATTCGCATAGAGGTTCATGCGTTGGCGAATGCTCACCGCCACGCTGCGTGGAGTATTCGGCCCCGATGGGGTTGTCGTCGGCCCTTTCAGGCACGCGTCAGCCGCTTCAATTATCTTCCAGCTGGAGTCTGGAATGAGCGTCGGTCCCCCGCGGGCTTGCCACCATTCAAAGCCAGCATCGCACTCGACGAATTTGACTTGGGTGTTAACCGCCTTGAGTACCCTGATTGTAGCATCCGTGAGCTCCGACCCGGTTCCATCTCCTTTAATCAACGCAACGTTCCGTACCAAAATAGTTCCCGGCCGGACAACAAATCGATATGGTAGTTAAGCATTGGTTTTTCCCGTGCCAAGTGATACTGGGCTACGCGATGATGGCCCAACTCTTTCCCGTTAGAGCACCGAGGTCCTCCTTAACTTAGGAAAATAATCGTGACGCCCACTACTGCGATCACAGCGCCCAATATTCCGCGCCAACTGGTCCTCTGGTGATGCAAAACCCACACGACCGGAATAATCATGACAGGCATGAGGGACAACAGAGTTTGCGCCACTCCTGTCTCGGTGAAGGTCACCGCCACCATCGAGAATGTGATCCCAAGGTAGGGACCGAGAAAAGACGCCACCGCTGTGCTCCGCATTGCGTCGAGATCATGAGAGGCGGCAAACAGCTGGGGCAGTCTACCGGACAAGAGGGCTAACATCCAGACGAAGAGGGCGCCCAACAGCAACCGCATCAAGGTCGCCGAAAGCGGGTTCAAGACCATGGCAGGGTTGAATTCGATGCCCTTCTTGGATAGCGCCAATCCTACCCCTTGCCCCATCGCACCGACCAAACCAAGGATTACGCCCACAACTCTCCTTCTTCCCGACATCTTAGCCTCACCAGATCGTTCCTCCTCTTCTAGGATCACTGTGACAACGCCTATCAGAGTGACTACGATTCCAACAACCGCGAGTTCACCAATCATTTCGCCTAGGAGCACGTACGCTGAGACGGCGGCGAATGCCGGCGCTAACGCCATCAAGAGTAAGGAACGTCTTGGGCCCATGGTAACGTACGCCGCGAAGAGACCCGAATCCCCGATCCCCAACCCCACAATGCCACTCAACCCCATCCAGAGCCACTGCGAGGAAGTCGCCGAGGGAATTATCGTTCCTAAGAAAATGAGGTGCGTGACCGCCAGTAGGCCGATCGCCATTACCGTTCGGTACGCGTTCACACCAAGCCAACCGATTCGCTTGCCGGCCCCTGTGAAAAAAATCGAGCTCATCGTCCAAAAGAAAGAGGTGGCCACCGCCGCACTCTCTCCGACAAGCTCGGCGTCCATATTCCCACGGCGTCTCCAACTCGCATGGCATATGTATAGAGCTATCCACGCATTATCGACCGGCTGCATTCAAATCCAACATAGAACACCGAAGCCGTATGAGGCACCTAACAATCGGAGTCTTTCACGATGAAACGCTCGGCAAAGAGCTAGGAAAGAGAGATACTTTGAGCGACATCGCCATGTACAACCGAAAGTCAGAGGCGTACATCTTCACATTCATGTCCCCCGTAGAAGATAAACTCGTGGCCAAAAGCCAGATCATCTCGACAATCGACGCGGCAATAGTTGTCTTCTCCAAGATGACCCGAGAACTAGGCGAAACAATCCTAATGCTTGACCTGCTTGGCGTAAAGGAAGGCGTTGCCGTCACAACCCCATATGGAACAAGCGACCAGATATCTGCCATCACCAACAAGACCGCGCTGAAGTCTTACAGAATCGAAGAAAAAGACCCCATAAAACTCCTGGAGATTTTGAAGAGCATAAACCCTGAGAGAGATGAGCATTCACCCACGATGATTGTCGTCGACCACTCCTTCAGCGTGAGAGGAGTGGGCGAGGTCGCGCTGGGCCTCGTGAAGAAGGGCGTTGTGAAGAAGTATGATAAACTCAACCTGCTCCCTGCGGGGAAAGAGGTAATCATCCGCTCCATACAAGTTCAGGACGAAGACATGGAAACTGCCGGAGCTGGCACAAGAGTCGGCCTAGCCATCAAAGGCGCTTCCATAGATGAATTAGAACGAGGCTCCGTCCTCTCGGCTCTTAACCAAATAGAAACGGTTTCAAGAATCAAACTCTCCTTTACCAAAGCCCCGTTCTACACCGATGAGATCAGGCCGGGATCGTTCCACGCTACCGTCGGAATGCAAACTGTCCCAATAACAATAACCGACCCCGCGACCGATTCAGTCGTAATCGAGACAGCGAAACCCATCGCCTACGAACCTCAAGAAACCGCGCTCCTGCTGGACCTAAATGCGAAGAAGACAAGGGTTATGGGAAAGGGCATTGAGCGTTAGAATGTGTGTTGCAGTGACGATGATACCTTCAGAAGGGCAACCATCACTGCTAAGGCCACACGTTCGAATGACGTTCTGGATGGAGAGTTGAGTCTGTCCTAGGTTAGGTATTGAAAGAGCTGGTCAACGTTTTGGTTGAACAGATCCTGCTTGACTAAAGCCGACGCTTTGTATCCTGGTATTCGGGTTCCAATCATGTCTTCGAAGGTTGGTTCATCTATTTTGTAGAATAGGCCTATTGGAATCTTGTCGCCCCACTCGAACGAGCTTGTGATCGCTTGCACTTTCTTCTGAGTCACTTCGTTTGAGTCGTCGGGGTTCTTTACGACGCCGTCGTACCCTTTTTCCTCCAACTTGTACAGGCGCGGTGATTTCGTCGGTAGGTCGGCGCCTGCATACCATTCCTTGGTGTTTATGTCGTTGTATGTCGGGCATGTTTGCAGTACGTCAACGAGCGCGCTGCCCTTATGCAGTACGGCGGCTTTGAGTATCTCTTTGAGATGCCGTACGTCGAGTGCGTAACTGCGTGCAACGAATGTGTAACCGGAGCTGATTGCGGTAGCGATCGGGTTTATTGCTTCAACTATTGCGGGCGCAGGCATCGACTTGGTTCGTTCTCCCTTTAGTAGAGTGGGCGAAGATTGACCTTTCGTTAACCCATAGACCTGGTTATCATGAACCACGTATGTGAAGTCTAGGTTTCTCCGGCCCGCGTGCAGGAAATGACCCGCGCCTATTCCGTACCCGTCGCCATCTCCCCCTACCGCGACGACCGTCAAGTCTCTATTTGCGAGCTTGGCCCCTGTCGCAATCGGTAGGGATCGCCCGTGCAAAGTGTGAAAACCGTATGTGTTTACAAAGTGCGGTGTTTTTCCCGAGCATCCTATTCCGGAGAAAATAGCCACGTTGTGGGGTTCGAGTTTGAGTTCGAAAAGGGCCATTTGCACGGCATTGAGGATACCGAAGTCTCCGCAGCCTGGACACCAGTCGTTGTGTACTTTGGTTCGATAGTCTTTCAGTTCAAGCATGAGCCATCACAACCTCTTTCATGCCGTTCTTAATCGCATCCTTGACTCCATCGTAAACTTCATTCTGGGAGAGTGGTCGACCGTTGAACTTGAGCACTTTGCGGTCCATGGCTATGCCGGTATGCTCGCGGATTAGAGCGCCGAGCTGGCCAGAATAGTTACCCTCGACCAGCACCTTCAGGTTTGAGGTTGACAAGAACTTGGACACGAGTTCGGCCGGGAATGGGTTCAGATACCTAACTTGAATGAAGTTGCATCTGATCGCGTCGGCCTCAAGGTCTTGCATGGCGTCCAAGATTGCTCCCTTCGTTGAACCCCATCCCACGAGCGTCACGTCCGCCTTAGGCGGTCCAAAGAAGCTCACTTTCTTCGAATCCGGGATTACTTCCGCCGCCAGCTCAAGCTTGCGCATGCGTTTCTGCATCATCTTTATTCTGTTCTCAGAGTTCTCGGTTATTGACCCATATTCATCGTGCTCATCGCCAGTAGTGTGGAAGATGCCGCCTTTCGTACCGGGAATCGTGCGGGGCGATACTCCGAGTGGTGTGAACGCGTACCGCTTATAGGGAGTCTTTCCTTCCAGCTCGGGCTCAGTGACAATCTGGCCGCGGTCGATTTTCAGGCCGCTGACGTCGGGGATTTCCACTGTCCTGTAACTGGAAGCGATGAATTTGTCTGCGATTATGACCACCGGCATTTGGAATTTCTCCGCATAATTGAACGCGTCAAACGTGTCGTAGAAACACTCCATGGTGTCTCCAGGTGCGATTGCCATTCTTGGAAATTCTCCGTGGCCGGCGTGTAGGACGAACTGCATATCCCCCTGCTCGGTTCGAGTGGGCAAACCCGTAGAGGGGCCTGTCCTTTGGTAGAGAATTATCACGGGCCCGGGGGACTCGGTATGCCCTGCCCAACCCAGCCCCTCCGCCATTAGGGAGAACCCTGGGCCTGAGGTTGATGTAGCCGCCCGAACGCCGGCGTGGGCGGCCCCAGTCGCCATAAGGACCGCGGAAATCTCGTCTTCGGTCTGCACGACGACGATATTGTATTCTTTTTGGTGGCTCTCGAGGTATTCGCTCTCGTCGGTGGCCGGGGTAATGGGATAATACGTTTGGAAGGCGCAACCTGCCCTAAACTTGGCGATTCCAACTGCCTGAACTCCCCTAATGACCATGCGTTTCTGCTTCGTCGGCAGAGGATGGAGCTTGTAGGCGAAGTCGTCGTGGAACGTTTGTTTTACAAAGTCGTATCCGTGGCGAGCCGCCTTCACGTTTAGGTCGCCTAATGCCACCTTTCGTCCCGTGAAACCCTCCTTGATGGCCTCCGCGACCAGATCAAAGTCGAAGTCGATTAATGCCGATGAGGCGCCAAACGCAACGGTATTGGTCATTACCTGATACTTGCTCAGTTCGTGTTCGTGACCGGTCTCTTTTAGGGCGCTTACCAGTACGTCCAAGTACGGTATCGGGTATAAGTTCACGTCCGGTCTACCGATGTCCTCGGGCTTCAGCCTCAAGGCGGCGTCGTAGATTATGCCGCCTCCCGGGCTCACTTCGTTCCGGTGACCGTTATGGGTCGGGAACTCCTTGTGGATGTCTCCAAAGAGAGTCTCCTTGTCGAGAGCGATTAGGAGGTCTATCCAATCGACGTGAGAGTGAACGTCGTGGTCCGAAGCCCGCACTCGGTAGTAGCTGTGTTCCCCCTTAATGTTAGAGTGGTACTCAATATTTGCAAACACGTGCAGGCTCCCCCGAGCACACGCTTTTGCGAATGTCTCGGCGACGGAATTAATTCCGCTTCCTTGTGGGCCTCCTATAACCCAAGTCAGATTGTTTTCCTCAGGCAGTCTTCATTCCTTCCATTAACCGTCTGGTCTTCTCGCCCCGCTATTAGGCTTACCAGGCCCCTGATCCTTCAAAATCAACTCGAAGGTCAAAGGTTGGTTCTTGCCCTATAGCGCGACGGACCGAAGACCCCTCTCTCCTCCGCAGATAAAGGTTGACTTGAACGGACCAAACTAGCCGCTAGACTGTACAAAGCTCAACGAACGGGTGTCCATTCGCCGGACTTCCGACTGAATCATGAGTATTTTGCGGCAATGTTGATCTACAAGTCGCCCATCACTTGAACGACGATTTCACGGCGAGAACGTGGGCCATCAAGTTCTACCAGAAATAGGTTCTGCCAGGTCCCACGAATTACTTGACCGTCCGATATCGGAAATATTCGATTATGACCCAGAAAAGCTGCGGCGACATGTGCGTCGGCGTTGTCGTCGATGGCGTTGTGTTCGTATCGGGCCGACTCGGGAAAAAGCGACTCGATTCTTGCGAGCATGTCATGCAGTAATCCCTCTTCATGCTCGTTTACAATCAACGCGGCAGTCGCATGAGGTACGCTGACGATACAAACGCCCTCTCTTACATGCGTTTCATGAACAAAACCTGTGACTTCGGGGGTGAGATCAATTAGTTGACGGCGCGCCGAAGTCTTCCTAACGAGTTGCTTCGCAAATACGGCCATTTTATTCACCCGCCTGCGTCATCAGAAAATAGAGTCAAGGAAAAGGGAGGGAAAGTTGCACGAGACGGTTAGACTCGTGCCTCGCTGGTGGGTATCGGTGGTAGCTCTGGGAATCTCTCTTTCATCTTCTGCTCAGCGACGAAGTTTGCTTCTGTGAGTATCTTCTGTGATTCTTCATTTGATGCTGCAAGGTCGAATGTGGATTCGCTTGTTTCGCCTACCTCCATTGCTAGGCCTTCTAGTGTTTCATTTACTTGCGATAGCTCCATTGAAACTTCGGGCATGACGCCTTCGAGCTGCGATTTCAGCGTCCTCACAACATGGGCGACCGGGATCATTGTGTACGCAACTTCGCCGAACTCGTTGACGGTTTCAAGCCGCAAGGTGACCTGCTCTAGGGCTAGCTGACTATGTAGCACGACCTTAGCCATTTTTCTGAGTTCCGCGCATTCGTTGGCGTACATGGAGGCGAGCTCAGAGTTCTTGCCTTGCACCGCCAAAACGCATTTGCCGTAAAGTGCCTGATCGCGTTGTTGCATGTGGTAGGAAGTGCGCTCTAGTTTGCGGGTCTGAACTTTAAGTCTAAAGAGGCATTCGCTTATGCGCCTTTTCATCGGCGTTGGGTGTATCGCTTCCCTTACCCTTTTACTGAACGGAGTTCTTTCTTTGAACATTCTCGATTATCCCCCCTTCACAATGTTCCTTCCTGTCTTTCTTCCGTTTCGCGTTCGCGAGCTAGAATTTTGAGGAAGTTGCCCAACCTTCCTTCCTCAAATGTCCTAATGATGGAACCCGTGTATTGGATCTTTATGTCAAGCGATCTTAGTTTCGACATCAGCTTCTCTACTTCGGTCTTGTTTTTCCCAACTAGAAAGACGAGACCCTCGGGTTCACCCAAAGAACTCACAACCTTGACTGTTTGCGGGATAGCCGCAATCTTCTCTATGACGCCTTCGCGTTCGACATCGCTCGGGAAGCTTGCCCCTACAAGTATCTGCTCGGCGACGCCTAATTTCTCCAGGTCCAAATCAGTCGTGTAATCTTTGATTACACCCCTCCTCTCCAGCTTGTTCACCCGGTAAGCGACCACATTCGGATGGAGGCTTAGCTTTCGGCCGATTTCTGCAAACGACGACTTCGCGTTGTCCGCAAGTTCCGCCAGAATCCTGTAATCTATCGAATCTATCATCTCATTTCTCCCTACAATGCCTTGTATGTTTCAAACCATCTATCGTAAAGTCCTAGGACCTGGTGAGAGACGCTGGGTTTACGCGCTTTGAGGATCTCTAGGAAGTCCTCCATGGTGATTGATCGCGCTTGGCCTCGTGACTTTAGGGCGCTGCCGTCCTCGAAAAACTCGCGCACGACACGTGTCTGCGCTCCTTGAAAGATGTCGCGAAAATCACTGCCGGAATATCCCGCTGTTCGCTCGACGATTATGTCAGGATTAACGTTATTCGCAAGCCGGAGATTCTTCGCGTAGATCGTGAACAACTCTCTGCGTGCCTCCGTGCCGGGTAGTGGTACGTAGATTCTCTTCTGAAAGCGTCGGATGAAGGGTTCATCAAGGACCCATGGCTTGTTGGTTGCGCCTATGACGTAGATGTGGGTGGGGTTCTTTTTGTCGAGGATGCTGTCCATTTCCTTGAGAAACTGGTTTCGAGCTCTAACTTCTCCCCCGACCTCTTCGCTTCTCACGCCCACCAGCGAGTCAATTTCGTCGATGAAGATGATCACAGGGTGCCCGTCGACGGTCGTTCCGTGTGCCGAGTTGAATAGCTCAGACACGTTCTTTTCCGATTCCCCCAGCCATTTGGACATTATCGACGCGGCATCTACGCTGTAGAAGACGGCGTCGATTTCGGTAGCTATAGCCGCAGCCAAGAGCGTCTTGCCGCACCCTGGCGGCCCGAAGAACAAAATTCCCCTCGGCCATCCGAGCGGGAACAAATCAGCACGTTTAACCGGGAATATTATCGATTCCTCGATTGCTTTCTTGGCGTCGCGCAGGTTGGCGATCTCATTCCATTTCACGTCAGGCTTGTCGGTAAGGATCAGCTGTTCGAGTGTAGCCCGCCGTTTTGCGGGCGGAGTGTCCATGCTATCTGTTGGGATAGTTCCGTCTTTGAGCTGCTTCACTCGGCGTTTGCAGTTTTCGACCTGCTGCATGTAAAGGCGATTTTGGGGTGCCTCCGGGTATAAGCTGCATAATTTCAGGAGGATTTCCGACGTTCGTTCGTACCTGGAAATCGCGTTCGATCGCGCCCCCTGCTTGTCGAACTGTACTGCCTCGTTGGCGAATCGAGCGGCCATCTGCTCGAGTTCTTGCGACGCGGAAACCTGCATTAGAATCTCTTCGAGCTATTGGATTGTGACCTTCCCCGATTCCCGCATTCTGTGTAAGGCGACCTTTACTTCTTGGGGTGTCTTGCCAATTTCTGTCGCGCAGGACACGATGCTGAGTTCGCCGTTGTGTCTCTTCGCGTAGTCGCACACTCTTTCCTCGATGTCCACCTCCATGTCCGGAAGTGTGGCGAGCTCTGGGATCGCTTGTACTCGAGAGGATGACTGTGCTTCGATGGAGGACAAGTCTGGGAAATGCTCGCGCACCTTTTGCTCGGCTATCAGCCCGGTTTCCTCGAGTACCTTTCTGGCCTCGCTGTCCGTGGCCTGAATTGGAATGGCGGTACTGTTGACTTCCCCCGCCTCGTCGGTCAAGTCTCCGAGCATAGTACTTACCTC
>Ga0187772_10001268_pt1 | contig 11883 bp, 8 predicted proteins | sample 0116_SJ02_MP15_2_FD_133137 | JGI IMG/M metagenome (GOLD analysis project Ga0187772, IMG submission 133137) | Tropical peat soil microbial communities from peatlands in Department of Meta, Colombia - 0116_SJ02_MP15_20_MG | ecosystem: Environmental > Terrestrial > Soil > Wetlands > Peat | place... | reverse complement strand
GCTTCCTTCGCCTGATCGTAGAGCGAGGGATCGTAGAGCAGCTTGCCGAGAGTTCCCTTTTGCGCGCGGAGATCGCCGAGAATGGTGTTGACCTGGTCGACGGTGTTCTCGACCTTGTTGCCCATCTCGTCGGTCATGACGAGTTTGCCGAGAGTTCCCTGTCCAGCTTGCACCGTGGTGGTAATCTGGTCGGCCTTGGCAAGGACATTGTTGAGATGTTTGTAGGCCTGATCATCGGTAAGGAGCTTACCAAGAGTGCCTTTTCCTCCCTTGACGTCGGCAACAATTTCTTGAATTTCCTCGCTGAGGGCTTTCAGATTCGCGAGCACGTCGGCGCTGCGCTCGACGACTTCTTTAATGGCCTTTTCTTCTCCGCCGGGAACAGCCTGGCCATCTTTCAAAGGTACGCCCGTGTAGCCCCGTTGGATGTTGACGTAGCGATTGCCGAGAAGGCCTTCGGTGACGAGAGTAGCAACGGAATCCGTAAGAATATCGGCTTGGTATTTGCGGTCGAGGCGCATGGTGACTTCGATGTTGTGCATATGATCCGGAGGCTTGCCGTGCTCGCGGGGCACAAGCGTAATGTGCTCGACGTTGCCGATTTCCACTCCGTCCAGGCGCACAGGCGCGCCGTTGGCCAGTCCGGCGACTTCCGGCAAGAAGGTGTTCAGGCGATACTTCGGGCCGAAGACACCGGCGCCGGTGACATAGAAGATGGCAACGGCAAGAATCAGGAGGCCAACAAGGACGAACAGACCCACGCGCAATTCGGACCACGTTAATTGTTTACTGCGCGCCATTCTTCGATTCCTCCGAAAAGGACCAGGCCAATCCTTGCACAACTATACAGGATCAAATCAAAAATCGTTGTAGGTACGGATCCTTGGTCTTGAGGATTTCTTCCGGACTTCCTTCGAAATAAATCCGGCCTTCGCGCAGAACCAAAAACCGAGTGATCGGAGGATGCGCGCGATCAGCGGACACACCACGACGCACGGTGCGCGTTTTGGGATCGAAATGAAAATTGGCGAGAGCGAAACCGTCCTGCAGACGGTGCGTGGCCATGAGCGCGGTGACGCCGTAAACGTCGCGCAAGCGAAGGATGAGCGTGATGATGGTCTGCGATGTGATGGGATCGAGGCCGGCGGTCGGGGAATCGTAGAGCACAATGGGCGGGCGGGTGATGAGGGCCCGGGCGATGGAGACACGGCGCCGCATGCCGCCGGAGAGCTCGGAGGGCAGCATGTCCGTGGTGTGCTCAAGCTCGACGAAGCGGAGCACTTCCTGGACTTTGGGCTCGATAACGTCCTCGGAGGCGCCGTCTTCTTCGAGGCGATAGGCCACGTTTTCGCGTACAGTGAGCGAATCGAAGAGCGCACCTTCCTGAAAGACGAAGCCGACCTGGCGGCGGAACTCAAGAAGTTCGTGCTCAGATTTGCCGGAAATGTCCTGCCCCATGGCGCGGACTATTCCCTTATCAGGACGAAGGAGGCCTGCGGCGAGTTTCAGAGTGAGAGTTTTGCCCGTGCCGGTTTCCCCGAGAAGGACAAGCGTTTCTTCCGGCTGTGCAGAAAAGGTGAGACCACGAAGAATGGGGCCCTCGTCGAAGCCGAGCCAGACATTTTCAAAATCGATGGAAGCGCTTGCAGACTGCAGAGTGATGGTGGAACTAGGGGAGGGCGAATCCATGTTTGTCAGAGCTTGTCTGCTAGGAACAGAGCGAGCTTGGTGAGAAAGGTGTCAGCAACGATAATCAAGACGGAGGAGACGACGACGGCTTGCGTGGTGGCGCGGCCAACCCCTTGCGTGCCACCGCGAACATTCAAACCCTGATAGCAGCCTACGGTAGAGAGGATAAAAGCGAAAACCACGGACTTCGAGAAGCCCTGCATAAGATCGGAGAACTGAAGGATGGCGATGGCACGCTGCCAGAAGGTAGTAGCGCTGAGGCGAAGAGAGAAGACGCTGGCGACCATCCCCCCGACCAAGCCGATGAAAACGGAAATGGTGACAAGGAGTGGGAGCGTGATTAGGGTTGCGAGAACGCGGGGGGAGATTAGCTTACGGCTGGGGTCAGTGCCCATGGCGCGCATGGCGTCGACCTGTTCGGTGACTAGCATGGAGCCGAGCTCGGAAGCGATGCCAGAGGAGCAGCGGCCCGCAACGAGAAGACCAGTGATGGAAGGACCGAGCTCGCGGACGAGGGCGAGCGAGACGATGTCTCCTGTGAGAGAGACCTGCCCGAAGCGCTGGAACTGTGAGCCGGTCTGCAGCACCATCACGGCACCGATGAAGAAACCGGAAAGAAGAACGATGGGGAGCGAGCCGACGCCGATGTCATCCATCTGGTCGAGGGTGTCCTGATGGTAGCGGGGGCGGGTGAAAAGGTTGGTGACAGAGTGCGCGGAGAGTTTGGCGTAATCCTGAACTTTCAGGACGGTTTGTTTGGCTGCGTCAGTGAGGACTTCCGCAACCGAGGGAGTGTGGGGAGCAGATGAGTCAGGCTCGGTGACCTGAAAGGGTGTATCGGACACAGTATTCTCGTGTGAAGCAAGAGAAGCGTAACTGGCAACGGAAGAAGCGTCAAGGTGAGATGAGGAGGGGTGAGATGTGAGAAGGGGTTTGGGAGGCGCATTCGAGGAGAAGAAACTGAAGAAAAAGACACAAGACCGGCCACCACAAAGGGCGCCGGCTCAAGCGTGTGTTACCGGCGGGGAATGGTATACTTGGTGGTTTATGCTGCTATTTTATACGGCGGGGGAGTCGCACGGGCAAGCGCTGCTGGCGTTTGTGTCAGGATTGCCAGCGGGGCTGCCGATTGATGTTGCAGCGATCAATCACGAGTTACACCGGCGTCAACTAGGCTACGGCCGCGGGGGACGTCAGAAGATTGAGAAAGACTGTGCGGAGATTTTTGCCGGAGTGCGGCACGGGCAGACCATCGGGGCGCCGATTGCACTGAGGATTGAGAATCGTGACTGGGCCAGCTGGGAGAAGATTCTGCCGGTGGAGCCTTCGGACGCGGCGGAGACGGGTTCGAGGAAACTGGTGGCGCCACGTCCCGGACACGCAGACCTAGCGGGGTCGCAGAAGTTCAATTTTCACGATGCTCGGTACGTGCTAGAAAGGGCGTCAGCGAGAGAAACTGCGGCCCGAGTCGCGGCAGGAAGCTTCGCCCGGCAGCTCTTGGCGCAGTTTGGCGTGCGGATTGCCAGCCATACGATTCAGGTGGGGCATGTGCGCCTGGAGCGGGCAGCGAGTTGGGAAGAAATCAGCGCGGTGTCCGCTGATCTGGAGTCGCCGCTTCGATGCGTAGACACTCCGATACAGGAGAAGATGAAGGCTGAAGTGGATGCGGCGCTGAAGGCCGGAGACACGGTTGGGGGCGTGTTTGAGGTCATGGCCCATGGAGTGCCGGTGGGGCTTGGCTCCCACGCTCAGTGGGATGAGAAGCTGGATGGCAGGCTGGCGAGAGCCGTGATGAGCGTGCAGGCCGTGAAGGCGGTGGAGATCGGGTCTGGGATATTGGCGGCCGGGTCGTTTGGAAGCGAAGTGCAGGACGAGATTTCCTACGACAAGAAGGCGCGGAAGTTCACACGCAGCAGTAATCGCGCCGGTGGGCTGGAAGGCGGCATCACGAACGGCGAAGATGTGGTGATCCGTGGATTCCTGAAGCCGATTTCCACTCTGAGGAAGCCGCTGGGGACCGCGGATATGGTCACAAAAGAGCCGGTGCAGGCGGCATATGAGCGTTCGGACTGGTGCGTGGTGCCTGCCGGAGGGGTCGCTGGAGAGGCAATGGTGGCACTTGTGCTAGCGGATGCTTTTCTGCAAAAATTTGGAGGAGATTCACTCGCCGAAACACGGCGGAATTTCGAAAGCTATGGCCGACAAATCGACGAGTTCTGAACCGACAACTGCCGTGAAAGCCCCGGAGACGCCCGAGGCGCCGCCGCGGAAGATCTATCCCATCGTGAAGTATGGCGACCCTGTGCTGGAGAAGCCGGCCGCTGCCGTCAAGAAATTCGACGCGGAACTGGAAGAACTCGCAGAGGATATGTTTGCGTCGATGTATGCAGCGCAAGGCGTAGGGTTGGCCGCGCCGCAGATCGGGAAGAGCATCCGGCTGGCGGTGGTGGACGTTTCGAACGGGAAAAATCCGGAAGCGAAGATTGTGCTGGTGAATCCCGAGATTATTCATGCCGAAGGCGAAGTGCGTGAAGAAGAGGGATGCCTCTCGATTCCCGGCTTCCGCGGGTATGTAATCCGTCCGCAGTTCGTGACGGTGAAGGCGCAGAATCTGAAGGGCGAGCCGTTTGAGATTCGCGGTGAGAATTTACTGGCGCGCGCGTTCTGTCACGAGATCGATCACTTGGCTGGGATTCTTTTTCTACAACATTTGAGCATGCTGAAGCGAGACCTGATCAAGAGAAAAATCAAGAAGATGCGGAAAGAAGGCGAGTGGTAGGTTTAGCGCGCGTGCGGCCGGTGACCCGATGAGCCGCCTGCGAATGGTGTTTTGCGGTACGCCGCAGTTTGCAGCGCCCTCCTTGAAGAGACTTCTCTCCGAACCTGAGTTTGAAATTCTTGGTGTGTTTACCCAGCCGGATCGTCCGAAAGGGCGAGGGCACGAGGTTGCGGTGTCTCCGGTGAAAGAGGTGGCGCGGGAGGCGGGGGTAGCGATTCATCAGCCGGAGAAAATCAGGACACCGGAAAACGAACAATTGCTTCGCGAACTAGCCCCGGACGTCATTGTGATTATTGCGTATGGGCAGATTATTCCTGGGAGATTGCTGCCGATTCCCCGGCGGGGCTGGATCAATCTTCACGCCTCTCTGCTGCCGAAATACCGCGGGGCTGCGCCGATTGCCTGGGCGATTGCTAACGGCGAATCCGTAACCGGGAATACCACGATGCGGATTGATGCGGGCATGGATACCGGAGAGATACTGCTGCAACAGGAACTGCGGATTGGGCCAGAGGAGACCGCGCCGGAACTGGCGGCGCGATTGTCCGAGGCGGGCGCGGGTTTGATGGTGGAGACTTTGCGCGGGCTAGAGGCGGGGACAGTGCGCGGCGTAGCCCAGGATCATGCCGCGGCGAGTTCTGCGCCGATTTTGAGGCGGGAGGATGGGCATATTGATTGGTCAAGGCCGGCGCAGGAGATTTACAACCGGATGAGGGGCTTTGCGCCGTGGCCAGGGGCGTATACGGAATTTCGTGGGCAGAGTTGTCACGTTTGGGGTAGACCGGCGACGCGCAAAGTGATCAGTGGACCGCCGGGGAGTCTGGTGGTGGAACGGGGGAGAGTGTTCGTGGCGTGCGGGGCGGCAACCGTTTTAGAGATTTTGCACGTCAAACTGGAGGGCAGGAAGCAGGTTAGCGCCGCGGAATTTGCGAATGGGGCGCGGGTGAAAGTGGGGGAAGGATTGGGGGGATCGGGGTAGAAGGCCAAAGGGAAAGCAAACGGCGGACCATACAGAGTCTTGCTCGACTCGAGGAAGCCGCACAGGCTGAAAGCTATGCAACAGACGCCAATGTGGAGATTGGCGCTCCCGGCAAACTCAAAAGAAAGCACGGGTCTAAAGAACGCCACTACATAAAAGCAGGAGAACTTTCGGAGGGTGTGGGCCGTTTAGGAACATGCGGGGAAAAGCCGGTTTGCAGGAGAATAGCGGGTCAGGCATACTCGCGGTTTGCACCAGTTTTGCCTCGCGCACCGCAGTTCAGGGAGCCAAAATCGAATGAAAAGAATGCAGCGCAAGCGCCCAAAGGGGCAAGTGTTTGTGTCTATCCGGTTGGGATTGCGGCCGATGGCTTCCCTGTTGCTGGCGGCACAATTGAGTACGTTTCCGATTTTGGCAGGGTCGAAAAGCGAAGAGGGGTTCCTCACTCCGCGGGCTTCGTTCGAAATAACAAATTCGAGTTCAACTATAGATAAGGCCGGGGCGGCGCCGGACGTTGTCCTGACTACGATGAAGGCGGAATTGAACCGGGCGAAGACGGATTTGGGGAAGAGCGACCCCGCGCCGTACTTCCTGAGCTATACGGTGTACGACCAGGATCAGATCCTGATTGCGGCAGCTTATGGCGGGATTCTATCGAATGCCACGACGCGTCGGCGTACAGCCGACGTGACCATGCGCGTGGGCGCCCCGCAATTGGACAACACTCATGGGCAGAGCCGCGCGAGCGGGATGACGTCCGGTCCCTTGCCTCTTGACGAGGACGCGGATGCGGAAGCGCGGGTGTTGTGGGAACTGACAGACCGGGAGTACAAACGCGCCGCGCCTGCTTACCTGAACGTGAAAACCAATACGGCCGTGCAGGCGGAAGAGGAAGACAAGTCTCCCGATTTTTCGCAGGACGCGCCGCAAGTGCACGTGGACGCGAAATTGAAAGAGCCTCCCTTTGACCGGAACGCCTGGGAAGGCGAAGTACGGCGGCTTTCCGCGGCCTTTCGCAATTACGCGGAGGTTTATTATTCGACGGTGGTGCTTCAGGTGTCGTCCTCCAACTCACGGACGGTGACGAGCGAGGGCACTGAGCTGGCGATGCCGAGCTCCACGGCGCGGTTGATTATGGAAGCACAGACGCGCGCCGACGACGGAATGGACCTGCTGCGCGTGGAGACGTTTCAGGCGCCCGCGGCGAGCGGTTTGCCTCCTGAAAAAGAATTGATGGGCAAAGTGGAGAAAATGGCCGCAGACCTGAAGGCGCTGCGCAACGCGCCTGTGGCGGAGCCGTATGACGGTCCTGCACTGCTGAGCGGGCGGGCTTCAGCGGTGTTCTTCCACGAAGTACTTGGGCATAGGTTGGAGGGGCACCGGCAACGAGACGAAGAGGAAGGACAGACGTTTACGAAAAAGGTGGGACAGCAGGTGCTGCCGACGTTCCTAAGCGTGGTGGACGACCCAACGACGAAAGAGATTGAGGGAGTAAAGTTAGCCGGGACGTACGCGTACGACAATGAAGGCGTGCCAGCGCAGCGTGTAGAAGTGATTCAGAACGGTGTTTTGAAAAACTTTTTGATGTCGCGGATGCCCATCAAGAATTTCGACAAGTCGAACGGGCATGGAAGGAATCAACCGGGATTGATGCCGACAGGAAGGCAAGGGAACCTGATTGTTTCGTCGAGTCAGGCGGTTCCCGAGGCGGAGATGCGACAGAAGTTGATCGATGAGGTGAAGAAAGAAGGCAAGCCGTACGGGCTTTATTTCGACGACATACAAGGCGGGTTTACGCTGACGACGAGATCGCTGCCCCAAGCTTTTCAGGTTTTGCCGGTGATTGTGTACAAGGTGTATCCCGACGGGCGGCCGGACGAGCTGGTGCGCGGTGTGGATATTGTGGGGACTCCGCTAGCAGCGCTGACGCGGATTATTGCAACGGGCGACAAGCAGCACGTGTTCAACGGCGTGTGCGGCGCGGAAAGCGGAAGCGTCCCAGTATCCGCGGTGGCTCCTGCGATGCTGTTCAGCGAAATGGAAGTGCAAAAGCGCGCGCACGGGCACGAACGTCCGCCGATTCTTCCGGCACCTGGATTGGAAAACGCGCCGGCCACAAAGGACGTGATGAAAAAGGCGGAGGTGAAGCCATGAGGACCGCGACCATTTCCCTGCCCTTGCGCCTGGCCATGGCGGTTCTGTTGATGGGCGGAAGTGTGTGCGCTCTCCGGTGTGATGCGAAAACCGGAGATAACGTCGACACGCCGGCGGTTACTCCAAATGAAGCGGCAAAAGGCGATGCACTGCTCGAAGCGTTGCTGGCGGAGCTGGACCGTTCGAAGACGCATTTGAAGATGGACCAGGTACAAGCGCCGTATTACATCGAATATCGCGTGAGCGATGTAGATGATTTCAACGCGGAGGCAGCTTTTGGGGCCGTGCGTGAGAGCAGTCGATCGCACCTGCGGGTTCTCCGTGTAGTGGTGCGGATCGGGAACTACAAACAGGACAGTTTCTATGGGCAAGGGATGGGAGCGGCTTCCATTTTACCGCTGGACAACGACCCCATCGCGATCCGCCGGCAGATCTGGCTACTGACGGACGAGGCGTACAAGAGCGCGGCCGATGCGTACGCGGAAAAGTTGGCAGCGCTGAAACAGTTCACCCCAGACCCGAATCCAGTGGACGATTTTGCGCAAGCGCCGGTCGTGTCCGACGTCGGGGAAACCGTGACGCTGAAGGTAGACCAGAGCCAGTGGGACAAGACGCTGGAAGACGTGACGAATCTTTTCCGGCAGTATCCTGACATTCAGTCCGTGGACGCTTCGGCACGATTCACGGCGGTGAACGAGTACTTCGTGAATTCCGAGGGGACGATTGTGCGGCAAGGACGCACGAATGCGACCGTAACCTTGACCGGCTCGACGCAGGCCGCAGATGGCATGCGGCTGAGCCGGAGCCCGTTCTGGTCCGAGCAACGGCCAGAAGAGCTACCCTCGCGCGAGCAATTGCTGAACGAATCGAAGAAGATGCTGGACACGCTAGAGGCGCTCGAGAAGGCGCCAATTGTTGAGGAATCGTACCGCGGGCCGGTGCTGTTCGAGCCGGATGCGGCGGATGACATAATGGCGGGACTAATTGGCGGAAATGTGCTCGGAAGAAAACCACAGCCGGGCCGGCCGAATCGGACGACAGGAGCGTTTGCGACGAGCTACCGCACGCGCGTGCTGCCGAAGTTCGTGACGGTGATTGATGACCCGACGATGAGGACGTCCGAAGGAAAAAACCTGCTGGGAAGCTACGGTGTGGATAGCGAGGGTGTGAAGGCCCAGGCTGTTACGGTGGTGAAGGACGGGATGCTGGAGAATTACCTGATGAGTCGTCAGCCGCTGCGGGATTTTCCGGCTTCGAACGGGCACGGACGAGCGACTCCCGGAGGTGCGCCACAACCGAGCCTCGGCGTGTTGCTGTTCAGGAGCAGCGAGCCGGAATCACCGAAAGAGTTGAACGAAAGGTTGAAGCAGATGGCCAACGACGAAGGTCAGCCGTATGGCTACCGGGTGGATACGCTGGGGCCGGGGAATTCGCCGCGGCTGCTTTATCGCGTGTATGTGAAGGATGCACACGAGGAACTGGTGCGCGGGGCAGTTTTCAATGAGCTGGATGTGCGCGCACTGCGGAACGATCTTTCCGCGATGGGGGATGATCCCCTGGTGAGCAACCGGGTGAGCGGGTTGGCGCAGACGATTATTTGCCCGTCCTTGTTGTTTGATGAGTTGGAAGTGAAAAGGGCGGATACGACAAAGGAAAAGTTGCCGGAGTATCCTGCGCCGGAGTTGAAGAAGTAGGTCCTTGCGAAACCTGAGCACAAAAGCGAAGTCTTCCCCCAAAATTCCAAGAGAAGCACGGGACTGAAAACCACTCCGCTTCCCAGACATAAGAGACAACCACATACGCAGCGGGTGCGTAAGCGCGAGGTACTCACGACTAATCGCGTTCCAGAGAAGTGCCTTCACTTTGCTAGCCGAGATGTGGCTGGTCTCGAGGAAAAGCAGTGAAGATGCTGGGAGGCACCGGCAGTTAGTAGTCGAGGTTGATGTTGTTTCTCTTTGCGAGGCCGCAATGAGCTTCGCCGGGACCGCCAAGGAGATGCCTGAGTTTTGCATCAAGGGAACCTCTTCAAAGATAGGTTGGTGGTTGGCATCGAGGATCGGTTGTCCATTCTCGAACTTAGATGGTCGCCGCCGATATTTGTCTGTTCTCTGAATCCGGCCTGGAAACCAGCATGACGTACACCGTTTCTGGTCCTGGAGATGTTCGCAGCAACCGGCCGGGGCTGGGGATCATCCACCTAACGCTGCAGGTTCCCTCGACCCGGCGCCTGGGGCACGAACTAGGTTCGATTCAGGCGCGCATTTTTCCGGCCAATCCACTTTCTCTTCCTCTAACGCCACCTTGTGCCGCAATTCCACCACGGACCCCGGCTGGCCATCGCAACAGGCTTGCGTCGTGCCACCCCGTAGACCAGCAATTTTCTACGAGAATCCAGCCGTCACCGTAAATTAGAGTCGGAGATTTGTCCCGAGTCAAAGTTGTGGGGTTACTTAGTTGATGTGCCTTAAGCGCTGACGGGGACCATCCAGCCGCCGCCGAAGATGAGCCCAGGCCCGAGAGAAGCCAGGAAGACGGGAAGTCGCTGTTCGGCCGGCTGGGATGCGGCGTGATGCAGGGCGGCGTGGAGAGCCGCGCCGCACATCGAAGATCCCAGGTTGCCGCGCGTGCTGCCGATTGGCGGGAAATGCTTGACGGAAACGCCGAGCTGCTTGGCAAGCAGAGTCACGAGGCGCGGATTCGGCTGGTGCGTGGCGAATGCGCCGACGTGTTCGCGAGAGATACCGCTGCGATGCTCGACCTCGTCGATGACTTTCTCCATGCGGCTGACAGCAGCGCGGGAAAGTGCGTCCCCATCAAATTGCACATCGAGCCGCCCTTTTCCGGATTCGCTGATAGCGATCGCCTCAGCATATTTCGAGGCGCATCCAAAGAAAAACTCCCCCAGCCGGTAGGCTAGGCCCTTTGCGTCTCGCGGCTTGCTGGAAAGCAGGAAGGCGCTGGCACCATCACCAAACAGGCCACCGAATTCTCCGGCGGCGCGCCCGGGGCCGAGCGTGCGACTGTGCACATCTGCCGTAGCCACCAGGATCTTCTTGGCGCGGCCGGAAATGAGCAGCGCCTGCGCTACTGCCAGAGTCTGCAACAAAGCCAGGCATCCGCTCCCGACATCCAGGGCGTTGCAGTTTTCCCGCAAGCGAAGTTTGGCGTGAAGGATAGCGGAGAGCGAAGGATAGGCGTGATGCGTTTCGCTAGCGGCGAGAATCCAGTCAAGACTTTCGGCCTCCTGGCCTGTCTCTTCCAAGAGCTGCTTGCAAGCCCGCGTACCCAGCGTGCCTTCGTCCTCATCTTCCGCGGCGTGCGCTACAGAAACAATTCCCGCACGGCTCTTAAGCTTTCCCTCAGGCATGCCGAAGGCGTGGTCCACCTCCTCGGAAGGCACAACCCGGGAGCCAAAGGTGCTGGCAGAACCGACAACGTAAACGTCTGTACCGCTCAAGGCATGAACCTCTTACGCTTCCCGCGGGGAAGGGCTGCTGAAAACGAGCCGTTAGTGTAGCCCATTTGAAAAGCGCTATCTATCATCGGTCAGGGGGCCTCGTTTTTCCACTCCGCGCGGAGGGAAAGAAGTAGTACTTGCCCAATCAGAAATACTCTATAGCCTCAGGAGAACTTCGAAAACCATACTGTTCCGACTGCAGCCGGAGGGCGTCCTCCAATGCCGCCCCACGGCCCTGGGAAAACAAAGAGTTGCTCGTGACATCCGCGAAACCATGCAGTTGGAGCAAGCGGTCTTCCGCGTCCCTTTGTGTTTCCATGGCCGCGCCTTTCCTTAGATGCAAGGGCACGATTCCGCGCTGCACTAAAGCAGGGCAGATCAGCAGGAAGCGGTGACAGTGCAAGGGGTCTTCTTCCGCACACATTAATACAACATTCTGGCTTCGCGCCGCTCCCAAAAGGCGATCCATTGCCTCCTGGAAATCCGGAGCCTTGCGCCGTGCCGCGTAGTCCACCAGGCCATCTGACCGGTAATACTGCGAATCCAGGGGTCGGCCGCCAAACTGGTCGCCGAAGAACTGGTAGATGATTTTCGCCGTCGCGAGCTGAGCCATCAGCGGCTCGCGGTTGAATTGCGGAAAACGGAAACTCCCCGGACGGCTGCGCACATCACACACCATGTGAATTTCATGACGGATCAGGACGCCGAGGAGGTCAGACATCTCCTGGTTCGAATGGCCGATGGTGAACAATCGGTGCGATGACGTGCTCGATGGGCTCATGGGCAGGAGTTGGGCCAGAAGGAATTGTAGCGCGTTGCCCGTTC
>Ga0187772_10001264_pt1 | contig 11908 bp, 13 predicted proteins | sample 0116_SJ02_MP15_2_FD_133137 | JGI IMG/M metagenome (GOLD analysis project Ga0187772, IMG submission 133137) | Tropical peat soil microbial communities from peatlands in Department of Meta, Colombia - 0116_SJ02_MP15_20_MG | ecosystem: Environmental > Terrestrial > Soil > Wetlands > Peat | place... | reverse complement strand
GGCGGCCGACGAGCACGAGAACTGGGTGTGGAAGGGAGCCGAATGCGCACCCTCGCTGCGGCGTTGCCTGATCAGCCTCTCGCGCGGCGGCGGCGATGCGGTCGTGGTGCGGGAGTTCGATCCGCTGGCGAAGCGATTCGTGCCGGAAGGCTTCCAGCTGACGGAGGCCAAGTCGGCGATCACGTACCTCGATGAGGACACGGTACTGTTGGGCACCGACTTCGGCCCCGGCTCGATGACGACCTCCGGCTATCCCCGTGTCGTGAAGCGCTGGACGCGTGGGGCGCCGCTGACGAGCGCGCAGACGATCTACGAGGGCAAGCCGAGCGACGTGGCGGTGGCGGGCGTCGTATTCCACCACCCAACCGGATCGATCGCGCTGGTCGAACGCGATGTCAGCTTCTTCGCCGCCGAGTACCACTTACTGGCGCCCGATGGCTCGACGCGTCGGTTGCCGTTGCCCCTCGGCGCGAACCTGAAGGCCGCACAGGCTGGGCATCTCATATTCACGCTGCGGGAGGACTGGACCCCGCCCGGCGGCACGCCGATCGCGAAAGGCTCGCTGGTCGCGTATGGTGCGCGCGGGCAAGCGCCCGACGGTGATCCCATCGCGGTGCTGGTGACGCCCGAGGCCAGCAGCGCCATCGATGAGGTGGTCGCGGGGCGCGACGCCGTGTACGCCTCGGTCTATCACGACGTGACCGGCAGCGTTCATGTCTTTCGCCCGCGCGCGGATCGCGGCTGGAGTGAGGCGGTAATGGCGTTGCCTGCCGGCGGCTCGACCCACATCGTCTCGGCGAACGCCTGGGGGCCGGAGGCGTACTTCCGCTTCGAGAGCTTCATCACTCCCACCACGCTCTACGCCGACGCGGGCGACGGCCCGCCGCAGGCGATCAAGTCACTGCCGGCGCGCTTCGACGCGTCGAATCTGCTGACCGAGCAGTTCTTTGCCGTCTCCCGTGACGGGACGCGGATCCCGTACTTCGTCACCCGTCCGAAAACCCTCAGCGGTCCTGCGCCGACGGTGCTCTACGGTTACGGCGGGTTCGAGGTCTCGGAAACCCCCAGCTATTCGGCCAGCTTCGGCCTGCTGTGGCTCAGCCGTGACGGGGTGTTCGTGGTGGCCAACATCCGTGGCGGCGGCGAATACGGTCCCGCCTGGCACCAGGCGGCACTGTTGCAGAATCGTCAGAACGCCTACGACGACTTCCAGGCGGTGGCGCAGGACATCGTCAGGCGCGGCATCACGACGGCGAAACAGCTCGGCATCATGGGCGGCTCGAACGGCGGGCTGCTGGTGAGCGCCAGCATGGTGGAGCACCCGGAACTGTTCGGTGCCGTGGTCTGTCAGGTGCCGCTGATCGACATGATCCGCTACACGCAGATCGGCGCGGGGGCTTCGTGGCAGGCGGAGTACGGCGATCCGGCCAAGGCCGCCGACCGCGCCTGGATCCTGAAATATTCGCCCTACCAGAACGTGCGCACGGACCGGCAGTACCCACCGGTGTTCTTCGTCACCGCCACCAGCGACGACCGGGTCACCCCGGTACACGCGCGCAAGATGGCCGCTCGCATGGAGGCGCAGGGACACGATGTGCTGTTCTACGAGAACACCGACGGTGGTCATGCCGCTGCGGCGGACCACAAGCAGGCGGCCGAGATGTGGGCGCTCAGCTTCGTCTATCTGAAGCAGAAACTCTTCACACGGTGAGCCGGTCATGAGCGAGTCCATTGCGGTAAGGGGCGGCGGCTGCCTGTGCAGTGCGGTGCGCTACGAGGTTCGCGGGAGGCTGCGGCCGATCGTCATGTGCCACTGCACGCAGTGCCGGCGCATGACCGGGCACGTCATGGCGGCGACCGCGGCGCGCCGCAGCGACTTTCGACTGCTGACGGACGGGGAGCTCCGCTGGTACCACTCCTCGCCGGCAGCGCGCCGCGGCTTCTGCGCGCGCTGTGGTTCGACACTGTTCTGGGAGGGCCGCGGGCGCGACTATGTCAGCATCGCCGCGGGGACGCTCGACGATGCCGCCGGACTCCCGATCGCCTGTCACATCTTCGTTGCGGAGAAGGGTGCCTACTACGAGATCGCCGACGCGGCTCCGCAGATCAGTGACGGCAAGTTCACGGTGTCGTGGTCCTGATCCAGCGCGCCAGCGGGCGTCGTGCCGTGCCCTGGAAGAACGGCGGCGGCCTGACACGCGAGGTCGCGGTGCATCCACCGGGGAGCGCACTCGGTGACTTCGGTTGGCGGATCAGCATCGCGGAAGTGCGTGCCGCCGGTACGTTCTCGGTGTTTCCCGGCGTCGAGCGACAGCTGGCCATTCTGGCCGGGAATCTGCGGCTTTCGATCCAGGGTCGCGACGCGCTGAGCCTGTCACCCGGCAGCCCGCCGCTGAGTTTCCCGGGAGACGTGCCGGCTGACGCCGAACCGCTGGGAACGCCGGTCACGGACCTGAATGTCATGACACGGCGCGGTGAGTTCGCCGCGCGCCTCAGCCGCACCGCGCGGTGCGAAGCGGCGCAGCTGGCGCTCGGCGCGGACACCAGCGTGATCATCGCGCTGTCGCCGCTGACGCTGCGCGCCGCCGGTGCGTGGTTGCCCCTGTCGGCGCTCGACGCGGCGCTGCTCGAAGGCGTCGCGCGGTGCGAAATCGCCGCGCTCGCGGCCCCGGAAGGCACGGGCACCGACACCACCGGCCCCGGACCGGCCGCCTCCTTCTGCCTGGCCGAGATTTGCGCTGCAGCCGGGCCGGGTCGAGCCCGGCGGTGACGCGTACGCGATAGCCGCCGTCCCTTTTGGATCACAACCCGGGACCGGGTGCTGTCAGTCTCGACGTCCGCCATTTCCACGGGAGCGACCGCGTGAGGTTTTCCTTTGCCACCGATCATCCATACGTGCTGACCGCGAGTTGCCCGAGCCGCATGGGCACGACCGCGGCCATCACCGGGTTCCTCGCCGCGCGGCGCTTCTATCTCATGGAGATGCATCAGTTCGACGACACCATCTCGCAGCGCTTCTTCGTGCGGATCACGTTCTGCGGCGTGCAGGGGGAGAAAGCCGACCTGACGCGGCTGCGCCGCGAGTTCGAGCCCATGGCCGCTGCCGAGGAGCTGGAGTGGCGCATCCATGACAGCCGCGAGCGCATGCGGGTGCTCATCATGGTCTCCAACTTCGATCATTGCCTGGAGGACCTGCTCTATCGCCATCGTACCGGGGAGCTGAGAATGGACATCACGGCGGTGGTGTCCAATCATGTGACGCTGCAGCCGACCGCCGCACGCCACAACCTGCCGTTCTTTCACCTGCCGGTGACACCGGCCACCAAGGGGGAGCAGGAGCATCGGCTGCTGGAACTGATCGAGTCCACGCGCACCGAGCTGGTCGTGCTCGCGCGCTACATGCAGATCCTGTCCGACGAGTTGTGCGGCAAGCTGCGCGGGCGGGCCATCAACATCCATCACTCGTTCCTGCCGGGGTTCAAGGGCGCCAAGCCCTATCACCAGGCCTACGACCGGGGTGTCAAGGTGATCGGGGCCACCGCGCACTACGTGACACACGACCTCGACGAAGGTCCGATCATCGAGCAGATCGTGGAACGCGTGGATCATGGCTTTACGCCCGACATGCTGGTGGCGGCCGGCCGCGACTCGGAGCGGCGGGCCCTGTCGGCAGCCGTGCGTTACGCCATCGAGCATCGGGTGTTTCTGAACGGCGGGCGCACCGTCGTGTTCAAGTAACGCGACGCGCCGCGCGGCCGCGCCCGGCGGAGCATGCTATCGTGCCGCCGCGCGTAGCTGCCGGGGTCTGCATGCGTTCGCTTACCGTCGCATTCCTGTGTGTCCTGTGTGTCCTGCCGGCGGCCTGTGGCCGGCGCGGCGGCGCGCCCGGGGCACCCGGGGGTGGCGCGCAAGCGGCCTTCCAGAAGCAGCTGGCAGAGCAACTGCTCAACGCCCGCTCCGGGGCGGTGATCGAGATCCCTGCCGGTACCTACGCGCTCGATCGGACGCTCACCGTGCAGACCGGTGGCTTAACGGTGCGCGGGGCCGGCATCGATCGCACCGTGCTGTCCTTCAAGCACGCTGCCTCCGACGCGGGCGGCATCCTCGTCGGCGCTGACGGCTTCACGATCGAGAGCCTGGCGATCGAGGACAGCAAGGGGGATGGACTCGCCGTCCGGGATGCCGATCACCTCACGGTGCGCGCCGTGCGCGCGGCCTGGACCGGCGGCCCGCAGCCGGGCAACGGCGCCGCCGGGATCCACGTGCAGGGCGCACACCACGTGCTGATCGAGGACTGTGCCGCCTACTCCGCGTCCACCGCCGGCATTTATGTGGAGCGGTCGCGCAACGTCATCATCCGGCACTGTCAGGTGGAGCAGAACGTGGTTGGGATCGCGATCGTCAACAGCGTCGGCGCCGACGCCGACGGCAACACCGCCACCGGCAACAGCGGCGGCATCGTGGTTCTCAACACGCCGGAAGCGACGCAGCCCGGGGATGCGGTGCGCGTGTTTGGCAATCAGGTGTTCAAGAACAATCTCGGCAACTTCGCCCCGAAGGGGACGACGCTTGCGGTGGTGCCGGCCGGCTGCGGCGTGCTGGTAAATGCGGCGAGCCAGGTGGAGATTTTCGATAACGACCTCGCCAACAACCAGACTGCCAATGTCATGATCGCGACTGACTTCTTCAGGCCTGATCCGGGCAGGCCCGCCGGCGCTGCCGCCCATACGGCCGTGCCGGCCGCGATCTACGTCTACGGCAACCGCTTCGCGGGCGGCGGCAACGCCCCGGATGGAGCGGCTCTGCAGGCCGTGAGAAAGGCAAAGTTCGGCGGGCCGGGCGGGCGGCTGCCGGATATCCTGTGGGACGGCTATCGCGACGAGCAGTTGGGGCGCATCTGTATTCGGAACAATGGGGCCACGGTCCTCAATGGCGATGGCCCGCACGGTTTCAGCGCTCCCAGCACCGACCTCGCGCCGTTTCAATGCGAGCTGCCGAAACTTCCCGCGGTGGTGCTGCCCGCGGGCCCGTGACAGCGGGAATTACGGGGCGCGCAGGCGCAGTCCCGCCACACTCGGTGCGACCAGTCTCGGCGAGGGGCTGCCCTCGACGATGCCGAAGCGCTCTCCGGCGTTCCACGCAGCTGTCGCTGCTTCGATCTCCTCCGGCCGGCGCGCGACGAAGTTCCACCACAGCAGGATATCTTCCGCGAACGGTTCGCCGCCGATGAGCAGCAGGCGCAGCGGCGCTGCACAGCTGATTTCGAGCCGCTCGCGGCCGGTGCCCAGGTACAGCAGTGTGCCGGGCGCGAGGTGCTCTCCCGCCACCAGCGCGGCGCCGCTCAGGACGAGTGCGGCGTGCTCGAACGAGCGCGTCAGCGGCATGCTGAGAGTGGCCGGCACCGCGGCGGTGAGATCCGCCGCCATGAGCGGCGAATAGACCTCGACGGGTGAGGTGCGACCCGCGGCGCTTCCCGCGAGCACCCGCACGCTGAAACCCTCGAGCTCCAGCAGCGGCAGGTGCGGATAGTTGCGAAACGCCGGCGGCCGCTGGCGGTGCGTGTCCGGCAGGGCGATCCACAGCTGCGCTGCGTGCAGGCGAGCGGGCCGCGGTGCGCCCGGCGGTTCGGGCGCGCTGTCCTCGGAGTGGGCGATGCCGCTGCCGGCGGTCATGAGATTCACCTGACCGGGCGTGATCAGCTGCTCGTTGCCCAGGCTGTCCCGGTGGACCACCGCCCCCTCGATCATCCAGGTGAAGGTCTGCAGTCCGATGTGCGGGTGGGGACCGACGCGCAGGCCGCCGCCGCTGGCCACCTCGAGGGGACCGGCGTGATCGAGGAAGCACCATGCGCCCACCATGCGGCGCGTGGGGTTGGGGAGTGCGCGGCGGATGAGGAGCCCGCCACCGATCTCCGCCGTGCGCGTGGCGAGCCGCTCGATGCTGCTCATGGCTTCACCCGTGACTCGATGCGCGTGTCCGGCACCCCGATCTCCAGCACCATGATGGTGATGATGATGGCGACCACACTGTCGGTGAACGCCTCGAGACGCGCCGGTTCCATGGCGCAGATCCTACGTGCATCGCCACGCCCAGGCCATTAGAGTTGATCGAGGTTGACCGAGTCAGGGGTCTGATCGGGGAGTCATGAGTAACGCCCGCTTCATTGCTCTGCGCGATCAACTGCTCGAGCTGCGTGGGGACTGGGCGGGCGCGCGGCGCGAGTTCCGCTGGCAGGTGTTCGCCATCTCCGGCAAGATCCGGCGCGTGGAGCTGCGGCAGCTCGAGCAGGCGCGGCCCGCGGCCCCGACGCGCCGCCCGCAGGAGTTCTGGGAGGAGGATCTGGCGCACCCGCCGCATGCGCCCTGACGCAGGCTGCGGCGTTCCCACCGCGCGGGTGGTTTATCATGTCGGCCTCATGATCGACCCCGTCATCGGCGCGCTGCTCGCCGGCTCTTTCGCGTTGCTGTTTGCGGGTGCGGCGCTGCACAAGCTGCTCGATCCGGCGCGCTTCCACGCGGCATTCACCGCCTACGGCGTGCTCCCACCGGCGCTCGCGCGTTTGTCTGCCGTCGTGCCGCTGCTCGAGCTCACGGTGGCGGCCGGATTGCTGGTGCACGGCTCACGGGTCGGGGCAACAGCCGCCGGCGCGGCGCTGCTCGTGAGCTACGCCGCAGCGATCGCCGTCAACCTCGGGCGCGGCCGCCGCGATCTCGCCTGCGGCTGCGGCGGGCCGAACGACCGGCGTCCGATCGCCGCGTGGATGGTGTGGCGCAATCTCTGCCTGGTGCCGTTGCTGGGCGTCAGCGTGCTGCCGCACAGCGCACGGGGGCTGCAGCCCGCCGATGCGCTCACCATCGGCGCGGGAACGGCGGTGGTCGCACTCTTATATATGAGCCTCGATCACCTGCTGGGCCGGATCCAGCCGCGTGCCGTGCTGTTACGGAGAGCGCCGTGACCGCGCTGGCGATTTCCAACGCAGTGCTGTGGCTGCTGGTGTTGGTGCTGTCGGCCGTAGTGCTCGCTCTGGTGCGGCAGGTCGGCGTGCTGCATGAGCGCATCGCTCCGGCGGGCGCGCTCATGCTGAACCGCGGGCCAACCGTGGGCGAGCCGGCGCCGGTCCTGGAAGTGGCCGACCTCGACGGCCACCCGCTGCGCCTCGGCAGCGCACGAGCGGATGGGCGCAGCACGCTGCTGCTGTTCGTGTCGCCGGGCTGCCCCGTATGCAAGTCGCTGCTGCCGGCGGTCAAGTCCAGTCGCAAGGACGAGCGCGCCTGGATGGACGTGGTGCTGGCGAGCGATGGCGATACGCGCGAGCAGCGCGAGTTCGTGCGTACGCAGGGGCTCGACGGCATTCCGTACGTGGTGTCGGCGGCACTGGGACTCGCCTACCAGGTGGGCCGCCTGCCGTTTGCCGCGCTGCTCGACGAGCAGGGGATTCTGCGCGCGCGCGGGCTGGTCAACTCGCGCGAGCACCTCGAGAGCCTGTTCGAGGCCAAGCGCCTGGGAGTGGCATCGCTGCAGCAGTACTTCTCCGGCGCAGTGTGACAATCCTGCAGGCGTCCGTATTGCTCGGGGTCGGCAACGGCCTGGAGGTCAGTCGCTACCAGTAAGCGCGATCTCCACGCGCTTGTTGCGCTTGCCCTCGCTGCGGATCCGGAGCACCTGTATGCCGCCGATCTCCGCAATATCGGCGACATGCGTGCCCCCGCAGGGCTGCAGGTCGATACCCGGGATCCTGAGCAGCCGCACCCGGCCGGCCCCGCGCGGCGGCTGCACACTCATGGTCTTCACCAGCTCCGGCTGGCCCGCGAGCTCTTCGTCCGTGATCCACACCGTCTCGGTGGCGGCACCGGCAGCAATGAGCGCGTTGGTTCCGTGCTCGATGCGCGCGGCGTTCAGCTGGCTCAGCTCGATGTCGAAATCGAGTCGCGCCTTCTCGGGCACGATATTGCCCCCGGTGACCGGAGCGGCGATCACGCACGACAGCAGGTGCAGCGCCGTGTGCAGGCGCATGAGGCGATAGCGCCGCGGCCAGTCGAGCTCGAGCGTCACGGCTTCCCCGGCCTCAAGCGGCGGGCTGCCGGGCGCGAGGAGGTGCAGAACGCGGTCGGGCCCGTCCCCCTTGAGCGTGTCGGCCACCGTCACGCGCTCGCCGCTCTCACGCAGCAACGTGCCGCGGTCGCCCGCCTGTCCGCCTCCCTGCGGATAAAACAGCGTGCGGTCGAGCTCGATGCCGCGTTCGGACACCGCCACCACCCGCGCCGCGGCGGTGCGCAGGTAGGCGTCTTCGCGGAACAGCAGCGCCGTCACGGCTGTGATCGCTGCTGCGGGAGGTTAGAATTCATTCGATGCCTTCCTACGCCTATCGCATCGTGAACGTGTTCACCCGGGGACGCGCTGCGCTCAGCGGCAATCCCCTGTGTGTCTTCGAGCGGGCGCAGACGCTCGATGCGACAAGGATGCAGGCGCTCGCGCTGCAGTTCAATCTGTCGGAGACCACGTTCATCCTGCCATCCGATCGCGCCAGCGCGCGGGTGCGGATCTTCACGCCCGGCTACGAGATGCCGTTCGCCGGGCACCCGACGCTCGGCACGGCACAGGTGTGCCGGGCACTCGGTCTGGGAGGCGATCGCCTCACCCTGGAGATGTCTGCCGGGATCATCCCGGTGCACGCCGCCGGCGATCGCTGGACGCTGCGCGCGAATGCACCCACGTACCGCGAGGTGCAGGAGCCGCGGCTCACGCTGGCAGCCATGCTGGGGCTCGACGAGGCGGACATCGGCGAGCGGCCGCTGTGGGTCAATGCGGGAACCGAGCAGCTCATCGTGCCGCTCACGAGCGAGGCGGCCGTGCGCCGCGTGCGGGTACGGCCGGATCTGCTGGCGCAGTTCCGTAGCGTCGACGGCCACAAGCAGGCGTACGTATTCGCGCCGGTGGGTGCAGCTCTCCTGGCGCGCTTCTTCTTTGACCACGGCAGCGCAGTGCTCGAGGATCCGGCGACCGGCTCGGCAACCGCGAACCTCGGCGGCTGGTGCCTCGCGATGGGGCGCATGCTGCCGTGCGAGTTCGAGATCTCGCAGGGCGAGTACACCGGGCGCCCCTCGTCGCTGCGCTTGCGCGTGGACGCGGACCGCCAGGTGCTGGTGAGCGGCGATGTGATCGAGCTCGGGCGCGGCACGATCAATCTATAACCCGGCGATCAGCCTCCCGGGGTTGAAGATCCCGTGCGGGTCGAAGCGCGCCTTCAGCCGGCGATGGAGCGCGGCAACGGCCGGCTGCAGCGGGTGAAAGCGTCCGTGCGGCGCAGGCCCGCGCCAGCACAGCGCCGTGCCGCCCGCCGCCGCTGCCAGCTGGCGCACCGCGGTGTCCGCTGGAAGATCGGCGTACCAGCGCAGCGCGCCGCCCCAGTCGATCAGCGGCTCGCCGGGCAGAGCCAGCGGCGCGGCCGCCGTGGGCAGCGACACTCGCCACAGCGACGCGCGCGCAAAGAACGGCAGGCTGAAGTGGCGCAGCGCGTCCCAGAAGCACTGCGCAGCGGTCTCACTGACGAGCTCACCGCCGATGCGCCCGCGCGCCGCGCGCACGGCCGGGTCGGCGCCCGACAGACGCACCCAGGCGCTGCCCTGCGACCAGGCCGCACCCGAGAGCGGCAGCGGCAGGCGGGCCCAGCGGTTGAAGGCTTCCACAGCGGCGGCCGCGGGCAGCTCGAGTCGCAGCGTCTGCTCCTGCCGCGGCCGCGGCAGCACCTTCAGCGAGACCTCCGTGATCACTCCCAGTATGCCGAGCGAGCCGCACAAGAGGCGCGAGACATCGAAGCCCGCGACATTCTTCATCACCTGTCCACCGAAGCGCAGCAGCTCCCCCTGTGCGCTCAACAGGCGGGTGCCGAGCACGAAGTCGCGGGCTGCGCCGGCATACACGCGCCGCGGACCGGAAAGGCCCGCCGCGATCACACCGCCGAGTGAGGGCTCGGCGCCGAATGCCGGCGGCTCGAAGGCGAGAAACTGATCATGTGCGGCGAGCGCCGCCTCGACCTCCGAAAGTGGCGTGCCGCAACGTGCCGTGATGACCAGCTCCGAGGGCTCGTAGTCCAAGATGCCGCGCCACGCGCCGAGGTCGAGGATCTCACCGGCGAGACTTTCGCCGTAGAAATCCTTCGTGCCTGAGCCCCTGAGGCGCAGCGCGGCGTGCGAGCGCACGGCGCTGCCGATGCGCTCGCGCCAACCCTCCAGGACTGCCGCGACCTGCTCCGCCATGAGGGCACGCAGAAGCTCAGAAGCGCGGCAGGTCGGCGTGCGGCAGCACCCCGCCGTGCACGCGCATGCGGCCGTATTCGGCGCAGCGCGCCAGCGTCGGGATGAGCTTCCCGGGATTGAGCAGCGCGGCAGGATCGAAGGCCTCCCGGACCGCGCCGAACGCCGCTCGCTCGGCCGGCGAGAACTGCACGCACATGGAGTTGAGCTTCTCCAACCCGACGCCGTGCTCCCCGGTGATGGTTCCGCCCAGCTCGACGCACAGCTCGAGAATCTCCGCGCCGAAGCGGTCGGCCCGCTCCCACGATCCAGGCTCGTTGGCATCGAACAGGATCACCGGATGCAGATTGCCATCGCCGGCATGGAAGACGTTCATGCAGCGCAGTCGGTAGCGCGTCTCCATCTGCTCGATGGCGTCCAGCACCCGGCCGACGTGCTTGCGGGGAATGGTGCCGTCCATGCAGTAGTAGTCGGGCGACAGGCGGCCGGCGGCTGGGAAGGCGTTCTTGCGCCCCGACCAGAGAAGCAGCCGCTCGGCCTCGGACTGCGATACCCGCAGTGCGCTGGCGCCCGAGTCGCGCAGCACGCGCTCGATCTCCTCGACCTGGTCGCAGACCTCCTCGGGCGTACCATCGGATTCCACCAGCAGGATGGCTGCGGCGTCGAGGTCATAGCCGGCCTGCACGAACGGCTCGACGGCGGCGGTCGCCTTGCGGTCCATCATCTCCAGCGCGGCCGGGATGATCCCGGCGGCGATGATGGCGGCGACGGCAGTGCCGGCGCTGTGCACGTCCGGGAACGAGGCCATGACCAGCTGCGCGTGCGGCGGCCGCGGGATCAGCTTGACGGTCACTTCCGTCACGATCATCAGCAGGCCCTCGGATCCGATGGCCACGGCCAGCAGGTCGAGTCCCGGGCCGTCCGGCGCACGGCCGCCGAGCTCGATGCGCTCGCCGTCCATGGTGTAGCCGCGCAGGCCGAGCACGTTGTGCACCGTCAGGCCGTACTTGAGGCAATGAACCCCGCCGGAGTTCTCGGCAACGTTGCCGCCAATGGAGCAGGCGACCTGGGAGGAGGGGTCCGGCGCGTAGTAGAGGCCGTGCGCCGCGACCGCTTCCGACACCTTGAGATTGGGGACACCAGCTTGCAGCCGCGCGATGCGATTCAACGGATCGATCTCGAGCACCTGGGACAGGCGTGCGCAGGACAGCAGCACCCCTTCGGCGTGCGGCGTAGCCCCGCCCGAGAGGCCCGTGCCGGCGCCGCGCGCGACCAGCGGCACTTTGAGCCGGCTGCACGCCAGCAGTACCTGCCGCACCTGCTCTTCGGTGCGCGGCAGCGCCACCACGGCCGGGAGCTGGCGGAACGCCGGCAGCCCGTCGCACTCGTACGGGCGGCACTCCTCCGCCGTCGAGAGGAGGCAGTCCCGGGGGAGGACCGCAGTCAGCGCAGCGACGATGGCGGAGCCGGCCATGCGGGCATCCTAATGGCGCTGCCGGAGAAGTCCATGCCGCATACCGATCAGTTCCGGCGGCGGGGGGTAACGATAATTGGGGCAGCACATGCCCGCGCCCAGCGCGCCGGCGGCAGGACCATCCCGATGCCAGAGACGCAGCAGCCAGTCAGCCCGCCGCGATCCCGCCGCCCGAGCGGTC
>Ga0187772_10001263_pt1 | contig 11908 bp, 12 predicted proteins | sample 0116_SJ02_MP15_2_FD_133137 | JGI IMG/M metagenome (GOLD analysis project Ga0187772, IMG submission 133137) | Tropical peat soil microbial communities from peatlands in Department of Meta, Colombia - 0116_SJ02_MP15_20_MG | ecosystem: Environmental > Terrestrial > Soil > Wetlands > Peat | place... | reverse complement strand
TCGAGCGACTGTTGGGCAACGTCCAGATTTCCATGCGCTTCCACGACCGCCCAATATTCGGTTGCGGCTTGCAGGATGGTATTGCTGATCTCGGCCGCGAAGCTGGCTTTCGACTGATCCAGAATGCGCCGCGCGATGATCAGGGGAGCCTGGTTCGCGAACAGCCATCCATTCTTTAGCAAGGGCTGTGTGAACTGGAAGGTCAGCGATGACGTGATGAATGGATTAAAGAAATAGAATTGGTTGTTCGTATAGTTGTTATTGCTGTTGATCGACGCCTGTACATTGGTGCCGGTCTCGAATGTCTGCGAATAGTTGAGCTGAGCAAATTGGGTCGTGCTTTGCACATTGAAGTTGAGGCCGCCAGTACCTTGCAGCTGGCTGACCGGCGACGAAGTTGTGCTGTTCACGTTGTAGGAGCTGGTCAGCAACGGATCGAATGGTGAATGAGCTCCCAGCACTGCAAATTTCGAAGACTCCATCTGCGTCTCCTGCACTCGCACCAGACTGTTATTTTCCAGTGTCAGCACAACTGCATCGCGCAAGCCCAGGCGCAACTTTCCTTCCACAACATAGCTCTTGAGATTCTTCGGCGCAGCTACTGTGTCCGACAAAATTTCCGGTGTAACAAGGTCTCGAAATCCCTCGTCTTTCTGCTTCTGTGCCCAGGAGAGATTGGTACAAACGATCAGAAGCGAAGAGAGCAGAAAACGAGACGAAAAATACCGGATCTGAGAGGTTTGCATTCCATTCCTCCGGATTTACCTTTGTGAAGTTGTGCTGCGAAATGTACTGGGAAAACAAGCGTCTGCTTCGCGGCCTTAAGCTTCAACCCTGCCAGGCTGTAGCCCTCTATTCGTACCGAATGGCTTCCACGGGATCGAGTCGCGCCGCCTTCGTTGCCGGATAGATCCCGAACACCAGTCCCACGGAGATGGAAACGACGAAAGCCAGCAAAATCGAGCTTGCGGTTACAATCGTCGACCAGCCAGCCAGCCACGCGATCAGCCGTGACATCACGAAGCCAAAAACGATCCCGAAGCTGCCGCCGACAAACGAAATGAGCGTGGCTTCGACGACAAATTGCCGGATGATGTCGCCCTGCCTGGCGCCGATCGCCCGGCGGATCCCGATTTCGCGCGTGCGCTCCAGAATGCTCGCCAGCATGATGTTCATAATGCCGATTCCACCGACGAGCAAAGAGATCGACGCAATCGCCACCATCACCGCATTGAACAATCGCTCGGTGCGTCTTTGTTCGGCAAGCAATTCTGCGGGCACGATCACGCTGAAGTCTCCGGCTGAGTGGTGCGACGAGTCCAGGATTGCCCGCACCACCTGCGCCACCGTACCCATGTCGGCGCCGTTGCGAATGTTGAGGTACATTCCATCGATTTCGTCGCGGACGTCACTATAGGAATCCTCCAGGCGCAGGATCGCCGAGTTCAGGGGCACATACAAAGTGTTATTGAGATCCTGGGTCGGCACTCCCGCCACTTCGGTCTGCGAACTGAGCTGCGGCGAAGCCACTCCGATCACGCGGAACCACTGCTCATTCGCTTTGACGTATTGCCCGATTGGATCCGCAGAGCCGAACAGGCTCGACCGCGCCGCCGCCCCGAGCACGCAAACCGCTGATCCACGTGTCTCTTCGTTCTCAGTGAAGAATCGACCTTCAATCAGGTGCAGGCCGGCAATTTGCAAGTAGCTGGGATTCACGCCGTAGATCGTGGGCGGATCCTGCTGCGATTTCGGAAGCGTCTTGGAGGGAGTCATCCGCTTACGCGGTGTCGAGGCCATGATGTCTGGCACATCATCGCGAATCACACGATAGTCCTGGAACGTCAGCCCCTGGGAAATCTTGCGGATCTTCTGATGCGCCTGCCACTCGGTTGTCTCCTTGGCCTCGACGATCAGATTGTGAACGCCCATCTGCTCGATCAACGCCATCACCTTCTGCCGCGCTCCGGCCCCGATCGACAGCATCGACACTACCGCCGCGACGCCAAAAATCATTCCCAGCATGGTGAGCAATGAACGCAACCGATGCAACAGCAGGTTCTGCAATCCCAATTGCATGTCGGGCAGCCACTGCTGATAGCCACGCAACGCACGCCCTGGAACCGTTGAGGCAAGGGTCGACATTATGGCGCGCCTCCCCGTGATGCCGTACTGCCACCAGTTCCTCCTGCTTTCTTAGGAGCCGTCGGATCAATCAACGCAATCTCGGTGCCGGCGCCGATTCCATCGATCGCGGCGCGGCTTTCGTTCTCCGCCAGAATCTTCACTTCGCGCGCATCGAAACTGTTTCCATTCTTCACGTACACGATTCGCTGGTTATCTTTCAGAAACAACGCCTGCCGCGGTACAAAGATAATATTTTTTCGCGGATCACCGTGGAGTAGAACTTGTCCCGTCATACCGGGACGCAGCGGAGAGCCCGCTCCAGAAGAGGCTTCTGACAGAGCAACCGTAATCTCGAATTTCGTTCCGCTGTCATCGTCCCAAAACATGCGGTTGGAACTGTTTCCGCTGACCGATTTCACAACACCGCTTAAGGTGATTGCAGGAAGAGCATCGAGGTGAATCTCTACCGGCTCACCCTCTTTGATATTGTTCCGCTCCAGCTCTCCAACCTTTGCAATCAGTTGCATCTCTTTGGGATCGATGATCTGCCCCACGGAGCGACCGGCTTGGACCTGATCGCCTTCGCGAAATTCCGGCAGCGACATGCCATCGAAGAAAAAGCCTCCGGTGGCATCTTCATTCTTATTTAGAGCAACGAGCCCGTCCGTCGGAGCGACAACATGCATCTTGTCGATGTTGCCCTGCGCCTGGTCCATCGCCAGCTTCGACTTGTTGCGCTTTTCTTCGGCCAATGCAATAGCGGCCTGGCCCGACAGGGTTCGTGACTTGACGTCCTGCTCGAGTTCCGCGAGAACCCGCTTGGCCTGCTCGAGAGCGAGATCGTTCTTGCGCGCATCGATCGTGCTCACGAGTTCATTTTTCTGCACGTCCAACTCAGCCCTTCGCACATCAAATCGTGCCTTCAGCAGCGCAACTTTATCTTGGGCCGCAGTCACGGCGGCGTCTGCCCTGGCTTTTGTGATCTCCTGCTCGGCCTGCAGCAGTTCCGAGCGGTTCTGCTCCAGCTTGTAGCGCTGCTCGGTGGGATCGAACTCCATCACCAGATCGCCCTTTCTGACCGGTGTGCCGGTGTGCAGCAGGCGGGTAATTTGCAGGGAGCCGCCGCCAATTGGAGGCGCGGTGAGGATTTCGGACTTCGTCGCCCGCAGCTCACCGTTCGCGTATACCGTCATGTCGAGATCCCCGCGTTTCACCGTGCTGACTGGAATCTCGTCGCTCGACGCTGCCGGTGACCCTTTGCGAACAGCTGCCACAAGGCCAACGACGGCAAACAGCACGACCGCAGCCACCGAAAATCGAATTGCCCGCCGGCCTTTCATCACGATTGCATCACTCTTTCGTCGTCGGATCGCTGAGCGCCACTTGCTCTCCACTGCGGAGGCCTTTCGCGATCAGAATCTTGTCTCCACTGCGGCGGCCTATCTGGATGCCGCGCTCCTCAAATTGGGTTCCTTTCCAGACATAAATCACTTCCTGCCCCGATTTCTCAAACAAAGCTTGCGCCGGTATGGTCAGCGCATTGGCCACACGGTCCAACACCACCGTCACCTGGCCAGTAATACCCGGCTTGAAGCGCGAATCGGTCTGGTCGAGCACCACTTCGAGAATGAAATTTCGAGTAATCGGCCAGCCCCCGGAAAAATCCGGACTCGCAATCGCGCTGATTTGTTCAATGTGGCCAGTAAACTGCCGGTCCGGAATGGAGTTCAGCTGGATCGTCACCGGCTGCTTAAGTGCTAGTCGGCCGCGTTCGGTTTCATCCACGCGCGCGATAATGCGCAGCGTCGAAGCATCCGGCAGTTCCGCGATCGCCGCGCCCGGCCACGCGCGATCTCCCGTCCGGTAGGGCGCCATGTTCATCCCGGCCCAGTGCTCGAGAATGCTGATCGTCCCCGCCGACGGGGCCTTCACACTCATTTGCGTCAGAGCACGTTCCGCGCGGTCAACATCGTATTTTGCCTTTTCACTTGCCTGCACGGTGCTCTCGATGGTGGCGCGATCGAGTGCCAAGTCAGATTTTTGCTTGGTCTCCGTCTCCCGTAACTTCTGCTCCGCATCCGCCAGCGCCAGTTTCTTCTCCTCACCTTCAATCGCGGAGAGTATCTCCTGCTTGTTTGCCTCCAGCTTGGCCCCTTCGACCTCATAGCTGGCTTTCAGGACCGCTGTCTTGTCTTCCTCTTCCGTCAGGCGTGCTTGCGCCCGGGCCTGATCGATGGATGCCTCCGCCGACTTGAGGCTGGAACGATCCTGCGCCAGATCCTGCTCAGTTTTCGTGCGGTCGAATTCCACCACGACGTCGCCAGCCTTTACGCCGGCTCCGTCAGTCGCGATCTTCACGATCTGTAAATCGCCCGCCTCTGCCGGAGCGCTGATCGTTACCGATCTGAGAGCCTTGACTTCGCCACGAAACTGCTCGGAATCGAGGAACTCGCCGCGCTTTACTTCGAACGTGGGGACAGTGGGCGCCCTTCGGCTCAGCCGCACAGCGCCCAACACGACACCGCAGCCTGCCAGGATCACGACGGTGATGACCAGGGCCTTGCGCTGCACCCAAAGGATCTGAATGCGCTTCCTCATGGAGTGCCGCCTTTACCAACCTGGTGTGCATTCGCGTCGCGGGTGACCTCCAGAGCGACATCGACCGCAGCCGAAAGGTCCGGCATCAGCTTGGGATCATTCCCTTCGATGGATACGATGACGGCAAACTGCCGCAGCCGGCTGGAAAAACTGCCATTCTCTGCGATCGGCGCCAGTTGCTCCACTCGTGCCGGAAAGACCATTTCCGGATAGGCATCCAGGCGCACTCTCGCCGCCTGGCCAACCTGCAGACTCGGGAAGTCCTGCTGATTGGCGAGCACACGAACCTGCATCGCCGCCGGATTCACTACTTGCATGAACGGAACTCCCGGACGAACCTGATCGCCTTCCTGCACTTCGCCCATCGTTCCCTGTTTCCAGATCGTATTCAGCACGACAATGCCGTCGATCGGCGAGTGAATCTGCATCAGATCGGAGTTGCCCTGCGCGTGCAACATAGTCTGCTGCATGCGATCCCGTTGAATCTCCAGAATCCGGATAGCGGCTTGCGCAGCCTTGCGCTTCAAGTCAAACGTCTCCTTCAATTGATCGCTGGCCGCTTTCGCTTCATCCAGAGTTTCCTGATTTTTTTCAGCGTCGATGCGCGAAACGATCTCCGCTTTCTGCACTTCCAGTTGCGCCTTGAGCAGGCTGTCGTCCGCCTGCTTCAGTTCGGTTTCATCCTTGGCACGGGCTGCGTTTTCTTTGGCCTGTTCTTCGGCGACCTGATCTACCAACTTTCGGTATTCGGCCTGCTTGTCGAAATAATCTCGCATCTGCGCCTGGCGATCGAATTCCACCAGCAGGTCACCCTTCTTGACACGCGTTCCCGCGGGCGCGAGGTGAATGATCGTCAGCGAGCCAACCTGCTGACCTTCGAGCAATGGCGCCAGCAACGCGCGAGACTGGACGGCCTCGGTCGTCCCCTTCAGGCGCAGCATCGATCCCGGATTGTTGGTGGATTCCGTAGCGGTCGGCTTTTGGGAAGTGCCGCCACGCCTGGCCACGAGTATTGCGGCGACAAGTACAACTGCGACGGCCAGCGCTAGGGCAACGAGCCAGCCGCGCCTTTTGGTGGGGCGGCCGCCATCATGAGGTTCCAGGTGGATTCCCGGGCGATCAGGCGGCGATTCAGTCTGGGGAATCAGTTCCGCTGGAGCAGAGTGCATGTTCGCATTACTCTCGCCGTAGGAATCTTGTTCGATCCCCGGAGTTGCCCACGATTGCACTCACCGGGAGGCGCTCTCCGTGCCACCTTGACGTTCTACGCCATGAAAAATCGGCTGGCTAACAAACTAGATCGCGATTGCGTCTACCACTTGCAATGTTTTGCCACAGCGCTCTGTTACCAGTACCTGCGTGGATTCATGGCGGTTTCCCACGCGCTCGAGATTCTTCCGAGCGGCGAAAACACTCGTGCGGCCAGTCGCGAATCGGCGACGTAGAAAACCCGGCACGCAGCCTCGTGCCCGATGTCGCCAGCACGCGAACCGCCGCCCGTGGCGCTACTGGACTTCGTTCAGCTTTTGATAGATCAACAACGCCACCAGCACCAGCAGGAATACCCCCGAGCCGATGCTGAACACGCGCACCGGTAGAGTCAGCCGGTTGACCTTGGTCAACAGTTCGGTCTGCTCCTCTTGCAGATGGGAGTTTGCTTCATCGAGAAACAGTTGATCGTCCTCGTGCATGGTGAGCGTGCTCTTGTAGATGAGCAGGACGATCAAACCAACGGCGAAGACTCCAAACAGAACCGAAACTATTGTTAGCGGCGACATGAGGCACCTCAGCAGATCCAACGCAGCGCAGCTACCGTTTTCCTGGGAAAGGGCCAGAACCTAACCCGGCTCCCGGAGCTTAGACGACAAGATTATAGCCCCGTTTGGCAAGCCCGGTAGCTGAATAAATCCCTTTGTTCGGAATCCGTTACAGGACGGAGCCGAAATGCGACCACTAGCCGCGCAGCGGCATCCAACTGAACAGGTGTATTTCTTAACCGGCCGAATGCCGGTGTCGGCATCTGTTATAATCAACCAGCTTTAAAGCCAAGGAGATACGAATGGCCACAACAACCATCCCCGAAGTCAAGAAAGCCCCCATAAGCCTGACCGCGAACGCTGTCGCGAAGGTCAAAGAGATCATGGGTCAGCAGAATCCCGTGCCGGCCGGATTGCGCATTGGCGTCGTCGGCGGCGGTTGCTCCGGCTTTTCCTATTCTATGCAGTTCGAGAACGGCGCTGGCATGATGGACAAAACCTTTGACATGGATGGGCTGAAAGTCTTTGTCGATGCCACCTCGGTCATGTATCTCAACGGCTGCATCGTCGATTACGTGGAAACTTTGGAGGGCGCAGGCTTCAAATTCGAGAACCCGAATGTGAAGAGCACCTGTGGCTGCGGCTCCTCGTTCAGCGTGTAGGTTGGTCTTACAGACTTTTCAAACCAGAATTGGCCCTGTCCTTGCCGCCGTCGCGACGAGACAGGGCTTTGGTTTTTAGGCTAAACCCAGAGTGTGTGGACACGTTGCAGCTGTCCCGGCTACTGCTGGGGCGGCTGTTGCGGGGTTTGTTCCGGCGGATTGTTTGGCTGATTGGGCTGGCTTGGATTGCCGAATCCGCTTGTCGTCGGAACTCCGGGGTTGTTCTGCATCCCGCCATTTCCGAAGCCGGTGCTTAAGCCATTTCCGGGGCCATTACCCGCACCGCTTAGACCATTGGGACTTGTCCCATTCACGTTCTGTGGTTGCGACAGCGATGGAGGTTGGTAAGGCGTCATCGGCAGAAAGCCCGAGTCTGCCGTCGGGTTATAGATGAATTGCCACTCGCTGTATTTCTTCTTGTGATTGAATTCGCGGTATCCGGTTTTCGTGCTGGTGCTCGCAACGCCAACAATCGGACCGCCGCCGAATACGCTGGTTGAATCTGAACCAGTGTCATTACTCGTGACGCCCGGCGGATTGGTCACCTGGGTTGATGAGTCCGTCGCTCCCGTGGTGGAGTTCTGTCCCGTTGGCGCGTTCGAAGTCGGATTAGCTCCGACGCCTCCTGGTGGACTGCCCAACGTGGACCCCGACTGCCCGAACGAAGATTGCCCAAACGAGGACTGTCCGAACGAAGACTGACCCATCGAGGATTGCCCGAATGAGGATTGTCCAAAAGACGATTGCCCAAACGAAGATTGTCCAAACGACGATTGACCGAATGATGAGGACTGGGCCGCTCCGCCCGGTCCGTTCTGGGCTGCCATCGCGGCGACCGAGGTAGCTCCGGAGATCATGGCGCCGCCCATGACTCCGCCGAGCGCCGCATCGCCGTAATGCAACAGCTTGAAATCTTTCCCCGTGATCGGATCTTTATAGCGCTTCCTGAGGAAGCGCATATTGTTGGCACTTTCGAGATCCTCAATCTTCGTGGGATACGTGCTGAATTTCTTGTAATAAGCCCGGATCGCCCGCGAGTACTGCACCCCGCGATGGATCATCTCCTCTTCGCGGTCGTGCTCGATTTCATACTTGATAGTCGGCACAATCGCAGCCGTAAAGATCATCATCAACGCCACCAGCAGCAGCAGCGTCATCATGATGTAGCCGCGTTCATTCCGCGGCGTGCGATGTCTGGTTGGCGATGACAAACACATCGGAAGGGGCTCTTCGTTAGAACGTTGAAACCTTGAAGCCTGTCTTATTTCTACCCGGGCGTCAGCGGGATAGTCTGCGGCGGCCCGCTGAACACCATGTCCTGAATCTCAACGGAATTGGGGGAGATCCGCATCACCTTATACCGCCGGTTGACAATCTCGCCCTCGCCGGCCACGAACACATCCTCGCCAAGAGAGAGAAAAATTTTCTTCGGTTCTCCGGGTTCGCTCGCAAATCCGTAGAACCTCAGCGGAATTGGCGGGGCTTGCGGAACAGCGGGAGGAGTCCAGGCGGGAGCCTGAGCATCGGTGTTCCCTGGACCTTTCGGTTTCGGAATTTCGACCGGCTCGGCCTGCGACACGAAGATGTTTCTTTGATTTCCCTGATATTGCGTTTGCTCGACCGCAGCCAGCAAATCCAGTCGCAAAGTCGGATCCAGATTCTCCACGTGCAACTTTTTGGCTGCCTTGCCGCGCGGCGGGATGGCGATCGAACTCGGCCCAGGCGCTGCGGCCTCGGCACTCGTTTGTGGAGGAGACGACTGCGTGAACATGGGAATGAACTCGTAGGCTGCAGCCAGAAGCGCCACGACCCCGAGAACCACCGCCCACGTCGTCTTTCTCTTGTCTTCCAGTCCGAGTTTCACTACGATGCCGCCTTCAAATAGGCTTCCAGCTTCATGTTCAGCTTGACCGGCCCCTGAGGCTGGCCGCCCAGCGTGACGCTGTTGATGATGAAAAACATCTGGTCTCGCTCGAGGCCGTTGATAAACCGTGCCAGCGAGCCGTAGTTGCCTGCAAGATCCGCTTCGATCTCCACTGGAATCAGCCGGCCCGGACCCTCGTCTTTCGCCTTGTACCGAGCCTGCTCAATCTTAACCCCACTCTCGGCCTCGATTTTGCCAAGCTCGGCTTGAATCTCAAAGCTCTGGGCAGGGAAGCGCCGCTGGTAGAAATCAACGATCTGCTCGTTGGCGATCTCCACTTTGTGAGGCAGATCTTTGAGGGGAGCAACCTGGCGCGTCTTCGTATTCAGTTCCACCTGCAACTGACTCAATTCCTGACGCCGCACATCCATCGACCCGACCAGTGGCGAAAAGTACACGATGCCCGCCAGCAGGTCAACTCCCAGCATTACTGCCAGAGCTGTCTTCAGTTGTTTCCGCGTTTTGCGCAAATCAGGCATCAGGGTCTGCTCCGCGGCAACGCTCTGCGTGTTGATCTCGCCGGTTTGGTGTCGGCTGCTTTCGGTCCGGAATCCGCGCTCTGCGCTGCGACCGGCGCAAACGGCTCCGGAATATATACCGCTACAATCTCAAATTGCTCGGTGTCGCTTCCCATTGGAGACTGGATGCGGGTCTCTCCGGTGATGTTGGTGTCGGAAAAACGGCCGGACTCTTCCATGCGTCGCGCCAGTTCGATGGCCCGGTCGCGGGAATCGCCGGCGACCGACATTTTCAGACCGAGTTCATTGTCTTCATTCAATTCCGGATTGATCGATACCACATGCACTCGCGATGGCATTACCCTTTCAAGGTTTTCCAGAACACGTGTCCAGGAGAATGCCTTTCGCTCGATGAGTTCATTAAGGAACTGCGAGGTGTCACGTGTATTGCGGTTCTGAGGACGGTTCAGGAATTCTTCGGCATTACTGCGAATGCGGTCCCGGCTGGCAATCAGGCCGCGCTTCTGCGCCATCGCGATGCGATCCCGCCGGGCGTTGAGCCATCCCGTGATGGTCATCGTCAGCAGCACCAGGGTCAGGATGCCGACCGCGACCACGGCCGTTCCCCAGCGCATCCAGAACTGCCGCGCGTCTTCATACGGCTGACTTGCGAGATTGATATCTAACCGCATGTTATGAGATCAATGCTCCCACTACACCGCCCATCCTCCACCGCGGCACCGGCGTTCCCGCGCTCGATCCAAGTTGCGAGGAGGCTACCAACTCCTGCACATCCGCGCCGGTCTGCGCGCGCAGCGCCGGAGCGGCTCCGCCTGACTCGGGCAATCCCGCCACGTAAATCCGCTCGATATTCAGGTGATAGGTGTCCTGAAAAAACACCACCGACGGATATACTTCCTCGGCCAACTGCTCTCCGTTGATCGTGACCCCGCGCGGATTCTCCAGCGTGCGGAACAGCTGCAGCTGATCCTGGTTGAGGATCGCGATGCTGGTGGTGTGCGCATCGACTTTAACCACCAGGGTCGGCCGCTTGCCATCGGCCGCGCCCAAAGCAGCCAGCATCGAAGGCAGCACAACTCCCGGACTGAAGCCTACATCGCGAAACGCGGCTTCGTAATCCTCCACAACGCTGGCCAGCCCTACGGCAGCCACAACCCGTACTTCGTCATTGAATTTCTGAGCATGAAAAGAAACTTTCGCTTTGTCGACATCAAACGGCAGCGACTTTTTCAGCCGGAAGCGCACAACACCCAGCGCCTCCTCCTGGTCGGAGGGCAGGGTGTCGAACTCCACCAGCATCACGCGGACCGCGGCGTCGGGAACAATCGCGATGACATCTCGCGATCGGCCGGCCACACTGCCGAGCACTTCCTCAATTCCATCGCGCACCGCGCTGCCCTGGCGTAGATTGTTCTCTACTAGGTCCGGGACCACGCTGCCGGGAGCGAGTTCAGTGGCCGCGCAGGCTTCGAGCGCGCCGCCGTGTTCGGCATGGCGGCCGGCAAGCACGCGGTCCGCCGCGATCTCGCACGCCAGCTTTGGCTTCGCACTCTTTGAACTGGGACGCATCTTTTGCCGTGATTTCAAATCTACCGAGGTTTCAGATTTTCAAGGTTACAAAGTCTGCAACCTTGAAGCTTTGTCTTTACCGCATCGCCTCGATGAATGTGACCTTATTGATTTCCTTTAACGTCGTCAGGCCGAGCCGCACCTTGTCGAGCGCCGACTCGCGCAGGAAGCGCATGCCCTCCTCGCGCGCCGCCCGCCGAATTTCCGAGGTCGGCTTCTTGGCCAGAATCATTTCGCGAATGCGGTCACTCAAATCCAGCAATTCGTGAATTGCGGTTCGCCCGCGGAAACCGGTGCCGGCGCACTCGATGCAGCCCGGCCCTTCATACAGCGGGACCTTGCCCCATTGCACCGGATCGAGCCCGCTCGCTTCCAGCACATCCGGCGCGTAGTGCACCTCCGTGCGGCAGGAATCGCAGATCAATCGCACCAGCCGCTGCGCCAGAATGCAGTTCAGTGCGGAAACGAAATTGTACGGTTCGACTCCCATGTTCAGGAATCGCCCGATCACGTCGACCACGTTGTTGGCGTGCACCGTCGTGAACACGAGGTGACCGGTCAGCGCTGATTGAATCGCGATCTGCGCCGTTTCCGTGTCGCGGATTTCGCCGACCATGATTTTGTCCGGGTCGTGGCGCAAAATCGAGCGCAAGACGCGAGCGAAGGTCAATCCTTTTTTCTCGTTGACCGGAATCTGCGTGATGCCGCGAATCTGGTACTCGACCGGGTCTTCAATGGTGATGATTTTGTCTTCGTCGCTCTTAATCTCGTTGACGCCGGCATAAAGCGTGG